>ERZ857745.1771-NODE-1771-length-25578-cov-4.250715_pt1 | contig 25578 bp, 26 predicted proteins | sample MGYA00519699_ERZ857745 | MGnify/ENA primary metagenome ERZ857745 (study PRJEB31778, sample SAMEA3449357) | human gut metagenome | biome: human gut; feature: human-associated habitat; material: faeces | place: United Kingdom | collected 2010/2012 ...
GAATCTGGTTGAAACAGTATAGCTGCAGATAGTATTGCCCTGTGACAGACAGTTACCGCATTTACCTGTTGCCGCGCAAGGAGTTTTCTTGCCCAGTCTCTCGCAGTTCGGAGGACAGGCATCGGTCTTAATTCTGGCAACCGCCTCCTCCTCACTTCCCACTATCTTGTTTGCTCCCACAACCAGCACTACTTTTTTAGGTCCGTAGCAGAGAGCCGCAACTCTGTTGCCTGTACCGTCGATATTAACAAGTATGCCGTCCATTGTAACAGCGTTTGAACTCATAAAATACACATCAGTTGTAAGAGTTCTTACTCTCTCTGCAAACATTTCGTCAGCATCTGTAAACTTAAACGGGTCAACCCAGTCTATGTTCATATTCCCCAGCCTGTCCTTTAATCCTATCTCACCGAGAGTCATAGAGCCGCCGCAGGCAACCTTGTCGCCCTCATTTATGAAGCTTAAGGCAAGCTCTAATGCTTCTTCTCTGGTATCGCAGTAGTAGCCTTTCATTCCTCTCTTTTCGAGAGCCTTGATTATAGTGTTGGCTTTAGTTTTATTTGCTTTTTTTATATTTTCATCAAACATACTATCTCATTCCTTTCTGTACATATTCTATACTGATTATATCACTGCCCTGCCTCTGTTTTCAACAGGCTGCGGATTGCATCTTCAAAAAAACATAATTATTTGTTAATTTTTTATCATTTGCTGTTGCTTTTTAATATGCAATGTCTTATAATATACTCGTTGCTTGACTAATTTTTAACGATTTTATATTTCAAACCAATTGTAAAAAACCACGAATATATTTTATCGTTAACAGCACAGCAACTATAACAATCGCTTATTTTGGAAGCTTACCTGTTTACATATCTTCGGAGAAGCTTACCTGAAATTTACGCTGTTATTTCTGCATTAAAACAATATTAATGCAGATGGAATTTGATTTTCAAACCTCACTTAAAGACATTTCCCCGGAGATGTCTTTTTTCCTGTCATAAATCAGCTCCTTTGCGCATAACAGTATATATATGAAGCGTACAAGAAGAAGACGAAAACCAAATAAATTAAATCTTACCGCATATCTGAAATACCCGGTCGCCCTCTTTGCGGCCGCATTTATACTGTTTGCGGTATTTCCCTACATATTTAGCAGCATATTTTCTGTCCCGGTTCCGGTGGCTTCACAGCAGGAGGAAGCTCCCGATTATCTTATCGAAATGCCGAAAACTGTAAAGGTATACCGCACACTTACCGGCAAAACCGAAACTGTTGATTTCGAGGAATATGTCAAGGGAGTGGTTGCAGGCGAGGTGCCACACACTTTTAAAAAGGAAGCTATGAAAGCTCAGGCTGTTGCCGCAAGAACCTATTCTGTCGCAAGAATTCTTTCCGGAAATTCCTCCGGCCACCCTGCCGCTCCCGTATGTGATACGACTCACTGCCAGGTATACAGGGACAAAGCCGAACTTGAAGAACTAAAGGGCAAGGAATGGATTAAAAAAAGCTATACTAAAATATGCAGCGCCGTAGATGCCACAGAGGGGCAGATTATGTACTATAACAAGAAGCCTGTAAAACACGCTCTGTTTCATTCCTCCAGCGGCGGCCGCACCGAAAACTGTGAAGATGTATTTGTATCCGCAGTGCCCTATCTTGTCAGTGTGAAAAGTCCCTATGAGGACGATGCCACCCACAAAAAAGAAACTGCCGTATTCAGCTACAGGAAGCTGAAATCCCTTATAGCTGCATCATATCCCAATGTTTCAATGGGCAGTGTAAACAGAAATAACGTTAAGATTATATCAAACAACGAAGGAGGCAGTGTTGCTAAAATGCAGATTGGAGATGCTGTTCTGTCGGGTGTCGAGGTCAGAACCGCGCTGGGGCTTTTTTCGGCAACCTTTACTGTATCGCCCGGTGAAAAAAATGTCGTATTCACCTCTGCCGGCAGCGGTCACGGTGTCGGACTCAGCCAGTACGGCGCCGACGGTATGGCAAAGGAAGGCTATACCTACAGACAGATATTAAAGCATTATTATACAGGTGTTGAAATATATTAAAGGCCCTCATACGAGGGCCTTTAATTATTTTAGTTAGTAGTTTTCTTTTCTTACTTCAAAGAAGCTCTGAGGATGTGCGCATACAGGACATACCTCCGGCGCGTCTTTTGAAGTTACCAGATGACCGCAGTTCCTGCATTCCCAGAGGGTTTCATCTTTCTTCTCAAATACTGCAGCTTCTTTGACGTTCTTCAGAAGCGCGCGGTATCTTTCTTCGTGAGCCTTTTCGATGGCTGCAACTGCTCTGAATTTATATGCAAGCTCTGTAAAGCCCTCCTCCTCTGCCTCTTTTGCAAAGGTGTCGTACATATCGGTCCATTCGTAGTTTTCTCCCTCTGCCGCTGCCAGAAGGTTGGCTGCTGTATCTCCCAGTTCTCCGAGAGCCTTAAACCACAGTTTTGCGTGTTCTTTCTCGTTTTCGGCTGTCTTTAAGAACAGCTCTGCAATCTGTTCGTAGCCTTCTTTCTTTGCAACGCTCGCAAAGTATGTGTATTTATTTCTTGCCTGTGATTCTCCTGCAAAAGCTGTCTGCAGGTTTTTTTCTGTTTTTGTTCCTTTGAGTTCCATTTGTTTTCTCCTTTCGCCTCATTAAAGCTTTTCAAAATCTGCCGCGCCATGCCTGCACCATGGACATATGAAATCCTTTGGCAGAGGTTCACCCTCATAGATATATCCGCATATCCTGCATACATATCCTGTTTTCTTTTTTTCCGGCGCAGGCTTTATGTTTTTCTGGTAATACTCATATGTCACCGACGGCGACTCAGACAGCACTTTGCCGTCTGTCACATCGGCAATAAACAGTGTATGGGTGCCCAGATCAATCTCCTGCATCACACTCCCCGATAAAAATCCGTTCGTCTGCCCTGATATGTACAAAATACCATTTGCTGCCCTGTCGCAGTCTTTAAAGGTTTCAAACTTGTTCACATTTTTTCCGGACTGAAATCCGAAAGTTTTAAACAGGTCAAAAGAGGCTTCCCGGCTTATCATTGAAATATTGAATTTCCCCGACGCCCTGACCATATCATGTGTTCTGTTCTGTTTGTTAACGGTTATTGAAATTCTGTCAGGTCCTGATGTAACCTGCATCGCCGTATTTATGATGCAGCCGTTATCAGAATTTCCGTCTTTTGCAGTCAGTACATAAAGCCCGTAGCTTAATCTGTGCATTACTTTGCTGTCCATTGTCATCTCCTTTCTGCGTATAACAGAAAAACGCTGTTATCCCTTAGAGACTCCTTCTGATCTGCAAACAGGTCTCATTAGGATTTCCACAGACCATGAAGATTGCAGTATTCATATACAGCTACAACTTCATCATCAGGTGTTATTGCAAATTTCACCTCCGGTTTCTGTCCCGGTGCAAGAAGCTTCCTCTGGTTGCCCTGTTTTGTTTCGAGTGCCACCCACTGAATGTAATGTTCCTCAAGCATAGGATGCTCTACTGAGCCTACAGTTACAGTAACTGTTCCGTCTTTGACTTCGTATACGGGAACGTGTTTCTCGCCTGCTGCATCTGTTGTGTTCGGAACCAGCTCATCCATTTTCTGACCGCAGCACATTACAGGTACTCCCTTATTCTCTACAAAAGCTACAATGTTTCCACAGTGTGAACATTTATAAAATTTCATCATATCATTTACCTCCTGTGATTTATCTCAATCTTTATTGTATATTTATAATATCACACTTTTTAATGCTTTCCTGTTGCATATGCCACAATTTTGAGATATATTTAATAATATATTATATTTTTTTCAGATAACAACCAAGGAGGCGGCTATGAAATTTTTTGACGGTGTATCAGCCGATGATATAATGAAAATGAGAAAATGCTTTGGCTCAGAGCCAAAAAACTACAGAAGCGGTGAAACCATAACGGTGCTTTCTTCAGAACTCTCATCAATAGGACTCGTACTGTCAGGCAGAGCGCATCTTTACTGCATAGATTATGACGGTAATGAGCAGACTATAGAATACTTCAAGAAAGACGACGTATTCGGAGAGCTGTTCTGTCTGCCTGTAGGCACACTCGAATATATTGTTGAGGCTGATAAGGACTGCAGTATCCTGTTTGTTCCCTACTCCACAATAACATCACCCTGCAGCAATATGTGCAGCTGCCATATAGAAGTCACCCGAAATCTGTTTCTTATGGCCGCCAGAAAATCACAGGAGCTTGCTCTCAGGATAAGTTTCATCTCCAGAAAAAGCACAAGAGCAAAGCTTATGACATATTTTGAATATATGGCTGACATAACAGAAAGCAACACCTTTGAAACTCATGTTTCGCTGTCTAAACTGGCGGATTATCTGTGTGTTGACAGGACAAGCCTGATGCGCGAACTGCGCCATCTCAAAGAGGAGGGCGTCATAGATTCAGACAGAAGAAAAATAAAACTGCTGCAGTAGTTATCTGCATATTGTGAATCTGTTTCTCTCAAACTCAATCAGTCCGTCATCTCTCATCCTTCCAAGTTCGGCAGAAAGAGCGCTGCGGTCTACAGCCAGATAGTCCGCAAGCTCCTGTCTGTTATACGGTATTATGATTTCGTTTCCGCTTACGGCTGCAGATTCGTCACTCAGATACGACATAACTTTTTCTCTTATGCTTCTTCTGCTCAGATGTTCAATTTTGCCTGTAAGCCTTATATTCTGACCGGCAATTGCCGCAATTATATTCTTCAGAAGAATAAGCCGGGCATCATCCGGTGATGATATGTCAATGATTTTTTCGGCCTTAATGAATATTATTTTACAGTCCTGCGCAGCGACGGCGCTCACCTGCATATCTGCATTGGCGCTGAAAGCATAGCTTTCACCAAACATCGAGCCTTCACCCATATGAGTCAGAATATGCCTCTCGCCGAAGATATCCTCCTTAATTATATTCACACTGCCGTATGATACAAGGCACACCGCCTCCGCCCGCTGACCTGCCATAAGTATATACTCGTCCTTTTTGTATTCTTTTACATATGCATCTATGCGTCTCAGCAGTTTTTCTGTTTCTTTTTCATCTATGCCGCTGAAAATTTTAAACTTTTTCATAATTTCTCCCTTTTGGTTGTATTTACAACGTACTCTGTACTGAAATTATATTATACTTCAGATAATGATTCAAGGGAGGATATATATATGAGAAGAAAAGACAGGCAGATGCCTGAGGAATTTGCTCTTGGCGTTATAGACAAATGCTCATTTGCACAGGTTGCCATGACAGATGAAAAAGGAAATCCCTACTGCGTGCCTCTTTCGGTTGCAGGAGACGGAGGCAGCATATATTTTCACAGCGCCTTTGAGGGTACCAAAACAGATATTCTTAAAAGAAATCCGAAAGTATATGTCAGCTGTGTCGGAGATGTCACTCCCGCCACAGACAGATTCACAACCGAGTTTGAATCCGCAGCTTTTTCCGGAACCGCCTGCGAGGTTACAGACATACAGGAAAAAATAAAGGCTTTAAGACTCATATGCGAAAAATACACACCTGACAATATGGAAAACTTTGAAGATGCCATTGCAAAAAGCCTTGATCGTACTGCCGTATGGAAAATAAGGATAGAAAATCTTACAGGCAAACGAAAAAAATACGATAAATCAGGTGAAGAAATGAAATTCGGGAGGATGGAGTAATGAAAAGAAGAATAATAGAAATCGACAGAGACAAATGCAACGGCTGCGGCGCCTGCGCCAAAGCCTGTCACGAGGGAGCCATTGCTATGGTAGACGGCAAGGCTCAGCTTATAAGGGATGATTACTGTGACGGACTCGGCGACTGCCTGCCGGTGTGCCCCGTAGATGCAATCTCGTTTGTAGAGCGGGAGGCTGCGCCTTACGATGAGGCTGCCGTAAAGGCAGGAACGGGCTTCGGCTGTCCCGGCCAGGCTTTGAGAGAAATAAAGCATACAAAAGAAAACAGCAGTATATCAGGTGAAAGTCAGCTCAGACAATGGCCTGTCCAGATAAAGCTGGTGCCTGTAAACGCACCTTACTTTGATAATGCAGACCTGCTGATTGCCGCTGACTGCACAGCTTTTGCGTATGGAGCATTTCATGATGAATTCATCAGAGATCATATAACTCTGATAGGCTGCCCTAAGCTTGATGATACAGACTACTCACAAAAGCTCACTGCAATATTCAATGGTAATAATATAAAGAGCGTTACTGTTGTAAAGATGGAGGTCCCATGCTGCACCGGTCTGCAGCACGCTGTCGTGAACGCTCTGCTTAAAACAGACAGGGAGATACCGTTCAAAGTCATAACTGTGGGGATAGACGGCAAGATCAAATAAAATGTCTGAGAGCTGCCTTGCATACCGGCAGCTCTCATTACTGTGTCAGCTTGGAAAAAAGAAGCCCTACACGGACTTCTTCATAATGTTTACTCTGTTTTCTATATATCCTTGTATCTCGCTGCGCGGGATATCAAGGGCTGCTGCAAATTCGCCGAATATAAGCTCCTCTGCCTCTTTCATAAAACGCTCATCAACAGCTCCCAGTTTCTTTTTGTGTGCCTCTGCCTCACGTTTTTTCTGGTGTATGGACATAGTCATCTCGATCATATTCATACAGTCGTGACTCTCCATAACCTCTCTGTAGTGTTCCTTGAGCTGATTCAGATTATGGCTGTAGTATGCGGACGTATTTATATGCGGAATTCTGTCTATAAGCTCCTCCGCGTGTTTTCTTGATATTACAGGGCGCATATATATCTTGTCATTGTCTACAGGGATGGATATTTTGCATTCCTTGTAGAGCGGCTCGAGTATATAATATAATCTGCCCTCTGTCTCTCCCATGGATTTGAGCGTAGTAATCTCCTTAACCTCACATACTCCTGTTCTTCCGTAAAAAATCAATTCTCCAACACTATACAAGCTATCACCTCTTACTGCATAAAAATAAGTCCTGACAACAGGACTTACGTTAAAAAAACCACTCGTTGTTATAAATATTATAACATACTCTGCAGAAAAAATCCAATGAATTTACAGTGCAAATTTCAATCTGCCCACAATGAGCTTATATACAAGCGGTATGCATATTATCTGAGCTATAAGTATTGCGATACAGTTAGGGAGTCTGAGTACCACATATGCCAGATAAGTGCCGTCTGCGCCGAACATCGGCCACAGACACAGTGTTGTAAGAAACAGCTTAATCAGGAATACTATCACTGATGCAATTACTGTCCTTATTATCAGAGCCTTGCCTGTGAGATCCTTTTTGTAGAATACAAAACCGTATGCCACACCTATAAGTATCAGAGTGGCTGTTATTCCCGGATTGTATGCTCCAAACGGAATAAGTATGCTGCCTATGGTGTCTGCAACACCGTACGCCATACCTGCCCACACAGGACCGTAAAGCACTGCAACGATAAATACTGCAATAAAATCGGCGCTCAGATGATAAACAGGCGTTGCCGGCACAATTCTGTTTAATACAAGACACAGCGCGGTCATCAGCGCCGTAACCACAAGCCTTGCCGTGCTGCTGTTAATCGCATGCTGCATAAAAAACCTCCTTTCACCTTAGTAACTACACTAAAGCGAAAAGAGAATGTCTCATACCTTAATGTAGTAGTGGATGCAATATTGTACCGCGGATTACCTTCGTTTATGGACAACATCCCATTCCATAACACTTAACGCACAATATTTACTCTACTTGAAATCTATGATAGCACATATCTGTGACAATATCAAGCAATTTAAGATTTGTATTGATATTACTGCAAAGGTGATGACATTTGCGCCATCACCTTTTGATTTATTCAAGTCCTCTTTTCTTTAACATTCTGTTTTCTGCTATTGAGAATACAAACTTGTCGATTATAATTCCGACAATTATTATCACTATCATTACTGCCATTACCTGATTGATATCGGCAAGGTCCCTGCCTAGCATCAGCACATAGCCAAGCCCTATAAAGGATGACATTACTTCACCTGACATCAGAGCTCTCCACGCAAAAGACCACGACTGCCGCAGCCCAGACACAAAGCCAGGAAGCGCTGCGGGAAGCACCACATGAAGCAGTATGTCCTTTCGCCCTGCGCCCATGGTCTTTGCAACTTTCGTGTATATCACAGGTATATTTCTGATTGAGTTTTCAATGGCAAGGGATACGCTGAAAACAGATCCCATAACTACTACAAATATTATTGCTTTCTCTGCAAGACCAAACCACAGGATTGCAAAAGGCACCCAGCATATGCTCGGCAGCGTCTGTATACCCATAAGCAGCGGCTTCAGATTTCTGTTGAGATATTTAACATATGTAATCAGTACGCCCATAACTGCTCCGGCCGCAAGAGCAATAGCAAAGCCTATTACAGCCCTTTTCATACTGAAGCCCACAGCGGCGAGAAGTGTTCCTTTCTTTGCCATACTGACAAGGCTTGCAACAACTCCCGCAGGAGTAGGAAACGCATAGGACTTCCACCAGCCGAACACATCGGAGCCGAAATATGCAGCCGCCTGCCAGATAACGATAAGAGCTATAAAGAAGAAAATATCCTTTATGCTAAACTCTGTCATATTCCTCTTTTTCAATCTTCTCCACCTCTACTTTTAATCCGTCAAGCAAATGCTTCCTTATATCTACAAAATCCTCCGAGTCAAGCTGCCTTGGCCTCGGCAGATTTATTTTCACTATGCTTTTGACAATTCCGGGTCTGTCTGCCAGTATGATTATTCTGTCTGCAAAATACAGAGCCTCTTCAACACTGTGAGTAACATATATTATAGTCCTCCGGGTTTCCTCCCAGATAGCCTCAAGCTCCGCGCGAAGCTTGTTTATTGTCTGCTTGTCAAGAGCCGAAAAAGGCTCGTCCATAAGCATTATCCTGCTGTCCATGGTAAGTGCTCTGGCAAGAGCCGTACGCTGCTTCATACCGCCGGAAAGCTCATGAACCGCATACTCTCTGAAATCCCACAGATGCACCATTTTAAGATACTTCTCCGCTCTTTTTTCCTGTTCGCCCTTTGGCACTCCCGCAAGCTTCATTCCGAATTTCACATTGTCTATGACATTGAGCCACGGATAAAGGGCCGGCTCCTGAAACATGACAACCCTGTCTGCGCCGGGGCCCAGAACTTCTCTGCCGTCAAGAGTTATAGTTCCTTCTGTAGGTTTCTCAAGCCCTGCAATTAGATTAAGCAGTGTTGACTTGCCACAGCCTGACGGTCCCACTATACATATGAATTCCCCTTCTGCTATTTCCAGATTTATATCAGATAATGCAGGCTCTGCCGCATTCTTAAATGTCTTTGAAAGACCTGATGTTTTCAGCATTGTTTCTTACCTCTGTTCAAGTGATTTGAGAATACCTGTGTCAACATAGCCCTCGTCAGGCTCTGTTGCAACAAAGCCCTGTGAAACACCCACTTTGGCGAACTCGTCAAGGGCATCTCCTGATATATCGGCAGTTATGTTAAGTCTTGAAAAAGCGCTGTCTATAACTGATGCCTCATAGGTTTTGCCTGTGGCTTCCTCTATCTGTCTGCATATTATATCTATAGCCTCTCCGCTCTGCGCATTTATGTATTCTGTCGCATCAAGGTGAGCCTGCACGAAGGCTTTTACGATTTCAGGATTTGCCTCCATAAAGTCCTTTCGCACTACTACGACTGCCGTAGGGTAGTTGCCGCCTGCCATAATTTCATCATAATCAAGCACTGTTTTTGCGCCGCATTTGTCCTCAAGTATGCTGCCCCACGGCTCCGGTACTATGGCTGCGCTGATGCTGCCGTTGTCAAACATAGTCTGAACATCTGCATTCTCAACCTCAACTATATCCACAGTGCCGCCCTCCGAAACGGGTTTAAGTCCGTTTTCCGAAAGAAGATCCAGCAGCGACAGATGCTGAGTATTGCCAAGCTGCGGCACAGAAACCTTTTTGCCGTCAAGGTCTGCCACCGATTTGATATCTGAGTCCGCGCTTTTTAAAAGCACTGCTCCCGCATCGCAGGCATTTGCAATTATAACCACATCACCATGAGATTTGACATTTGCATTTATTGCAGGCACAGGTCCTATATATCCGAGGTCTATCTCGCCTGCAAACAGCGCTTCCACCTCTGCAGGTCCTGCGTTGAAAGCTGTCCATTTTACGCTGTACTCATCGCCGAGGGCTTTTTCAAATATGCCCTGGTCTTTCATATACAGCGCCTGCGCATGAGTTATATTAGGAAAATATGCAACTCTTACTTCATTTGTCGCCGCCTCGCCGCCTCCGCAGGCGCACAGCACGCCGGCAGTTATCGCAATGCACAGAATAAGTGCAGTCAGTTTTTTCATTTTCATTTCCTCCGTTACAGATGTTTTTCAAGCTGAGCCATAACAGCATCAGCAGCCTCGGCTACAGATAAATTCTCGGTGTCTACGGTAATATCAGGTGATACAGGCACTTCGTATTCGCTTGATATTCCTGTGAAGTTAGGTATTTCTCCTGCTCTGGCTTTTTTGTACAGTCCCTTTACATCTCTTTTCTCACACTCCTCAAGAGATGTGCTTACATACACTTCCACGAAGCTTTCCCCGATTATATCAGCCGCATTTTTACGGTCTGCCTCATAAGGCGATATAAAGGAGGTCAGGACTATGAGTCCCGCATCATTCATAAGCTTTGATACCTCTGCAATACGCCTGATGTTTTCCACTCTGTCGGCTTCGGTAAAGCCAAGATCCTTGTTAAGTCCCATTCTCACATTGTCGCCGTCAAGCAGCATTGTATGTCTGCCCTTTGCCGCAAGGCGTTTTTCCACCTCATTTGCAAGGGTGGATTTGCCGGAGCCTGAAAGCCCCGTAAACCACAGAGTAAACGGCTTCTGACCAAGTCCTGCGGCTCTGCTTTCCCTTGTTATGTCCATATTGTGCCATGTCAGGTTGTCTGCTCTTCTCAGCGTATGCCTTACAACTCCGCAGGCAGAGGTCATATGGGTCACAACATCTATAAGTATGAAGCTGCCCATTGCCTTGTTTTCATCAAAAGGCGCAAGAACTGTTTTGTCCGATACCGATATGTCACAGCATGCGATTTCGTTTTTGACAAGGGTGTCCGCCTCTATATGAAGTCCGCTGTTTACATCGACCTTGTATTTAATGTCCATTACCGAAGCGGGAAGTGTTTTCGTTCCCAGCTTGAGCAGATAGTTTCTGCCTGCAACAAGTCTGTCCTCGTCCATCCAGAGTATCTCCGCAGTAAACATATTGCTTACCTGTAAAGCCTCCCCCGATGACAAAACACAGCCCCTTGAAACATCTATTTCTCTGTCAAGCTGCAGGGACACAGGCTGACCGGCTACGGCCTCCTTTGCATCCTTTCCGGCTGCAATTATTCTTTTTACCCTCGCTTTTTCACCGCTTGGAAGAGATGTTACCTCATCTCCTGCCGCGACCTTTCCTGCCTCTATCTGACCCTGAAAACCTCTGAAAGTATGGTCGGGTCTTGATACTCTCTGCACAGGCATAATAAAGGCATCGTCCGTATCTTCTGATGATACATCTATGTTTTCGAGGTACTCAAGCAGAGGCGCTCCTGTGTACCAGCTCATATTCTCCGACCTTTTGGTTATGTTGTCGCCTATGGTTGCAGATACAGGTATAATCTGCAGGCTTTCACAGGAGAACTCGGCGAAGAATTCGTTTATCGCCTTTGCAATTTCATCGAATTTTTCTCTGCTGTAGTCTATAAGGTCCATTTTGTTTACTGCAATTACGAAATGGCGTATTCCCATCAGAGAGCATATGCGCGCGTGTCTTCTGGTCTGCACCAGCACTCCTTGTGAGGCATCGACAAGGATTACCGCAAGGTCTGCAAATGATGCGCCCACCGCCATATTTCTTGTGTATTCCTCGTGGCCGGGTGTGTCTGCAACTATGAAGCTTCTTTTTTCGGTTGTAAAGTATCTGTATGCAACATCTATTGTGATGCCCTGCTCGCGCTCTGCCATAAGTCCGTCCAGCAGCAGCGAGTAGTCTATGCCTCCGCCTGCGCTGCCCACCTTGCTGTCAAGTTCAAGGGCTCTTTCCTGATCTGTAAATATCAGCTTGGCATCGTAGAGCATATGTCCTATCAAGGTGGATTTTCCGTCGTCTACGCTGCCGCAGGTTATGAATTTAAGTAAGTCTGCCATTAGAAATATCCCTCCCTTTTGCGTCTTTCCATACTGCCTGCCGCCTCGTGGTCTATAACTCTGCTGGTTCTCTCCGAGTTTACAGCGCCTAAGGTTTCCTCAATTATCTTGTCTAGGGTATCTGCCTCTGACTCGCAGCCGCCTGTCAGCGGATAGCAGCCTAAGGTTCTGAAACGGACTTTTTTTGTTACTATTTTATCTTCAGGTCCGAGATATTTTCTGATACGGTCATCATCTATCATAATTATATTGCCGTCCTTTTCGACCACCGGTCTTTCTTTTGCAAAATACAGCGGCACTATATCTATATTTTCTCTTCTTATGTACTGCCATATGTCTTTTTCTGTCCAGTTGGAAAGAGGAAAAACTCTGATGCTTTCGCCCTTGTTGATGCTTGTGTTAAACAGCTTCCACATCTCCGGTCTCTGATTTTTCGGGTCCCAGCCGTGAGATTTGTTTCTGAAAGAAAATATTCTCTCTTTGGCTCTGGATTTTTCCTCATCTCTCCTGCCGCCGCCAAAAGCCGCGGTAAAGCCGTATTTGTCAAGAGCGTCTTTCAGAGCCTGGGTTTTCATAATATCCGTATATGCAGCCCCGTGCTCAAAAGGATTGATACCTCTTTCGATGCCGTCCTCATTCTGATACACCAGCATTTCAATTCCAAGCTCCTTTGCCTTGCGGTCACGAAACTCTGTCATTTCTCTGAATTTCCATGTGGTGTCGATGTGCATAAACGGAAACGGCGGTTTTTCGGGATAAAATGCTTTCATCGCAATATGAAGCATTACCGAGCTGTCCTTTCCTATTGAGTAGAGCATTACAGGCTTTTCGCACTCGGCTGCAACCTCTCTCATTATGTATATGGCTTCCGCCTCTAATTTATCAAGATGTGTTAATTGTGACATAGCTATTCCTCTATTTCATATCCAAAGTAATCAAAATAAAATTTAAGCTCTCGGTTTATCTTCTCTTTAAGGGAAGGACTTAGCACAAGCTTATTGGGTTTGTACTCCTTCTGGGTGTTCTGATAGCTTTCAAAATACGGCTTGGCCTTTTCAAAACCGTCAAGATGAAGCTGTTCGTATATGTATTCCATATTTTCAACCGGGGCTTTAACAAAGTTCTCGTGCCTTATAAGTACAAGATCACCCTCGGGGATATTTTCGATGTCCTTAAACATTTTTGTATTCATTTTTTTGAACACTTCTATGGCTGCGTTTTCAATCAGCTCGCTGTCGGCCATACCTTCAAGGCTCATAACCTCCATCATTGATGTCAGCGCTTTGATTACCGATGGTACTATCTTGTACGGGTTTCTGCTTATGAGTATGAATTTGCTTCCCGGATATTTTGCCTCCAGCTTATCGACATTGCAGGAATTGTCCGGACTTTTTAATATGAGCTGCCTGCCTCGCTTGATAAGAGTTGTCTTTTTGAGCAGGAAGTCGTATTTGCGTTCCCATTCTCTCTGCAGCCTGTCGCTCATTTCATCGGTATACAGGGTCGACAGATATTCTCTGTAGTTTTTGGGAAATACCATCATATGATTAAATGAGTGAGTGGTATAGGTGGAAAGCGCATAAAGATCCTCCATAGGCAGATCCAGTCTGTACTCCATATTGTCCATAGGCCTTGCGTCCACCAGAATTTTTTTCTGTGCGTATTTCAGGAGCCAGCCCAGCAGTATACTGTTGTTGAATGTAACTGTGCTTACGGGATCCAGCCAGCCGAACTGCGGATCTCTTGACATGGTATACTGCACATTGGTGGTTCCCGACCTCCATATTCCTATTATATGCACCGGCGGTTTTTTTATCTTTGTAAGCTTTACCGGTATGTACATTATGAGAAGCTCTAAAATCGCAAACGGGAAAAGTATCAGGCTCATAACAGTGATGTATATGACCTGCGGGATTTTTCCCGGAAATATACCTTTTAGATTTCTGAAAAGCAGCCTGATCCATATGTCAAATCTGGCCGCTGAAAGATAATGCGCTGAATTAATTAACGGTTTTTTCTTTTTTGTCATATTTACTTCCTTTTCTGCCAATAACCCAATTTGCATTATATTCCTGTAAAATAAACTGAAAGTAAACTAATGTAAAAAAGCACCCTGCTAGGCTTGTTTTTTACCTGACAGGGTCTGTATCTTTGTATATTGAATTTTTACATATGCTCCTGCTGCGCAATTACTATTGCCTGCTCGGCGCTCTGGAATACATATTCCTCGCCTATGAGGTCTATGAGGCCGCCTCTTCTCATTTCTTCAAGCACCTTTGGCTGAACGCTTGTAAGGTACACCTCTGTGCCGTTTGCCTCAAGCTCTCTGACAAGATCTATCATGGCCTCTATTCCCGAAAGGTCTATCATAGGCACACCTCTCATTGAAAGTATCAGAGCCTCTGCGCTGTCCTGTTTTCTAAGCTGCTTGACAAGCTTGTCAACCACCGCAAAGAAAATGGTTCCGGTCAGATATGCAATTCTGACCTTGTTGGATATTCTAGGCAGATGAACTCCCACTTCCTCTAATCTGTCCTTGTCGATTTCGCTTACCGATATATCTATGTCCGTAAGCTTTACGATTATGAGGAATGACGAGAAAGCAACCCCTATTATTATAGCCTGCGTGAGGTCCAGCACAACTGTTGCAATCATAGTTATGAAAAACTTGAGCATTCCCGATTTGAATTTATGATCGAAAATGAAGTGTATGTTTTTCCAGTCGTTCATTCTCCACGCAGTTATTATAAGTATTCCCGCCAGCGCCGAAAGCGGCACCTCTGACATTACCGGTGAAAGCACGAACATTGAAAGCAGCAGAATTACTGCATGGAATATTCCTGTTATTCTGGTCTGACAGCCTGACTTGATGGCAACACTGGTTCTTGCAATGGCTGCCGTTGCAGGTATTCCGCCAAAGAGCGGTATTATCATATTGCCTATGCCCTGAGCCACCAGTTCTCTGTCTGCATTGAGTTCTTCTTTTTTCATCTTGCCGGCTGACGCTCCGCAGAGCAGACTTTCTATCATACCCAGAGCAGCAATGGAAAGCGCAGGAACAAATAAGTCCCAGAACTGAGCCATATTCATGCCTTTGAGGGAAAGTCTGTCGTCAAGAAACAGGCTCTTTGGTATCTGCCCCACTGTTTCAACATCCGGGTTTAAAAAATGACATACTATCAGAACTATAACTAAAGCTGCAAGTGATGACGGTATTTTATCGTTAAGCTTCTTTGGCCATACAATCATTATGAGCATTACCGCTGCGCCGATTGCAACAGCCTCCCAGTTGGGATCAAAGCCGTTTGTGAAATATGAAAGCACCTTGGTTATGGCAAGATCTCCGGAAGAAGTGACACCGAAGAAGTTATCAAGCTGTCCCAGAGCGATTATGAGGGCTATGCCTGATGTGAATCCGGTAATTACTGATGACGGAATATAGTAGATGACCCTGCCGAGTCTGAGTATACCGGCAATAACAAGAATAATTCCCGCTATGAAGCAGGCTGCAAGTATTCCCTGCATGCCGTATTTTGAAGCCAGTGTGACAAGTATGGCTGTCATTGCGCCTGTCGGTCCCGATATCTGAAATGACGCGCCTGAAAAAATACTGATTATGACGCCTCCTATTATTGCGGTGACAAGACCTGCTGCCGCAGTTGCTCCGGAACTGACACCGAATGCAAGAGCCAGCGGAAGCGCTACAGCCGCCACTGTGATACCCGACATTAAATCCTTAGAGAGTTTCTTACCGTTATATCCCGAAAACTCCTCTCTTAAATCTGAAACATAATCTTTAACAAGATGCATAAATCCTCCCTGTGCATATTTTAAAAGTAACTACTTTGCATTATATCACAGTTTTTCGGTACTTGTTTGCGGTTATATGAAGAATATATAATTGAGCAACAAAGTACAGATTGGCCAATCATCGGAAAAATTTTTAGCCAATCGTCGGAAAAATATTTGGCTAATCGTCGGATTTTTGTTTTACATCTACTATTTCTCTTTCCATATCAACCCCTGTTTTATACAAAAGCCATAGGAAAAATTCCTGCTGCCACCATTAAATTTCACAGTAATAATATCGCCGTCAACAGCTGTTACCGTTCCTTTGCCAATCGATTTGTGTATAATCACATCTCCCGGTTCAAACTCCATATTCACAGAAGTTTCGCATGCCGCCTTGCCCGGCCGGGTTTTCCGGAGTATCTTGTCCATAAGATATACAAACGTCATATAGCAGTCGCTGTATTTAAGTATCATTAAGCTCTCCCTTGCTCTTGTAAGCCCTACATAAAAAAGCCTTCTTTCCTCTTCAACATCCGCCTCTGCTCCCGGCAGAATTCCGTCAATTGCATCTGCAATTATGACGTTATCGTATTCAAGTCCCTTTGCCGAATGAATGGTGGACAGTATAACATCTGCACCATAATCAGGCGCTTTATTCTCAATATCATATTTAAGTTCTTCAAGCATATTGAGAAACTCCTCAGCGCTCATATCCTCTGCTGCAAGGCATTTGAGTATGTACATCTTCTCTGTATCTATGCTTCTTTTCCCTGCGATCAGGAATTCTATGGTTTCAAGCGCCTCCGGGGCTGACATGGTTTTAAGCTTCCTGATATATGATGCCGCAGCTTTAATATCCCTGCTTCTGCTGCCTTCCTTTACAAGCAGTTCAAGACAGTTCCATATACCCTCTCTGCTTCTGCCGTTTTCATACATATTTACTGCTGTCTCTGCCATTTTCTTAGTTATATAGCAGCCTGTTTTGGAATAGGTGTTCATAAACAGCTCTGTGTTTCCCATATCATAGGAGAGCTTAATCAGATCGGTTATATATCGTACTGTCCTGCCTGTAAAAAAGGTTGTTTCCATGCCTTTGCAGTTATATGGTATTCCCTCTTTTTTGAGCCTGTATAAGTACGGCAGCGCGCTGTCATTGTTTCTGTAAAGTATAGCAGTCTGTCTGCCGCTGTAAATGCTTCTGAGATAGTTTATTACCCTGCCGTACTGCTGCTGTCTTTTTTCCATACTATCTATTGTTACGGGCTTTGTTTCCGGTTTTGCAGGCAGCATTTTTTTCTCGTGTCTGCTCTGATTGTGTTTAATAAACCGGGCGGCTGCTTTTACAATATATCCGTCAGACCTGTAGTCGGTTTCAAGGAGCATCACCTGCCCGCCTTTATATGTTTTTTCAAATTCCATAAGTGCCCTGGGATATGCAGCCCGAAAGCCGTATATGCTCTGGTCCTCATCGCCTACCATAAACAGCTGGTTTCTGCCATGGGCAAGCATCTGAATTATATAGTGCTGTATTTTAGAGGTGTCCTGTGCCTCATCGACAAGCAGATATCTGTATCTGTTTTTAAAGTATTCACGAACTCTGCTGTTTTTTCTGAGTATACGGAATGCAAACACCATCTGGTCATCAAAGTCCATCAGACGATTTTCACTGAGCCTGCTGCAATACTGCTCATATATATTTTCTATTGAAATTTTGTCCTCTGTGACCGTTATCGCTTTTATCTGCTTTTTATCAAGGAGCATATTTTTTATGTATGTTATCTTCTGCTGTATTTCCCTGAGGTCAGCCTCATCAGGCCAGTTTCCCGTCTGTGATATGTAAATCTCCCTTATTGCAGGAAGATTGTCCTCTATGAGTTCAAAGCTGCTACCACCTGTAATGTATGTGTAGTACCCGATTATTTCGTTGCAAAGTGAGTTTATGGTCTTAAATGTCACAGCATCTGAATATTCCCCGCCGAAGTATTTTTCAAATCTAGCCTTCATATCCCTTGTTGCCGCGTTTGTGTATGTCACAGTGAGTATATGCTCAGGTCTGATGCCTTTTACATATATCATATATCCGAGCCTTGCAACAAGAGCTGTGGTTTTGCCTGAGCCGGGCACAGCAAGAAGCAGACAGAGATTATCGCATTTAACAGCCTCTGCCTGCTGGTCATCAAGCCTTATATTAAACCTGTCTATGTACTGTTCAAAAGTCATATCGGTAACTCCGCCGTTCAGTAAAATCCCTTACATCCTGTTTAAGTTCCTCGCTGAAATCGGCAATATCATCATAAGTTATAACGTCAAGGGCGATAAATCTGATAATGTCATACAAAGCATTGGATTTTCTGACCTCTATCAGAACTCCGGGATGTTTCCTGTCATTTTTAATACGTTTTTCAAGTGTCCAGAATTTTTCCGAAGCGGGCTTATCATCATTGCTCAGCATTTCAATGTATTCTTTAACAAGCTTCTCCATATATCTTTCCTGCCAGCCGGGCAGTTTTTCTCTGTAAAGCTTCCAGTCTTTTTTCGATATATCCATTGCTTCCTCCTGTGTTATCTATTATTTTTTCCGATGATCTGATATCTCTTATTCTGTCTAAGAGTTCTTTCCAGTACATTCCTACGCCATTGCCTTTAAGGCGTTCATCGTCCATTGTAAAGCCTTTCCTAATGAGAATTTCACTTTCGTTCATCTGTTTAAAATCTCCTTAATAAGGTAGTTTATTCTGTAAAAGTATATTTGCCCTTGCCATATCCCTTTTGGGGTTTAATAACACCATATTCAAGCATCTTCTTTATCAGGGCCGATGCAGGTGATGCAGTTATACCAAGAATATTCATCACATCACTCCTTCCAAAAATCCTGTCATTTCCCAGTGCATCCCTGAGCATCTGAATATTCTTTTTTGTCCTCTCTGAAACATTCAATGTCCTGTTTGCATTCTCAATGTCCTGTTTTATTTTATCAATGTTCTGTTTTGAAGGCTTTTTAAACTTACCGCTTATATGCATTGTCCTGTTGTGAAGTTCATTTTTTTCACCAAGCAGCAGATTCTTTAGAAACAGTTCCAGATACTCTGTAGTCTCGTGAACATCATTAACCAGGTCATTATAGTTTGCGCGCACCAGCGCATTTCTGAAATACAATGCATTTTGTGCAAATATATCATTCGTCACATCAAGGCCCAGTGTTCTCAGATATTTTATGAAAAACACCGCAGTTCTCTATGATAGAAAAGAAGATCCACATAATAATCATTATTTCCAACTTGAACGTGATACTCTTCATCAACAAAAAGGAAGTCCCTCCCAAATTCAAGCAGAAATTTCTTCATATTTTTCAAAATTGCTTTTTTCAAGTCATACTCTTTATAAGGCTCTGGAAGATCTAGAAATTCCAACATATACATATCTCGAAGCACACCAGTCATATCTTTGCTCTCAATCGCTGATGAAGCCTTACCATTTGATAAAAGCAGACGCTCGTAATATCCACTGTCAATCTGTCTTGCCAGCTCTTTTGCCTTATATTTCTCTTTGGAAGCCAGTTTCAGGTAAAATTCCTTTTCTTCATAGCTTTTGGTTTTGGATATAATATGCATATTATTTGACCATGTATTTTCTCTCAATAGCGTTGAGAGTTCTGGTCTATCTTTATATGTTTCATAAAATTGTTTCATCCTCCATATATTCTGTGATGAATAGCCTCTGATGCCAGGCTCTCTACTAAGGATATAAGGACAAAGTTTTAACAATCCTACCCTTCAAAATAGTTATATATACTTTCCTCAACCTCATCCTTCATACTGAATATAATGTTCACAATCGGAAGTTCCTTACCTTTATCATTTGTAATTGTCTGCTGAGCATACTCAGCAGGTTCCATATCTCCCATATAGTAAAAGTCCGTACCTTCACCATCGCTTTTTTTAACAAACAATAATATCCTTAATCCGGAAGTTTCATATCCCCTGATTGCTTCAACCTCCTTGTGCTCAAGTGTCACTCTGTTTCTTGTCATCCAGCTGAAACAGTTTGGATTAATGAAGGAATCCTCATATTTAGTGCTGCCTGCTATGTCGTCATTCTTGTGGTATGTAACAAATACAGGGCAGGTGTTGTATTTAATCCTGTAGCCGTACATTGTGGATTCTTCATTTTTGTCCCAGTTAAGTATCCTGCATACGTCTTTTCTTGAATATTTGTCATACAGCATAAACCCGCCGCGAAATCTGCTGCTGTCAAAGTCTGCTATCATTTTTTTGGCGCAGTATGAGATCATATCAGAAAGGTATGTATTAAGCGGTTCGCTGTTTAGCCTGTCAAAATGTCCTCTGTCCATGACAATACTGCTGCCTTCGATTGAAATGTTTTGTTTCATGTTGTATGCCGCTATATCGCCACCTTTCATAAACTGCCCGTTAAGATTATTAACAGCGGAGGTGGTTGTATCCATATCCGGTTCATATCCGAATCTGTCATGCACAAGTGATTTGAACTCATTAATATCAGCCTGCTGTTTTGCTTTAAGCAGCACCAGCATTGCAGCTTCTTCAAATCTTTTGCAGTTAAGAATTTCTGATGAATAGAAGGCTAAAAGCTTTCTGTCATCGTCCTCCATATCCGGGTGGTTTTCGCTGTCTATGCTTTTTACAAAATCATAGTATGAGCTCTTGTTTTTGTACTCTACAAATGCAAAAGGCTCTCTACCTCCCTGCTCTATGAAGTCGGTCATCATCGGAGCTCTGCCAAGACGGTATTTCATCAGCTCATATTCTTTTTTGAGCTCTGCTCTGGTTGAAAGATTGGTTTCTTCTATAGATTTATATATGCGTTCTTTTGTAATCCGATCAAAGTTTATGGTTGAGCAACCCGGTATTGTACTGCTGCCTGTATTTATGAGCTTGCGGATAGTATCCTTGTTGTATGAGCGCTCTCCGTATAGGGCAATCGGTACGAGATAGTTGTTGCTGTAGTTTCCTATGAAGTCTATTACGGTCAGGTATTCTTTGCCCGGATATTTCCTCAGTCCCCTTCCAAGCTGCTGCACAAATATTATTGCAGACTGAGTAGGTCTAAGCATTATAAGCTGGTTTACAGACGGGATATCAACGCCTTCGTTGAAAATATCAACTGTAAATATGTAGTCAAGATGCTCGTCACCGTTACTTTCAAGCAGCTTAATGGCTGTTTCTCTCTGCTCGCACACCAGTTTGTTAAAGTCGCTGTTGTCATCAAGTATTTCGCCGTCTACCGATATTTCTGTAACTCCAAAATAGTGAAACGGCACAAGCATATTCTCCTCAAGAGCCCTGTGCAGTCTGATTTCATACGCTATATTGTAGTCAAACAGACTGAATATATCAAAGCCGTCTGTTCTCTCAGGAGTAGCAGTCATTCCAAGCATAAATTCAGGTCTGAAATGTTCTATTATCTTTGTATACGTTGCAGCGCCTGCTCTATGCACTTCGTCTATGATTATGTAGTCAAAGTAATCAGGAGTAAACTGCTTCAGGTTATCGTCCTTTGACATTGTCTGTACCATTGCAAAGGTATAGTCATAATCAAAGCGTTTATTACTTCCGGAAAGTACTCCCGCATTTATGTTATAACCCAGCACTCGCTTAAAGCTTTCCATTGCTGCTCTTGCTATGTTTTCTCTGTGTACAAGAAACAGTACTTTTTTGGCTTCGAATTTCCTTACGTCAAATGCAGACAAATAGGTTTTACCGGTACCTGTAGCAGATATAAGAAGGGCTTTTTTCTTGCCTTCTTTTCTCAGGGCTTCAAGCTGCCTTAACGCCTCGTATTGCATTTTGTTCGGATTTATCGTCTTGAGTGAAACTACAGGAGTCTGTTTTTCTATTGTTTTAACCTGTGTATATATTTTTTCGTATTCTTCAATCCATGCTTCTGTAACCTCTGTCGCGTTCTCGAAGGTACGTTCAAATTCCTTAAAAATATTCTGCATTACAGCGCCGTTTTCGAGAGAAGATAGCTTAAGGTTCCACTCTTTGTTCTCTGCCAATGCTTTTTGAGTAAGGTTGCTTGAGCCTATAATAAAGGAATAGCTGTCCTTGTGCCTGAAAATATATCCTTTGGCATGAAAATCTTCATCAGTTACTATTTTTAACTGTATATTCTTAAATTTCAAAAGGCGTCTGAGGGCGCCCGGCTGGGTAAAATTCTGATACTGTGAGGTTATGATTTTACCCCTAACGCCTTTTTCTTCAAGCTCTTTTAGGGTATTAATCAGCGATACAACACCGCTTCCCGTAATAAAGGCTACCGAAAAATAGAACTCGTCACAATTTCGTAGTTCACTCTCTATACTTGTAAGGACCTTCATTCCTCTTTTGTAATCGTTTACGAGAAGCTTCGGGTTGTATTTCTCTATAGATTTCATATTGCAGTCTATGAAACCGTTTTTTAGGCTTGCTGCAAGATTAGTGCTGATATCCATCATATTTCTCCCTGATTGATTAATGCCTCTACAACAGGTTTGTCTGCTGCCGCCCAGTCAAGCTCATCAAGCTCATCAAGGCACTTCCACACAGCGTTTATATGCTCCTTTAATACGATGTGCCTGTCCTCCATATTGCAGATAAAGCAGTGCATTTTTATTTCAAAATCCGGATAGGTATGCTCTACAGTATAAAAGTGCTTCATAGTTTCTGCCGGAATATCTACTTCCATTTCCTCTATAAGTTCTCTGTGCAGAGCCTCAGCAGGTGTTTCTCCCTGCTCTATTTTACCTCCCGGAAATTCATATTTATATGATACATATTCATGTTTGCCTTTATTTCTCTGAGCGCATAATATCTCGCCATCGTTCACAAGTATAGCGCCTGATACTTCTATTATCTTCATTTTGCTGCCTCTGTTAATTGCTTTTTTATGGTTACATTCTACCACGCCCAAGTGTCTTTGTGTTTTCCGGTATATTCTCTGCAAAACCTTTTATTATATCCTGATATGCTTTTTATTCAAGCTTATTTTGGTTTTTTCGGCACTTTTATTTTGGTTTTTTCGGTAGTTTTATTTTGATTTTTTCTGATTTTAGAGCATCAACCTTTTCCGGTATATTCTCTGCAAAACCTTCTTTGCCTGCCCGTTTGCTCTTACTTTTCAGCCAGATATCGTTTTAACAGGAACGTGCAGTAATAAGGGAATGTATATAAGTTGTCATTCATTCCTATATTCCCGGCACACAATTTGATTCCATAGGAAATATCTTCATACCTGTCACTTGTTATCAGTGTTTTTATTGATTTGGATTTGCTGTTTTTTGCCTTTACCTCAATGGGAATTAAATCGTCAGCTTTTCGCACGAAGAAATCCTGCTCTAAGGTAGAGTCTTCTTTTTTGTAATAGTAAAGTCCATATCCTGATTTCACCAGAGCTTCTGCAACAATACTTTCATACAATGCCCCCTTATATACTCCAAGGTTCTTATTTGCACGCAGATCTTCCTGCGCCTCATTATCAAGAAGCGCTACAAACAGGCCTGTATCGCAAAAATACATCTTGAACTTATCTGCATCATAATTACCTTTCAGCGGTAACTCTGCATCAAGCAGACAGTAACAGAGGTTTACCATACCTGCGTCTTCCAGCCATTCCACACAGCCTCTGTAATTTTTAAATCTTGCACCTTTTTCTATTTTTGAAAGCTGGAATTTTTTGTTTTCTTTAGCCAGTTGTACCGGAATGCTGTTGAATACATTCAGAATCCTTGTCTGGTCTAATCCTTCAGCATATTTGCGAATATCCTCTTTATAGTCTGCAATCAGCTGTCTTTGAATTTCCAGGGTCCCCTCGAAAGTTCTGTTTTCTATAAATTCTCTTACTACTGCCGGCATTCCCCCTAAGATGCAATAATCCATGAACAGGTCAGAATACACCTTGTGCTCAAGTTCTGAAAACGCTTCTTCATTTTTCATATGTGTAATCATATTTTCTACTGCTGCATCATCATACCCTCTTGCCCATAAAAATTCTTCAAAGTCGAGGGAATACATATCATAGTCAGTTTTGTATCCAACACTGTTGCTCTCTATCTGGCGATAATTAATTCCCAACAGAGAGCCGGAGCATATAACATCAAATCTTCCGTCTGTTTTAAAAAACTTAAGAGATGTAGCTATTTTAGGATACTCCTGAATTTCATCAAAAAAGATTAGTGTTTTACCCGGAATAAATTTATATGACGGATCTATCAGAGAGATATTTTTAATTATTGTATCTGCATCATACCCGTCATTTGCAATCATTTTATATTTTTCGGAAAGCACAAAATTTATTTCAATAACACTGTCATAATTTGCTTCTGCGAACTTTTTAACAGACTCGGTCTTTCCTATCTGGCGAGGCCCTTTTATAATCAGGGGCTTTCTGTTTTCATTAGCTTTCCATTCCACCAGATAACTGTCTATCTTCCGTTTTAAATACATGGACTTCCCTCCGTTTTTATTCATCATCTTTATTATTACACAAATCCGAAAAAAACGCAGCCCCTTTTTACATTTTTATGAGCGAATATTCCTTAACAATTACATTTTCATGAGCGAATATATCTTGAATCATCTGAAACGTTTTTGCCAGCTCCTTTTTCTGTTTCTGGAATGGCAATTGACAAAATCCATTATAACTTTTATAATTATGATAGAAGCGGGTAAGGATTTATTCCTGACAGCAATTGCCTGTTTCTTTTTTTTATTACCAGCACATCATAAAGATACTTTTTATTGTTTGCTGCATGATTTATAAGCAACCTGGCTTTAAATATATTATATCTAACAGGTACATCATCTTCATACACAGGCAATGCGAACCGTACATCGTATCTATATTAGCCATTTCTAGCGTTTTTATTATGTTTATCTTTTCTGTTTTCTTCGTATGTAGGATTGGCTGCATTCTGTATCAATTCAGGGATTGCTATCGCAGCGTTTGCTTTCGCTTTTGCCTTAGCCCCCATAAGAGATTCCCTATGCTCAGACTCTGTAAATTCTTCCGGTAACTCGCTACCTATATATACAACTTATGCATCCGCTTCTATCTGATAAGAATCTCCAACCTAACCCATTAAGTATTCTTTAACTTCTTCCCAATTAATATTCCGCTTACCCTTAAACATAATATCATTTATCAAAATAACTTTATGGTTATCCTCATCTGTAATTATGTTTACATTTCTGTCCTTTATCAATCTCACAATCTCCTTATTCTTTAAAACAAATTGTATATATAATCAACCTTAACCCGGTAATTTCCCGATAAAGGTATCACTCCTTAAAACACACCTCTTCAAGAATCCTTGCAGCATCCTTAACACAGTCATGACAGCTCTTTAGAACCTTACCTGTATCAACGCCCTTTATATCTCTGCATGTAAGAGATCCTGTTTCCTCTAAAAATCTGCCGCTTATTTCTCTGCTTACCTTGTATGTTGCACCTTTGCTTACAGGCTTGTCCAGATCACCGCAGCTGCTCCGCATACCTGCTACAGCGCAGGCTCCCGTAACAGCTCCGCATGTACCGTTCATACCGCCCATAC
>ERZ857745.1772-NODE-1772-length-25548-cov-25.071118_pt1 | contig 25548 bp, 18 predicted proteins | sample MGYA00519699_ERZ857745 | MGnify/ENA primary metagenome ERZ857745 (study PRJEB31778, sample SAMEA3449357) | human gut metagenome | biome: human gut; feature: human-associated habitat; material: faeces | place: United Kingdom | collected 2010/2012 ...
ATCTTCAATAGTTTACAATAAAAAAAAACAGGAATCAAGTCCCTGTTTTAGTTCCCGATGTTGAATGGAGAAGGGGAATTATAATCATTGTTCTATATCAAAATATGTTTGATACACGATAAAATATTTAATATACCATCAATAGATGAAAATGATTACAACACTAAAAAAATTAAAATCATAAAACTAATAATTTCGATCCTTTCAGATAAATAAAAAAACTGGAAGGACGTATCCCTCCAGGTTGAGCGCCACAGTGCACTCCTTCGTCACCTTCAATATACCAAAGTTTCTCAAAAAATACAATTAAGCAAATTACAGATTCTATAGTATGAAAAACGGATGTCGACTTTTATAAAAGAATCTATTTACCTTTACATAAGGTAAATAGATTCAGACTAGAATATAATCTAAACAGTCTAGTTCTTTTTGATTTTATGTTTTAGTTCCAAAAGTCAAATGGAGAAGTGGAGTCATCATCATCTTCATTATTATTATTGTTGTACTGTGAATAATAAGAAGATTGAGTCGATGATTTACTTACATCTTTTCCTTGAAGCATTGTGTTGATTGAATCTTTCACATCGCTGATCGCAATCGCATAGCCCATACCTTCTACATCTGTATCACTTAATTTGGCAGAGTTGATGCCAATAAGCTCACCATTCATATTTAGTAGGGCACCACCTGAGTTTCCTGGATTGATTGCAGCATCAGTTTGAATATAAGACTGCGATTTGTCTGTATCTGAACTTGTTGAAACACTACGATTAGTCGCCGATACAATACCTGTTGTAACACTTTGACCATAGCCTAACGCATTACCAATCGCAACGACTTGCTCACCAACTTGTAATTTGTCACTATCTCCAATTGTCGCAATCGCAATTTGTTTTAAAGTATCTTCACTTAAATCACTTGTTTTAATGGAAATTACAGCTAAGTCACGATCTTCATCCACACCTTTTACAGTGGCTTTTACATTTGTATTATCCGCTAATGTACAAGTCAAGGTCTTGGCATTTTTAATAACATGATAGTTTGTCAAAATATCGATTTCACCATTCTGTTTATTGATAATAACACCACTACCAACACTTGTACTTTCTTGTTGGGTAAATGGATTGCTTCTTGAGTTATTTCCATACATACTAAAATAATTTTGTACATCCGATACGGAAACATTGGTAATCGATACAATACTAGGCATACAATTTTGAGCTACTTTACTTACATCTGAAGTTGATGAACTTGAAGTATTGACTACATTCGTACTTTGAAGTGTTGTGTTTTGTTTATTATAGTTATCAACCACATAGTTGACCCCTTGAAAACTTCCGGCCGCAACCACACCAAATGTAGCGGCACTTAAAATTAATTTTGATCCTTTCTTGAATAAATTATAGTTAGAATTTGGAATTCTTGGCATTTCTTGTTTCATGTCCTTATACCTCCTTGTTTACAATACAAGGATATATTAACAAGCTTAAAACAAGTTTAAATTATTCCATATTTGTATAACCCATTAAATACGCATCTACTTCTTTAGCACATTCTTTTCCTTCATGAATTGCCCAAACTACTAAGGATTGACCTCTATGACAATCACCAGCTGTAAAGTATTTGTCTTTGACTTGATAAGAATTTGGTTGTGTCACAATCGTATTTCTTTGTGTTGTTTCCAATTTAAAACTCTTCTTTAAATCATCTTCAACACCAATAAAACCAGCCGCAATCAATAATAAATCACAATCTAAAATTTGTTCTGTACCTTTCACTTCTTCAAGCTTTCCATTGTTGAAGTGTACTTTTACAGTTTTGATCTGTTTTAGATTCTTTTGATCATCTAAGATACATTCTTTAACCGTCGTTTCATAAATACGTGGATCCTTTTTAAATACCGCAATCGCTTCTTCTTGACCATAATCTGTCTTACAGATTTTAGGCCATTCAGGCCATGGATTACTTTCTAATCTTTCATCCGGGCTTTTTGGCATCATTTCAATTTGAACTACACTTGCACAACCCTGACGAATACTTGTTCCAACACAATCATTTCCCGTATCACCACCACCAACAATCACGACATGTTTATATTTAGCGGAAATTTCATCGGTATTATCCAATACATGTTTTGTGGCTTTTGTAAGATAATCTACCGCAAAATAAATACCCGAACAATCACGATTCTTTACATTTAAATCTCGTGCCTTTTTGGATCCCGTCGCAAAGACAATCGCATCAAATTCTTTTTCCAATTCCTTTTTGGTGATGTCTTTTCCAACATTGACATTGGTTTTAAAAACGATTCCTTCTTCGGTAAGTATGTCTAATCTTCTTTGAATCACTTTCTTTTCCAGTTTCATATTTGGAATACCATACATCAATAAACCGCCAATACGATCTTCTTTTTCAAAGACTGTAACAGCATGTCCTCTACGATTCAAGTCATGCGCAAGAGCAAGACCTGCAGGTCCTGAACCAATGATGGCTACTTTTTTATCGGAGCGAACACTAGGAATAAAAGCTTTCATCCAATTGTTAGTATAGGCTGTTTCAATCGTATACAATTCATTTTCTTTAATTGTGACTGGATCTTGATCTAAACCATTTAAACATGCCTTCTCACAAAGAGCAGGGCATACACGACCTGTGAATTCAGGGAATGGATTGGTTTTCAATAATCTTGATAAAGCACGTTTATCATTGCCATTATAGATTTCATCATTCCATTCCGGAATCAAGTTGTGTAAAGGACAGCCAGTCACCATGTTTTTTAATTTGATAGCGGACTGACAAAAGGGAACGCCACAATTCATGCAGCGTGCACCTTGTTTGCGTCTTGTTTCTTCATCTAAAAAAGGATGAAATTCATTAAAATTTGTGATTCGACTAAGTGGCTCAATCGCTTCATTTTCTTGTCGTTTGTAATCTAAAAATCCTGTTGGTTTTCCCATAATCCTTCATCCTTTCCTATGCGTGTACTTGTTCAAAAGCCATAAGACTGGCTTCATCTTCGTGATAGCCTTTTGTCTTTAATTCTTGAATCAAAGTCGTAATTTTTTCATAATCCTTAGGAACGATCTTTTTAAAGTTTGATAATTCTTCATCTAGATTTGAAAGAATCTTTTTAGCTACATCTGAATCTGTATATGTATAATGCTTGTTTAAAAGCTCTTCTAATACTTCTTTATCCGCTTTTCCAGTTACTTCATATGTATTGACTAACTGTTTATTTAAACGCATATATAGATCATGATTCGGATCATATACATATGCAATACCACCAGACATACCGGCAGCTAAGTTTTTACCAGTCTGACCTAAAATGACAACAGTACCACCTGTCATATATTCAAGTCCATGATCTCCAACACCTTCTACAACTGCACTTGCACCAGAATTACGAACCGCAAAACGCTCACCAGCCATACCACGAATATAGGCTTCACCACTTGTAGCACCATATAAGGCAACATTTCCAATAATGACATTTTCATTTGGCTTAAATTGAGCTTCCTTTTTAGGCTGAATAATCAATTTACCACCAGACAAACCCTTACCAAAGTAGTCATTGGCATCGCCATGAACATCTAAAGTGATTCCTTTTTGTGCAAAGGCACCAAAAGATTGTCCAGCTCCACCATTACAATGGACTGTATATGTATCATCTTCTAATGTGTTATTAAATTGTTTAGTGACGGCATTGGATAAAATAGTTCCTACGGTACGATCCGTACTTGAAATTGAGATTGTTTCAGCATGAGGCTTTTTCTCATTGAAATAAGGTTCAAACTTAGGAAGTAATGTTTTCATATCCACCGTTTTTTCAAGTTCAAAGTTATATGTATCTTTAGGTTCATAATGAATGTTGTGTGGAGTCATTAAAATGTTTGAGTAATCCATATTCGCATCTTCATCAACCTCAAGATTATCTGTATGACCAACCATTTCATCAATTGTGTGATAGCCAAGGTCAGCCATAATTTCTCTTAATTCACGGGCAATAAACAACATGAAATTCATGACATATTCCGGCTTTCCTTTAAAACGTTTTCTTAATTTTTGGTTTTGTGTTGCCACACCAAATGGACAAGTATCTAGATTACATACACGCATCATCATACATCCCATAGTAACAAGTGGGGCAGTCGCAAAGCCAAATTCTTCAGCACCTAATAAGCAGGCGATGGCTACATCTTTTCCGGTCATTAATTTTCCGTCAGTTTCAATTAAAACACGACTTCTTAAGCCATTTTCTACTAAGTTTTGGTGGGCTTGGGCTAAACCTAATTCCCAAGGAAGACCGGCATGGTGAATACTACTTTGTGAAGCCGCCCCTGTACCTCCATCATAACCAGAAATTAAGACGACAGTAGCTCCGGCTTTGGCAACACCTGAGACAATCGTACCAACACCAGCTTCACTAACTAATTTGACACTGATTCGAGCTTGTGGATTCGCATTTTTTAAGTCGTAGATCAATTGCGCTAAGTCTTCAATGGAGTAGATGTCGTGGTGAGGAGGAGGGGAAATCAAAGATACGCCTGGCGTTGAATAACGAGTTTTCGCAATCCAAGGATAGACTTTTTTACCTGGTAAGTGTCCACCTTCACCTGGTTTTGCGCCTTGTGCCATTTTGATTTGAATTTCCTTTGCACTGACTAAGTATTCTTCGGTGACACCAAAACGACCACTTGCCACTTGCTTAATAGCGGAGTTCTTTTCTGTACCTAAACGTTCTGGTTTTTCACCACCTTCACCCGAATTGGATTTACCACCCAAACGGTTCATCGCAATCGCCATGCAAGTATGTGCTTCTTCAGAGATAGAACCATAACTCATGGCACCGGTTTTAAAGCGTTTTACGATTTCATATTCACTTTCCACTTCCGATAATGGAATTGAATTTCTTGTCTTTTTAAAGTGCAATTGACTTCTTAAATGATGTTTTTGACGGTTTGAATTTAATTCGCTGGAATATTCCTTAAATAAATCATAATCGTTGGTTTGTGTAGCTCTTTGAAGTTTCACAATTGTTTCTGGAGAATATAAGTGATCTTCTTTTCCATCTCCCTTTCTTAGTTTATGGAATCCAATGGAATCTAGACTTGTATCGGTTGTAAGTCCTAATGGATCATAAGCACGATCATGATGGTAGATCAAATCTTTTTCGATATCTTCTAAAGTGATACCTTCCACTTCACTAATGGTGTTTGTGAAATAGGTATCGATGACATCTTTTGAAATTCCAATGGCTTCAAAGATTTGGGCACCTTGATAGGATTGAAGCGTTGAAATACCCATTTTAGCAGCAATCTTAACAATACCCTTTAAGATGGCTTCGTTATAATCATCAATCGCAATATTGACTTCTTTATCTAACATATTTAATTGAATCATTTCTTCAATGCATTCATGTGCCAAATATGGATAGATGGCGGTTGCACCATAACCTAAAAGTGTAGCGAATTGATGAACATCTCTAGGTTCACCACTTTCGAGAATAATGGATATATCCGTTTTCTTTTTCGTTTTTACTAAGTGTTGTTCTAAGGCAGATACAGCTAAAAGACTAGGAATAGCCATATGACCTTCGTCTACACCTTTATCAGAAAGAATCAAGATGTTCGCTCCATTTCTATAGGCTTTGTCACATTCAATAAATAAGTTGTCTAAAGCTTCTTTTAATGAAGTAGAGCGATAGAATAATAAGGAAATGGTTTCGTTTTTAAATCCTGTCTGATTTAATTGACGAATCTTATCCATATCACGAGATGTTAGAATTGGATTATTGACCTCTAAGACTGTACAGTTGTCGGATTTGTCTTTTAATAAGTTTCCATCACTTCCAATATAGATGGTTGTATCTGTAACGACTTCTTCACGTAAAGAATCAATTGGTGGATTGGTTACTTGGGCGAAGAGTTGTTTAAAATAATGGAATAAACTTAAATGATTTTTTGAATAAATTGCCAAAGGGATATCGGTACCCATCGCACTTGTTGGTTCAAGTTTGACGCGGGCCATTGGTAAAATAATGTCTTTTACATCTTCATAGGTATATCCGAAGATCTTATAAAGAATATCTCTTTCATGTTGAGAGTGGATGTGGGTTTTCTTATCGGGAGCTGGCAAATCTTTAAGGTGTAATAGATAGGTATCTAGCCATTCTCCATATGGATTTGAAGAGGCATATTCATTTTTTAAATCATAATCTTCAATCAATTCTTTTTTCTTTGTATCCACAAGCAACATTTTGCCTGGTTCAAGTCTTGATTTTTTTACGATTTTCTTTTCATCAATATCTAAAACGCCGACTTCACTTGATAAAATCAACATGTTGTCGCTTGTTAGATAATAACGACTAGGTCTTAGTCCGTTACGATCAAGGACAGCTCCGACTTTTTCGCCATCACTAAATAAAATGGCGGCAGGACCATCCCAAGGTTCCATCATTGTGGCATAGTAGTGGTAGAAATCTTTTTTCTTTTGGTCCATATCTTGGTGTTTCCATGGTTCTGGAATTAAGATCATAACGGCTTTTTCGAGTGGCATGCCATTCATAACTAAAAACTCAAGGGCATTGTCGAGCATGGCAGAATCCGAACCTGAAGTATTGATGATAGGTAGGATCTTACTTGAATTTTCATCTAAAAATTCAGAGTGCATACTTTCTTCACGCGCTAACATCTTGTTGACGTTTGCACGAATGGTATTGATTTCACCATTGTGCGCAATAAAACGGTTTGGATGCGCTCTTTGCCAAGATGGTGTGGTATTGGTAGAGAAACGTGAGTGTACGATCGCAATGGCAGATTTATAATTTTTATCTTGAAGATCTAGGTAAAAGTTTCTTAATTGGGATACTAGAAACATGCCTTTATAGACAATAGTACGACTGCTTAAGCTTGCGATATAGGTTTCTTTACAGCTCTTTTCAAATTCACGACGAATGACATATAAGACTTTGTCAAAATCTACATCACTCGAAATATTTTGAGGTCTTTCAATAAAAGCTTGATAGATATTTGGCATGCAGTCCTTGGCCTTTTGACCTAAGATAGATTCGTTACAAGGAACTTTTCGCCATGTGATAAATTTGCAGCCTTCTTGTTCTACAAATTTTTCAAACATCTTTTTGTGTTGATTTAAAAGCAGTTTATTTCTTGGCAAGAAAAACATACCGATTCCATAGTGTTCTGGTAATTTGATGTTGTCTTTCTTTAATGTCTTTTTAAAAAAATCATCACTAATTTGAAGTAAGATTCCAACACCATCCCCCACTTTACCACTCGCATCTTTACCGGCTCTATGTTCTAATTTTTCTACAATGTGTAATGCCTTATCGACAACGTCATAGCTTTGTTTGCCATCGATTTGGACTACGGTACCAATACCGCAGGCATCATGTTCAATTTCAAAATTCATAGTTTACACAATCCTTCCTATTTTCCGCTGTCTCCATAGTTTGATAAATATCGAGCGCTTGGGTCATTGACGTTACATCCTTCCCAGTTCTTATTTGGCATCCAGAAATCTTTGATCATACTCGCTTGGTTTGGATAGTAGGATTCAAAAATCTCTCGATATAATAGGGATTCCTTTGTGAATGGAGTACAGTATTTGTATTTTTTTACTTTTTCTTTAAATTCTTCATCTGTGTAATAGCTTTGAGCATATTCTTTGATGTCATCACTTAAAGAGTGTCCTACCGCATCCGAGAAGGCGGCTTTTTCACGCATCAAAATGTCATAAGGAAGAATTTCATCTTTTTCAAATGCATGACGAAGCAGATATTTTCCTTTATGATATGTATTCATTTTCTTTTCAGGATCTATGGACATGACGTATTTGACAAAGTCTAAATCTCCAAAAGGAACACGAGCCTCGATGGAGCTTGTGGAAATACAACGATCGGCTCTTAATACATCGTACATGTAAAGTTCATGTACTCGTTTTACACTTTCTTCTTGAAATGCATCTTTGCTAGGGGCAAAGTCGGTATATTTATAGCCGAATAATTCATCACTGATTTCTCCGGTAAGTAAAACGCGAATATCGCTTTGTTCATGAATGGCTTTACAAATTAAATACATTCCAATGCTGGCGCGAATGGTTGTGATGTCAAAAGTAGCTAAAGTTTTAATGACGGGTTTAATAGCATGTAAAACATCTTCTTTATTAATTATAATTTCATGGTGGTTACTACCAATAAAGTCAGCGACTTCTTTGGCGTATTTTAAATCAATCGCATCTTCTTCCATTCCAATCGCATAGGTTTCGATGGGTTTATTGAGTAATTTTTGGCTGATGGCACATACTAGACTTGAATCCAATCCTCCACTTAATAAGAATCCTAGTGGAGCATCGGCATCTAATCTTTTCTTAACACCTTCCACTAATTTATCGTGGATGTTTGTACAGATGGTTTCAAGATCTGAAGTGATTACTTTATCCACTTTAGTAACATCTAAGTAACAAGTGAATTTTCCATCGGCATAATAGAATCCAGGAGGGAAGGGAAAGATTTGTTCAACAATTGAAACAAGATTTTTAGCTTCGGAAGCGAATACGATATTATGGTTTTTATCATAGCCATAAAATAATGGACGGATTCCGATTGGGTCACGGGCAGCAACAAAGTCATTTTTCTTGGCATCATAAATAATGCATGCGTATTCGGCATCTAGCTTTTTAAACATGTCTAAACCATATTTTTCATAGAGTGGTAAAAGAATTTCACAATCACTTTGCGAAATAAATGTATAGCCATCTTTTTCGAGTTCTTCTTTTAACTTTCGAAAGCCATAGATTTCACCATTGCACACAACTAGATTATTATTTCTAACAAATGGCTGCATGCCTTCTGGACTGAGTCCCATAATGGATAGTCTTTGAAAGCCTAAATAGCCACATCCTACTTGTTGAATTCTTTCATCATCAGGTCCTCTAGAATAGGTGCTTTCTAATGCTTTATGAATTGTGTTTTCGCTTATTTTTAATGATTTATATCCTATAATTGTACACATAAATAATATCTCCTTAGAACGGAAAAGCCGGCAATTGCCGGTTTATAGAATTCCGAATAATAATTTTCCATAGGTTGGGAATGGCCAAGCTTCATTTGATGTTACGACTTCTAATTCGTCACATGGTTTTCTTAAGGCCGCCATGTCTTGGATAATGAAGTCTCTTACATAGAAGGCTGATTTTTCAAAATCATCGATTGAATGTAGTTTTTCAACATCTTTTTCTAATGTGATCAAAGCTTGATAAGCTTCGGTTAAATATTCACTGACCTTTTTAGTTGTTTCAAGCTCATATGTTAAGTCAATGCCAATGGCTTTTTTGCTTGCGATGGTATCTGTCAATTCTTTAGAGAACTTACTTGCGGCTGGTAAGATGTCTTTTTTGGCGATGTCTAACATAGTCAATGCTTCAATGTTGATTTGTTTTTCATATTCATCCATTAAGATTTCATAACGAGATTGGACTTCTTCTTTTGATAAGACTTTCTGTTTTTCAAATAATTCAATGTTTTCTTTTGTTTTGAAATATGGTAAAGCATCAGGCGTTGTCTTAAGATTTAATAGACCTCTTGATTCAGCTTCTTTAATCCAAGAATCATCATAGCCATTGCCATTGAAGATAATGCGTTTGTGGTTTTTGATTGTATCTTTGATCAATGCATGTAATGTCGTGTCAAAATCATCTGCAGCTTCTAAGATATTCGCAAATTTTTCGATTTCATCCGCAATCACTGTATTTAATACAATGTTGCATCCGGCAATACTTGCGTTTGATCCTGGCATTCTAAATTCGAATTTATTTCCTGTAAATGCGAATGGAGAAGTACGGTTACGATCGGTAGAATCTTTAGGAAATTTAGGAAGAACAGTAGCACCAATCTTCATCAATTCTTTTTCTTTTCCATCATATGGTTTCTCTTCTTCAATGGCCTTTAATACAGCGGTTAATTCATCACCTAAGAAAATGGAGATGATAGCTGGAGGAGCTTCATTTGCACCTAATCGGTGATCGTTTCCTGCAGTAGCTACGCTTAATCGTAATAAGTCTTGGTGTTCATCTACAGCTTTGATAATGGCAGCTAAGAAAACTAAGAATTGCGCGTTTTCATGAGGTGTATCGCCTGGTTCTAGTAGGTTGATGCCTGTATCCGTAGATAAAGAGAAGTTATTGTGTTTACCACTACCATTGATGCCTTCAAATGGTTTTTCATGAAGTAGGGCAACCAATCCATGTTTTTTGGCAACTCTTTGAATCAATTCCATCGTCAATTGGTTATGGTCTGTTGCGATATTTGTCGTTGTAAAAATTGGGGCTAATTCATGTTGAGCAGGGGCTACTTCGTTATGTTCCGTTTTAGCCAAGATGCCAAGTTTCCACAATTCTTGATTTAAATCCGACATGAATTCTTGTACACGCGATTTAATAGTTCCAAAATAGTGATCTTCCAATTCTTGTCCTTTAGGGCATGGTGCACCAAATAGTGTACGTCCTGTATAGATCAAGTCTTTTCTTTGTTCATAATATTTCTGGTCAACTAAGAAATATTCTTGTTCAGGTCCTACGGTTGTTTTAATGGTCTGAACATCGTCATTGCCAAATAGTTTCACAATACGTAAAGCTTGTTTATTAATGGCTTGCATACTTCTAAGTAGTGGGGTTTTCTTGTCTAGGGCATGTCCTGAGTAAGAACAGAATGCGGTTGGAATACATAGTACGCCATTTTTAATAAAGGCATAACTTGTTGGATCCCAAGCTGTATAGCCTCTTGCTTCAAATGTGGCTCTTAGTCCACCATTTGGAAAACTTGAGGCGTCAGGTTCACCTTTGATTAATTCTTTACCACTAAATTCCATAATGACTTTGCCATCTTTATCAGGATTAATAAAGCCATCATGCTTTTCAGCAGTAACTCCTGTCATTGGTTGGAACCAGTGTGTATAGTGTGTTGCACCTTGTTCTAAAGCCCATTCTTTCATGGCGTGGGCTACTGCATTTGCGATTTTGATATTTAACTGTTTCCCTTCGCGAATGGTTTTTTCTAATTCGCGGAAAGTATCTTTTGCGAGTTTTTCTCGCATAACAGATTCATCGAAAACTTTGCTTCCAAAAATTTCTTCTACGTTTGATTTCATAATGGCTCTCCTTTACATAAAAAAAAAGGGCAAGGACACGAAAAACATGAGGGATAAACCTCTGCTTTTTTTTGGCGTCCTTGCCATGTATGCATTCATTATAAACAGATATTTTGTGTTGTCAATGAAAAAATGTAAAAAGATTTGAAAACATTATGAAAATAGTGTATTAATTATTCGAGGTGAAAATTATGACTTATGAAGATGTATTGAGTTTTTGCGAAGAACAAGACGTTCGTTTTATTCGTCTTTCTTATTTTGATATTTATGGTAGACAGAAAAATGTTTCCGTTTTACCAACCGAATTAAAAAGAGCATTTACGGAAGGTATTAGTTTTGATGCCAGTGCCATTGATGGATTTTTAGATGAAGTGCATAGTGATTTATTCTTATTTCCAGATCCAAATACGATGAGTATTCTTCCTTGGCGAAGTATGGATGGCAGTGTAATTCGTATGTATTGTGATATTCAATATCCGGATGGAACGCCTTTTGAAAGGGATGTAAGGTATATATTGAGAAAGGCAGTTAAAAAGGCAAAGGAAAAGGGAATCACAATTAATTTTGGTTCGGAATTTGAATTTTATTTATTTAAACAAGATGAAAATGGCAACAATACTTTTGTTCCTTTAGATCAAGGTGGATATATGGATATTGCCCCTTTAGATAAGGGTGAAAATATTCGTCGTGAAATTTGTTTAACCTTATCGGAGATGGGTATTGATCCGGAGGTTTCACATCATGAGATGGGTCCGGGTCAAAATGAAATTGATTTTCGTTATTCACAAGCTTTACAGGCAGCCGATAATGCGGCAACTTTTAAGTGGGTTGTAGAGGCTTTAGCGAATATGCAAGGTTTAGTGGCGGACTTTTCACCAAAACCAATTGAGGATGCTCCAGGTAATGGTATGCATATTAATATGAGTGTGCAAAGTCATGAGGAGTTGTTGATGCCTTTTATGGCTGGAATCTTACATCATATTGAGGAGATGACTTTATTTTTAAATCCATCAAAAGATTCATATAAGCGTATGGGTAAGGATAAGGCGCCTAGTTTCATTTCTTGGTCCTACCAAAATCGGAATCAATTGATTCGTATTCCGGCTACGCATAGTTCGAATCGTATGGAGTTAAGAAGTCCGGATTGTAGTTGTAACATCTATCTTGCGTATGCCTTATTGATTTATGCCGGTTTAGAGGGTATTGAAAAGAATATGATTCCAGATCCTTGTACGGATGTAGTTAGTGTTGATACAAAAAGACTTCCTCAAAGTTTAAAAGAGGCAAAATTAATAGCTTCAAATGCATCTTGGTTAAAAGAAATATTAGGGAACGATATAGTGGATATTTATGTTGGGTAAGTGCGTATGGAGGCAAGTAAAGTATTAGTAATAGGAAATGAGAATTTCTTAGCTTTATTAAAAAATACGGCCAATTATCAATATGTACTTTCAAAAACATATAATGATGCCTTTAGCAAGTTAAGGAATACTCAATTTGATATTGTGGTGATCTTGTATTCGCAAACGCAAAGTGGTCTTTTGAATTTTGCGAAGAGTTTAAATGCGCAAGTCCTTATGGTGTGTAAGCAGGAAATCTATGATCAAGTTTTATATCAGTGTAAAGATAGTGGTATAATACTTTTGTCGTATCCCATTAAGAAACAAGTTTTGTATGAGACTTTCCAAATGATGAAGAGTTTAAAATCGAAGATTGCGATGTATGAAAAGAAGATCCATAAGCTTGAGCAGAAATATTTAGAGCTTAAGATGGTGGCTCATTGTAAGTTGGTTTTGATCTCAAATTATCATTGGAGTGAAGAAAAGGCGCATTACTACATTGAAAAGATAGCGATGGAGCAGCATAAAACGAAGTTTCTTGTGGCCAAAGAATTATTAGAGGAGTTTTCAAAATGAAAAAGATTCAAAAAACGAATGCGATGCGTTTTTTAGATCAGCATAAGGTAGAATACAAAGCGCATACGTACAAACATAATGATGGTGATCCTGTAGATGGTGTGCATGTTGCGAATATGTTAAATCAGCCTGTTGAAAAGGTATATAAGACATTGGTAACTGTATCAAACACAAAGGAATATTTAGTGTATATGATTCCAGTTGAAAAGGAATTGGATCTAAAGAAGTGTGCAAAAGTAGCAGGGGTTAAATCTTGTGAAATGATTCATGTGAAAGATATTAATAAGATCACGGGTTATATTCGTGGTGGATGTTCTCCGTTAGGTATGAAAAAGCAGTTTCGTACATTTATGTATGAGGACAGTTTAAATCAAGATACAATCTATTTTAGTGCCGGTAAGATTGGCATGCAGATTGAGATGGATCCTAAAGTATTAGTGGATTTAATTCATGTGCAAGCTGTAGATATCATAAAGGAGTAATATAGCATGTGGGCAAGTGAGAGTGTATTTTATCAAATCTATCCTTTTGGAGCTTGTAATGCGCCATTTGAGAATGATCATGTTCTAGAACATAGAATTCATAAATTAGAGGAATTTATTCCGCATTTAAAGAAATTAAAAATAGATTGTGTCATGTTGAATCCAATTTTTGAAAGTCGTACGCATGGCTATGATACAACGGATTTTAAAACGTTAGATACGCGTCTTGGTACAAATGAAGACTTAAAAGAAGTCATAGAAAAATTCCACAACAACAGCATTAAAATTATATTAGATGCCGTATTTAATCATGTGGGTCGTGATTTCTTTGCGTTTAAGGATGTCTTAGAAAAGAAGTGGGATTCACCTTATAAAGATTGGTTCTATATTGATTTTAATGGAAACAATCACTACGATGATGGCTTTTGGTACCAGGATTGGGAAGGTAATGATATCTTAGTGAAGTTAAATCTTCAAAACAATGAGGTTGTAGAATACATTTTAAATGTAGTGGATTTTTGGCAAGAAGAATTTAAAATTGATGGTTTAAGATTAGATGTCGCATATTGTTTGGATAAAAACTTCCTACAAACCTTACATAATCATGTAAGTAGAGATTTCTTCCTTTTAGGTGAAACTTTACATGGAGACTACAATCAGTGGATGAATGAGACTATGTTGGATTCTGTCACAAATTATGAGTGTTATAAGGGATTGTATTCAAGTTTTAATTCAGCCAACTTCTATGAAATTTTATATTCATTGAATCGTCAATTTGGCAAAGATCCATGGTGTTTATATATGGGTAAGCATTTATTTAACTTTGTGGATAATCATGATGTGGTACGAGTTGCCTCGATTTTAGAGGATAAAAAACAATTGCCACTAATTTATACGATGTTATTTACAATGCCAGGTATTCCATGTATCTATTATGGTAGTGAATGGGGAATCGAAGGGAAAAAGAACTGGAATGATACGGATCTTAGACCGGAAATCAAAGTGTTTGAATGGAATGAATTAACGGATACCATTCAAAAGTTAATCCACCTGAAACATAATCATTCTGCTTTATCTTATGGAGACTATACACAGATTGGTATTACTAACACAGCTTGTATCTATCAAAGACAAGATGAAAAGGAAAGTCTATGGATTTGTATGAATATGAAAAATGAAGCACAAACATTAGGTTTTAATGGACAAGGTAACTTCATTGACATTGAAACAAATGAAGAACTTTCTGTTCATAACGCACTTGAGTTTAAGCCTTATGAAGTAAGAATATTAAAAAGATCGAGCGATTAAAGTCGCTCGATTTTGCATATATGTTTTCTTGTTTTCTTGTCGTACGTAATTCCTACAAGTAATAAATTGTCTTTGTATTTTTCTAAAACAGCAGGATACTTTTTTTCTTTGATTTGTGTAATGGCTGTATTTACATCTTGGTTCCATTTTAATTCAACCAATATGGCTGGCTTATCTGTTTTAGGAATGAAGGCTAGGTCTGCAAATCCTTTACCGGTTGGTAGTTCTCGAATCACAGTATAGTGATCTCTTGCGGCATAGTAGGCAAGATCAATTGTATAGCTTAGAGCATTTTCATCATTATATTGAATGTGGCTAGTTTCTAGATGGGCTTGTTCAATGTAATCAGCTACTTTTGTTTCATTCATATTAAACGTAGCATCTAATAAGTTTCGTGAATTTTGAATGGCTTTAGTGGTCGCATTCCAATCTGAATTTTTAATGGACGTAAAGAATGAGTCCATGACTTCTTTATTTGGAATGTAGCATGTTTGATCTTTTTGGTTGTATCCCAAATATCCTAAATGAATCAGTAATGTAAGAACATCATCTTTTGAACCAAATGTGGACATATCATTTTCAAATGAAGATGTGTCGATATATACTTCTTTTCCTGCCATCATTTGAATAATATTGTCTTTTAGTCCATCAAAGTTTAAATCGATATATATTTTTAAAGCTTCAAAAGATTCTGTTTTAGTCCAATAGTTTGAAAAATCATGTTTTGAAATAGCTGCAACTACAGATCTTGGTGAAAAAGTTGAAATAGTGTCTGTCATATGGTACCCATCATACCAATCTTTCATTTTTTGATAATCTACATTGTGCTTTCGACATAAATTCGATACTTCTTCTTCGGTAAATCCCATGTAGTTTGCCAGTGGCTTTGGTTGCGTCATAGATATTTCATCAAACATATTTAGGGCACTGTGAGTTCCGTATTTTTTGATTGGTAATATTCCTGTCATGTAACACATTTCAATATAATTCTTATCTTTTAAAAAGCTCCTTAAGAAATCTAAATATGTTTCTTGTGCAGTTTTGTTTTCTTTGAATTCTCTAAAGATACAATCCCATTCATCAATAATAAAGATAAATTTATTTTTTGTATACGCATAGACTTCATTGAATGCATCGATGATTTCAGTTTCAGTTATGGTATCTTTAAATTCAAATTTCAAGTCTTTTAAAATCATTCGATTGATTTTCACAAGCATTTCATCGATTGAATTTGTGGTACTTAAAAAGTCTTGTATGTTTAAATGAATCACATTGTGCTTATTTAAGTGTTCTTTAAATGTTGAACAAGAACCAATGTTTAGAGTTTCAAATAATTCTTTTGAATCTGTGCCTTTTGAATAATAAGCTACCAACATATTCGCATCTGTACTTTTCCCAAATCGTCTTGGACGAGATACACAAATACAATTGTTTTCAGTGTTGATAATCTGATTAGTGTATTCAATCAATAATGATTTATCTACAAAGATGGGACTGTTACACAATCTTTCATATCGATCACTATCTGGATTTAAATAAATGCCCATAGTTGCACCAACTTTCTTAAAATATTATAACATATTTATTGTGTTATAATTAAGTAGACATGAGGTATTTGCGTATGGAAAATTGGATTCGAAAGCATGATTCGTTTTATGTAACGAAGGATGATCAGAAGATATATTTTAGTGATGATTTCATCAAGTCAGAAGAAAGAGTGACTGGCTTAGGTAAAGGTATTTATAGCACTTATAAATATTTTGATACATATATCTGGAAAGAAGATAGTACGAACCATTATTATTTTGAGTGGATTCCCAAAGTGGATGAAAATATTAAAGAGGTTCATTTTCCAGATAGTTTTGTGTGTGAAGATAAGGATGGCTATTCAACGATTCCTTATATGCAAGGATTATTGATTCCCAATCGATATGAGTATGATTATAGTCATATTGCCTTTGATGGTCAGTTTACTAGTTGTGCGGCCTATATGCCTTGGCTTAGTCAAACCAATAATGGAAAAGGGTATATCGCAATCAATGAAACGCCTTGGGATTCGAAATATACAATTGATCATGATGATAGGGGGACAAGACTTCAATTTGTGTGGTTAACAAGTCTAGGTACGATGCGATATAAGCGTGTGGTTCGATATTCTTTTGAAAGTAATATGGACTATAATCGTGCATGTAAGATTTATCGAGAGTATGTTAAAGAAACAGGTTTATTTAAGTCTTTAAAAGAAAAAGAAGTTAAACTTTGTAAAATATCAGAACTTCAACAATGTGCTGTTGTACATACAGGTATTAAGGCACATACAGAAAAGGATTCACGTTTTTATAATGGACAACAGGATGTGATTCATTCTTTTGATTCAGTAAAAGAGATGATTCAAAGTCTTCATAGTTTGGGTTCTTCTAAACTCTATCTTCATTTAGACGGTTGGGCAGATCCTGGTTATGATAATTGTCATCCGGATTATTTGCCGGCATGTATTGAAGCGGGTGGATGGTCTGGGTTAAAGGATCTTCAAAAAAGTTTGAGTTCACAAAACGATCTATTTGGCTTACACGATCAGTATCGTGATTATTATTATACGGCTAAAACACATAATGAAAATGAAGCGATTCAATTAGAGGATGGTGTAGTGTTTGAACATGCCAATTGGGCTGGAGGAAGACAAAACTATTTGTGTGCTAGTCTTGCACCAAAGTATGTAAAGAGAAACTACACTGAAATTTTAAAACATATTAATTTAGATTGCGTTTACTTAGATGTCTTTTCTTGCAATGAAATGGATGAGTGTTTTAATTTAGAACATTTGATGACAAGAAAAGAGTGTATGGAATATAGAAGAGCTTGTTTTCAATATATGATTTCAAAAGGAATCATTCCTTCAAGTGAGGAGTGTAGTGATTGGGCAATGCGCGAACTTGTATTTTCGCATTATGGGCCTTATGAGTTTATGATGAAAGATGAAAATGAGAAAAGAATGGGAATACCTGTACCATTATTTAATCTTGTGTATCATGATTGTTTCATTTTGCCTTGGCCAATGGAAAAAAGACAAGAAGACTACATGTTGTATGCGTTACTAAATGGTGGTATTCCATATGTCATAAGAAATGCACCATATGATAATGTGGATGGTAATTTTGGTTCTGATGGCTTATCCATAGAAGATCGAATTAAACGTGCAAATGTCGTTCTTGATTTTTATCAAAAAATTAAAAATGAAGAGATGGTAGAACATAAAATCATCAATGATCATATTCAACAATGTACCTATAGTAACAACATCACAATTGAAATCAACACAAAGGAGAACACGTATAGAATTGTATGAAAATATTAGTTTTAGTTTTACTATTATTAACGGGTTGTACACAAGCTCAACCTGAGCTTAGGGAAACAAAAGAAGTTCAGACTTCAATCCCTTATTCAGATGAGGAATTGATTGAAAGTGCAAATGATCAAATTGAGGATGAAGCATATTATGTGGATTCAATAACTCAACAGTCAGATAGTGAAGTGTGGTTTTCATTAAAGAATAAAGATTTAAATAAACAATATGTGTTTAAATATGAAGGTAATGAATTAATTCCTGACAGATTAGTAGAGAGTGTGGATTAAATGGATATGGATGTTATTACAATACTAAAATTTGAAGAGATGGCTGCTTTATATATTAAGATTTTAAAGAAAACAATCACGGACACTGAACTTGAATTGTTTAAGTATAATTTGGAAATTTCTTGTTGTGTGCCAAATGCTATATTTTTTAATTTAAATAATGAGGCAAAGAAGATATTGGGTAAAAAAGAGTGGAGTAAATTGTATAGTCCAGATATTGAAAGAGAATTTCATAGTGGTCCAATAGAAACAAAGAGCTAGAGTCTTTATGATTCTAGTTTTTTTATTGACTGAATCTTGTGAAATAAAATATACTATTAACAAATGGATATGGAGAAATAATATGTTTAAAAAAGGGAAAAGATTAACTGCGTTATGCACAATCATTTTTGTGGTTTTATCTATGTGCATGCCTTGTTTGGCGGATGAGACGCAGAAAACGATTCGTGTGGGCTCTTTTGAAGATACATTTAATTATGTGGATGAACATGGTGTAAGGCGTGGTTATGGTTATGAATTAATGCAAGCTTTGGCTGGGTATACGGGTTGGAAGTTTGAGTATGTAAAGTGTGATTGGTCAAACTGTTTTGATAAGCTTGAAAATGGTGAGATTGATATCATGGGTGACATTGCGTATACGGATGATCGTGCTAAAGAAATGCTTTATTCTGAGGAAACGATGGGTGAAGAAAAGTATGTTTTGTATGCGGATTTAACGAATACGGATATTTTGTCTTCGGATTATAAGTCTTTGAATGGAAAGCGTATAGGTGTGGTTAAAGGTGCTAAGCCTGAATATATGCTTACAGAATGGGAGAATAAGCATGGTATTCATACTGAACATGTCAATGTGGGTAACAATGAGGATGTTAAAAAGAAATTGGCAAATGATGAGATAGATTGTTTCGTGTCTTTAGAAGAGTCGATTTGGTCTGAAATAGGAATCTCATCTGTTACAACTATTGGAAAATCTGATATATACTTTGCGATAAATAAAGAGCGTAGTGATATTAAACAAGAATTGGATTATGCGATGCGCCAGTTGGATAGTGATAGTCCTTTTTTCAAGGATGATTTATATAAAAAATATTTTACACTTAATTATACGCAGTTTCTTACAGGAAATGAGGAGTCATGGTTAGAAGAGCATGGTGGTATTCGAATTGGTTTTTTAGATAATGATCCAGTTGTGTTTTCAATGGACAAAAAGAGTGGAGAGATTCATGGTACACTTTCTGAATATATTTCATATGCCAAAGATTGTTTAGGGAATCATACATTAAAATTTGATATAGAGGCTTTTGATGATTATGACAAAATGATTGAGGCTTTACAGAATAATGAGATTGATGTGATTTATTATGCGAGTCGAAATTCAAATGTTGCCGAAAAGAAGGGGTATGCACTTTCGAATACGGCTTGGACGTATAATTTGATTGCCGTTACAAATAAGGAAGATTTTAATGAGAATGATGCATATGTGGTAGCTGTACCGAAAAACAAGGTGGCTTTAAAACAACATATTGCGTATAACTATCCGCATTGGAAACTCGTGGATTGTGATTCGATTGAGGATGGGACGAATATGGTTGATGATGATAAAGTAGATTGTTTTATCATGGGATCGAGTCAGGTGTTGAGTTTTGATGGTAAAAAGAATTTTAAAATTATTCCTTTGACTAAGACAATGGAGGCTTGTTTTGCGGTTAAAGATGGGCAGGCAACACTATTATCCATATTGAATAAGACGATAAAGGCTATGCCTTCGGATATGTTGACAAGTGCAATTGCAATGTATGATAGTACGGCTTATAAAACGACTTTTTACAGTTTTTTAAAAGATCATTTGGTTGTTGTTCTTGTTCTAGGCTTTAGTATTATTATTGTAATTCTTCTACTTTTACAAAAGGCAAGACGAGCAGAGGCGAGTGCTAAGGTTGCATTAAAGAGTGCTGAGGATGCAAGCTTAGCTAAGACACAGTTTCTTCATAATGTATCGCATGATATTCGTACGCCTATGAATGCGATTTTGGGCTATTCTGAACTTATGAAGAATGAGTTGAAGGATAATGATTTGCCTAGGGTTTTCGAGCATTTAAATAAACTTCAAAAGGCGGGGAATATTCTTCTATCAATTATTAATAACGTTTTAGATATGGCTCGCATAGAAAGTGGTCATATGGAATTGGATGAAAACTATGCGAATATTGAGGATATAAGACAAAGATTGATTGAGATGTTTGAGGATGAGGCGAAGAAAAAGAATATTCATGTGAGGTACACTTTTAATGTGGAGCATAAACATGTCATGGCCGATGTGACTAAGGTTGAAGAAATTTTTGTGAATATTTTAAGTAATGCCCTTAAGTATACGCCTTCAAATGGTTCTGTTGAAGTGAATGTGGATGAGCTTTCATGTGATGAGCCTGGATATATGATTGTTCGTACAAGCATTATGGATACGGGTATTGGTATGAGTCAGGAGTATTTGGAGAAGATTTTTGAATCTTTTTCAAGAGAAAGAATGACATCCAGTAAAATTAGTGGTACAGGTCTTGGTATGGCCATTGTTAAGAAATATGTGGATCTTCTTGGTGGTACGATTGATGTGAAGAGTGTTCTTGGTAAGGGGAGTACGTTTATTGTCACGTTGAAATATAAAATGGCGGATGAAAAATATTATTTGAATAAACAAGAAGAGAATTGTGAAGTTGATAATGCAATTTTTAATGGTAAACATATTCTTTTGGCTGAGGATAATGATTTAAATGCCGAGATTGCACAAACTATATTAGAGCGTGCAGGACTTTTTGTAGATCGTGTAAAGAATGGTATTGAGTGTGTGAATAAGGTCATAGAAAATCCGGTTGGTACATATGATGTCATTTTAATGGATATTCAAATGCCTAAAATGGATGGATATAAAGCTACGTGTGAAATTAGAAACTTGCAAGATAAGGCAAAAGCATGCATACCTATTGTGGCAATAACAGCCAATGCGTTTGAGGAAGACAAGAAAAAAGCGATAGATGCTGGTATGGATGGTCATATCGCAAAACCAATTAATATTGAAGATTTGTTTGTGGTATTAACGGATATTTTGAATAAACAGAAAAGCTAGAGTCTATGGATTCTAGTTTTTTTATGCAAAAAAGTTAAATTTTTTAGAAAAACCTTATTTTTTTACGTATAAGAGTATGTATGCAATCTCAAATTTAGCATCTATTGTACCTAGTTGATTAGATAGTCAAATCATTCTTTGTGGTAAAAAAACAAAAGTGCAATTGTGGATTCACTTGTTTATTAAGGCGGTCAAGCTACAAAAATATACAAAATACACATTACGATACTTATTTATCTAGATGACAGTTAGATGCCTACTAGAAAAGAGGTGCTCATGAGGAGTGCAAATTTATTAAATGATTTCGCCTTTAAGTATGTATTTGGCGAAGATTGTAAAGAGGCCAATGATGCCTTAAAATCATTACTCACGGTATTTTTAGAAAGGAGTGTGAATAAGGTTGTTGTAAAGAATTCAGAAATGGTAAAAGACTATAGCAAAATGAAAAGTCCACGTTTGGATTTATTAGTTGAATTTGATGATCGAACGACATTGGATTTAGAGATGCAATTAAGACAAACGAAAGATAATTTGCCGATTCGCTTTAGTTATTATTTGGCTAGACTTCATGGTTCTCAAGAATTGGAAGGAAAATATTATGGAGAGTTAAAGGAAACAATTGTCTTAGTGTTCTTTAATGTGAATTTAATTGATAATAATAGAATGTGTAACACATTCACATTAAGGAATGAAGAAGGTTTATCTTTTGTAGAAGAAAGTCAGGATCGTATGAAGTTACGTACAGTTGAAATGGCAAAGTTAGATTTAAATAAACCGCTTAAAGACATGAATGAACAGGAGAAAATGATTTATTACTTTTTGAATTGCCACAAGGGAATGGAAGATAGTAAAATTAAGGTAATGATAGAAAGTGATGGGGGTGATTCAAATGTTAGAAAAGCGTGTAGAAACCATATCGGATGATGGTTGGAAAAAAATAATAGAAGATTTTCAAAAACTACATGAAAATGAAGAACGAATGGAATTACAACTTGAAATTGAAGAAACTCAAAGACAAATGAAAGAAGTTCAAAAAGAAAAAGAAAAGGCTGAAAAGAAAGTAGAAGAAAAGGATCAAGAGATAAAACAAATGATTCAAGTGATGCTAACAAATGGGATGAGTTTAGAGCTTATTTCTAAGTCATTGTCGAAGAGTGAAGATGAAATTATGGAGTTGTTGAAATAGTCATATTCTAGAAATTTGAAAAAGTGAAGATGATAACTGAGTCGCCTATAATATGGCGGCTTTTTTGGTGTATAATCAAAGAAAAGGAATTAGGTATATGGTTAGTAGAAGAAGAATATTGGGTTTTGCGATTGGTAAAATGTTGCGCCAGGATGGTTGGGCTGAGAAGTATAATCCTAAGAATGAGTTTCATGTGAATCAATATGATTATTCGAGTTGTAAAGAATATTTGGCTGCGCTTAAAGAGAAGTGGCAAGAATATGAAGATCCGGAATGTGAGTTTGAGGATTATGTGGATGTATCTAAATATTCAAATTATGATGATTATGCCTATGATGTAGATGTATATAGAACAAGATTAGAGTGGCGTGATGAATGGGATTATGATTGTGAGTTTGATGTAAATCCATGTGATTTTGAGTATGAGGAGTATTATGTCAAAGCTTTAAAGCGGGCTTGGAAAAAGGAATTGGATCCTTATGATGAGTTTGAATATATTGATTTAGAATTGATTGATGATGTAAATGAGTATAAGGATCGAATAGATGAGTGTAAAGAGTGGAAGGACGAGCATGATTCAAATAATGAATATAATATAGATCCTAGTCAATTTGATGATGAAGATGAATATGTGAAAGTTTTAAGGAAATTATGGAAACGTAAGTATGATTATTTTAATGAGTTTAGTTCTATAGATCCGAATCATTATTCAAATGAATTTGATTATTCAAATGCGATTGAAAACAAGAAGAATTGGATGAATAAATATGATAAGAATAATGCATATAAATTAGATCCAAGTGATTATGAGTTTGAAGAAGAATATTTAGATGCATTAAGATCTTGTTGGCAAGATAAGTATGATCCAAGCTTTAAAACAAATATTGATGTAGATGATTATGATACTGAAGAAGATTACAGAAATGCACTAATACTAGATTGGCAAGAGACATATGATCCCAAACATCAATTTAATGGTTTTAACTTTGATCAATTTACAACTATTGATGATTATCTAGTAGAATTAAATGATCGACTGAATTGGATCAAAGAATGTGATGAAGAGGGTAAGTATTCTAAGATAGATGCTTCGAATTATGATAATCTTATCCAGTATAAGCATCAAATCAATTTAAGAAAAGCTTGGAAAAACAAGTATGATCCAAATAATGAACACACAAACATTAATCCTTGTGACTATAGTAGTGTAGAAGAGTATCATGAGGCAATAATGGATTTTGATATAAGGAGTACAAAATTATGATTGATAATAATAGATTTCAAGAATTACTTGAAGAATATAAAAGTGAGTTAAAAGGGAATCGATGGGATGATGAAAAATTTAAGTGGCAAACTATCAAGGGGTTTCAAGATCATTGGGATATAGAAGCCGTTGATTTTTGTACAATGTTAAAGAATTCTTTGGATAAAACATTTAATTTATTGGCTTCTACTCATTATTTCCCAGGAAAAATGATAAAGGAATTTGCAGAGAAAGAACCTGAAACAGTGCGACAAATGTTTAAGAATTTATTTGATGAGAATAAAGATTTATATGATCGAATCGTTTCTTTTAAAGTTCAATCAAAACAATTAGTAAATAAATATTGGGATCCTGGTAAGAGTGATTTCCAAACTGAAAATACTATAACAACATATTTATGGTTGCGTTATCCAGATAAGTATTATATTTATAAATTTGAAGAGGCAAAGTCATTGTCAAAAGAATTAAAGATGAGCTATGTCTTCAAGGCTGGGGATTATCAAAACAACGTAGAAAATTTTATTAGATTATATGATGAACTTAGTCAGGAATTATGTAAGGACGAGGAATTAAAACAAATTGTGCAAAGCAAACTAGAAGAAGATTGTTATGATGATCCTAAATGTAAGACATTAGCAATTGATTTTGGTTATTTTGTAAATCAAAGACAAAAAGCTGCTAAGAATGAAGACGAAAAAGTATCTTTGAGTGTTAAAGAAGAAATTGAAAATTATTCTTCAACTGAACCACATTATTGGTTTTTAAGTGCGAATCCAAAGATTTGGAGTATGTCGAGTATGCCTGTTGGAAAAGAACAGAGTTATACTTTGTATAACGATAATGGAAATAAGCGTCGTGTGTTCCAAAACTTTTTAGATGCAAAAGTTGGAGATAAAATTATTGGTTATGAATCGACTCCAATTAAACAAGTCGTTGCGATTTTAGAGGTAACTAAAGAGCAGGATGAAGAAAGAATTTATTTTAAAAAGGTAGAGTCTTTATCTTCACCTGTTGATTTTGCCCTGTTAAAAGCATGTCCTGGATTAGAAAATATGGAATTCTTTGTTTGTTCTCAGGGTAGTTTGTTTAAATTGACTAAGAATGAATATGAACAAATTCTTGATTTGATTCGTGAAGAGAATCCGGTTCAGACAAATAAGATTATAAACAAATATACAAAAAAAGATTTCTTGAATGACGTGTTTGTGACAGATGCTAAATATGATCGTTTTGTCTCGGTTTTAAAGAAGAAAAAGAATATTATTTTGCAGGGACCTCCAGGTGTTGGTAAGACGTTTGCGGCGAAGCGATTGGCTTATTCTGTCATGGAAGAAAAGGATGATGATCGTATTGAATTTATTCAATTTCATCAGAATTATTCGTATGAAGATTTTATGCTTGGATATAAGCCTTGTGAGAATGCTCATGTACGGTAAGGAAGCAAGCAACCGAAAACAAGAGATAGACCGCCAG
>ERZ857745.1803-NODE-1803-length-25240-cov-5.751956_pt1 | contig 25240 bp, 17 predicted proteins | sample MGYA00519699_ERZ857745 | MGnify/ENA primary metagenome ERZ857745 (study PRJEB31778, sample SAMEA3449357) | human gut metagenome | biome: human gut; feature: human-associated habitat; material: faeces | place: United Kingdom | collected 2010/2012 ...
TCGCCCATCAGCCCCACAAATTGGCTGACCTTCAAGCCCAGCGCTTCCTGCATCACCGCGTCCGAACCCTGCGGCGCAACGAGGTAGTAGCACAGGAGCGAATCCTCCTGCCCCATGCGGTGCGCGCGGTCCTCCGCCTGTGAATGCACTGCCGGTGACCAGTCCAGCTCGCCAAAGACAACACATGTCGCGCGCTGGAGATTGAGACCGCTTGCCGCGCGAAGACTGATGCACAACACGTCCGTCCGCCCGGATTGGAAGCGGTCAACCGCGTTCATTTTCGCCAGCGTCGTCTCCCGCCCGGTGATGAACCCCGGCGAAAACGCCTTCAATTCCTGCTTGTAGATGTCCATCACCTGATGGTGGTGCGCAAACAGCAGCACTTTTTCGCCGCCGTCCAGCAGCGCGCGCACAAATTGGCACACATACGGCGCTTTCGCCACGCCCGTGGCCTGCCGCGCGTGCTGGCTGATGGATTCCTCCAGCATCGCCCGCTCCTGCGCCGAAAGCTGGTCGTCCTGTTTCCAGCGCAGCACGTCGCGCATCACGGGCGCCATCAGCTGGGCGTATACCTTGTCGTTCCAGTCCAGCTCCTGCACCAAGCGGCGCTTCGGCGGCAGCTCGCGCAGCACCTCCTGCTTCGTCCGGCGGAGCATCAGCCCCTCCCGCCGCAGGTACGCGCCGAGCAAATCGGGTTTCAGCACAAGCTGATTGCCGTAGCCGCTGCACCACTCGCGCGAAAACGACTCCCAGTCGCCTAAGAAGTGGTAGTCGAGAATGTTGATGACGTTCCAAATTTCGCCGCCGCGGTTGTAAATCGGCGTGCCGGACAGCCCGATGACGCGCTCGCAGCTTTCCGACAGCAGCGACGCGGCGGAGTACTTTTCCGTCCCCGCGTGGCGAAGCTCCTGTATTTCGTCGAAGATGACCGAGCGAAAAGGCAGCGTCGGCAGCACGCTCTTCCACCCGCGCAGAAGCAGATAGTGCATGATGTACACGTCCGCTTCCGGCAGGTCGTAGGGCTTCAGCCCACGGATAGTGTGCACGCGCGGCGCTTTGCCGTCCACTCGCAGGAAACGCAGCGTTTCCTCCTGCCAGTTGCGGGTCAGGTGCGCGGGCGGAATCACCAGCGCGGGCAATGAACCGGTGGAGGATAGAAACGCCAGCGCCTGCACCGTCTTGCCTAAGCCCATTTCGTCCGCCAGCAGGCATCGATCATGGCTGCACAGGTACGCCAGCCCCTCCTCCTGAAATGGGCGGAGCGTCCCCAGAAACGCGCCGTCGGGCGGGGTCATGCGCACGGGCATGGTCGATAACTTTGCCTGACGAACCGCGTATTCCCGCGCGCCCGTGACCGCCTTTTCCCACAACGCGCGGTCGCTTGCCTTGATTTCCAGCGGGAAGCGCATCATCAGCCAGCAGAGGTCGCCGACCGCCCGTCGATGCGCCGTGAACCGCGCTTCGCCGCGCCGACTGCCCGCGCTGCCCGGAAACAGCCGCTTGCACACCTCCGTCACCGACGGGTCGCCCTTCACCACCCAGCACTTACTGCGGCGGTTGTAGCTCAGCGTTCCCAGCGGTGCGCCGGAGGGCGGGTACGGGCGCAGGTACGGCGGTAGCAGTTCCGCTTCTTCTTCATTCATAGTGCAATTCCCCACAGCCGGTTCAGGCATATGCACGAAATCGGCTTTCCGTGAATTCGATTGGGTACGGCGACTGTCCGCTCAGTCACAAGAATTAAACTGCTGATTTGCCCGCACGCGGCGTAGCGGGTCAGCTGCATCGCAATGCGCTTGCGGTCAGGCTGTCCGCGCTTGATTTCGATGCCGATGCCGCCGGGGCAAAGCAAGTCGATGCGGCAGCGCGGCGCGAGCGGGACTTCGTGCGCGCAGGGGATTTCCGCCTCCGCAAGGGATGCCCGCACGAGGTCGTGCAGGTCGTATTCGCCTTGCTGGATGGGGGCGCGGATGCCGCGGAGGGCATGGAGGATTTCTGCGAGAGAATCCGCCGCCGTGTTTGTTGATGTATCCATTAGTAGAGACCCGCCATCGCCTGCGTCAGCTGCCCCATTGCCGACGCAACTTCCGCCGTCGTCGGGGCGGGGAGGGAGATGACGTATTCCAGATTCGTGATGGCGGACTGAATCGCGGAGTAGCGCTGCGCGTCGTTTACAATGTCCATGCTCTGCAATTGCGCGTAGGCTTGCGAAAGCAGAATCTTCGCATCGGGAATCAGCGTGTTCTCCACCATCGTGTTGCTGCCGGAGCTGGATGCGCTCGTGTGGTACGGGCAGGTGCCGCTTGCGCCTAAGACCGCGTAGCTGCCGAGGTACTCAATCAGCACATCCTCATATTCCGTGCCGATGAAGGATGCCAGCGGGTGTCCCGACGGAATCGTCAGCACGCCGCGCGTGACCGTGTCCGGGCAGTAGGGGGAGGCGAGCAAGCCGCTGACGGAGCAAATCGTCTGCGTCGTGTGCATCTGGCAGGAAACCGTCGGTTCCGTGCCGGCTTTCCAGTAGTCTGTCACGACCCCGTAGCCCATCGCGTCGCTGCGGCAAGCGTCGGTGGCAAGCTGCCCCGATACCGCGCATGTCGTCACCTTCACCAAGCCGTAGTCGCTGGCGTTGCCCTCCAGAATGTCGCGGTTGGACAGCCCTTGATGAATCTTGCTCATGTAGCTCTGCCACAGCGGGGCGGCGGAGCGGGAGCCGGTGGATTTCGACGACAGCGCCTTGTAGTTGTCGTGCCCAACCCACAGGGCGGAGGAGTAGTAGCCCGTCATGCCGGCGAAGAAAACGCCCTTCTGGTCGGAGTTCGTGCCAGTTTTGCCCGCGACGGTCTGCCCCTTGATTTTCGCGTTTGTGCCCGTGCCGGAGGAAACCGCCTGCTTGAGCATGTCCACGACCATGTACGCCGTGGATTCGCTGAACACGCGGTGACGCTCCTGCTGCTGGTGGCCGTCCCAGATGACCTTGCCCGTGCTGTCGGAAATGCCGAGGACGGAGATGGGCTGCTGATACACGCCGCCGTTCGCCAGCACGCCGAAGGCAACCGCCATCTGCATGGGCGTGATGCCGCTGGAGCCGAGGGACAAGCCGAACGGCGTTGCGTCAATGTGCGCATCGTCAATGCCCATCGCGTGCAGGAAGGCAACGGAATTGTCCACGCCCACAAGGGTCATCAGCGCCTGCGCGGCGGCGGTGTTGTGGCTGTTGACGAGCGCCTTGCGCAGCGTCTCCGGGCCGGCGTAGGAGCTGCCGCCGTAGTTGCGCGGCCATGAATCCTGCCCGTTTGCCCCGCGCCAGCCGGAAATCGGCAGCGGCATGTTCATCACGATGCTCGCAGGGGATGCGCCAAGCTCAATTGCGGGGGCGTACACGGCAATCGGCTTGATGGACGAGCCGACGGGCATGGTCATATCCACCGCGCGGTTGAAGGTTTTCATGGCGGTCGGACGCGTGCGGCTGCCGACAATGGCTTTGATTTCGCCCGTGTGGTAGTCCACAACGACGGCGGCGGCCTGCGGCTCAACCGTTTCGTCGTATGTGCCGTCGGAATTGCGCGTGCGGTAGACCTTGTCCGCCGGGTCGCGCAGGGTGGGGTAGTTCGTCCAGTTTTCCAGCGTATCCTCGACGGTGGACTGAATGGAGGTGTCGATGGCGAGCTGGACGTGGTAGCCGCCGGTGCGCAGCTTGTTTTCCATGGCGTTGCGGTTGGCGGAGGTGTCCTCAAGGTTGTTCAGCTGCAGCAGGATGTCGATGACCTCATCCACCGCGTATTCGACGTAGTGCGCGTAGGCGTACATGCCGGTAGCCGTGTTCGGGTCTTTCTCCAGCACATGCGCGGTCGCCGGGTCAAGCGCCTCCTGATACTGCTCGTAGGTGATGTACTGGTTTTCGTACATGCAGCGCAGGACGTAGTTGGTGCGGTCGTTGGTGATGGCGGGGTAATCCACGCCCTCCTTCTGCCGCGTGTAGAAATTCCGGCGCGGATTGTAGTAGTAGGGCGAGTTGCATGTGCCCGCCAGCATCGCGCATTCGCGGAGCGTCAGTTCGCCCAGCGATTTGCCGAAATATCCCTGCGCGGCGGTGTACACGCCGTAGTAGTTTTCGCCGAGGTAGATGGTGTTCAGGTAGCTTTCGAGAATCTGATCCTTTGTGTAGCGCGTTTCCAGCTGCATGGCGAGGTACGCTTCCTGAATTTTGCGCTTGTAGCTCTGCTCAGAGGAAAGGAGCGTATTCTTAATCAGCTGCTGGGTGATGGTCGAGCCGCCCTGCGTGGAGGAGGAGGACAGGTTCGACACGAACGCACCGATAATGCGCTTGATGTCCACGCCGTTGTGCGTGTAGAAGCGCGCGTCCTCCACGGCGATAAAAGCGTGCTGGAGGTATGTCGGCATGGCCTGAATCGACACCATGACGCGGTTCTCCGAGCCTTTGTATTCGGTGATGAGGTTGCCGTTGGCGTCGTAGATGAAGGAGGTCTGCGCCTGATCGTCAATCGCGGCGAGGTCAAGCGTCGGGGCAGTTTCCATGTACCCTTTCGCAATGCCGACCACCGCGCCGACTGCCGCCAGCCCGGCCACCAGCACCAGCACCGCGAAAATGCGGATGACGTTGACGGCAATCGACAGCACGAAGTTCGGCTTCTTCATCTCCGGCTTGAAAATGGAGTGCTTGTAGACCTTTTCCTCCTCCGGCAGCGCTTCGCTATCCTCCGCCGAAGCGTTCCAGAAATCCTCGTGCGCGAACATGTCCGCCTGCCCCGCAACTTCCACGGGGTCGTCGTCGTCCGCCCAGTTCGGGTCGTACTCGTCAGGATCATCGCCCTGCGGGTCGTCGGGATGACCGTCCTGATAGGCAAAATCGTCGTTTTCCGGCACAAAGTCCGGGAAATCGTTGCGTTTCTTCACTGCTTCAGCCCCTTTGCGCCGTCAGCGGCATGATGCGCGCCCCGGCGGAATATGAAGGAATGCGGAATGCTATTTTCGGATTCGCCTGCGCCATCTGCTCGCGCCTTGGCGCATTTTCATCCGAAAATAGCATAACCCGCAGAGCATACAAAATTACATCCTATATTATAGCACATATTCGCGCATCCTGCAATGGCAGGCGACGAAAGGAGGATGCACCATGCCCCAGACAAACAACGAATCAGAAGTGAAAATTCCTGCAAAGCGGCGAAAATCTCCCCGGCGGCGGTGGAAACGCGCGCTGCTGCTGCTTGTGCTGATGACGCTGCTGATTCTCCGCGTCGAGCGCAACGTGACCGATGTCGTGCTGACGCTCTCGCAGGCGACGGCGCGGTCGCTGGCGATTCAGGCGCTCAACGAGGCAGCGTCTGAGATGCTCGGACTCGGCGTGCATTACGCCGACCTGATGACCGTCGAGAAGGACGATCAAGGGCAAGTGCGCCTGATTCAGGCGAATACCCCGGAGATGAACCGTCTGGCGGCGCAGGCGTCCCTGCTTGCGCAGGAAAGATTGACCGCCATGGGGCAGAAAACCGTCGTTGTGCCGCTGGGCAGTGCCATCGGGCTGACGCTGCTGGCGGGCGCGGGGCCGGGCATCGCCGTGCAGATTCTGCCTGTCGGCTCGGTGCAGGCGGCGTTCAGCACTGATTTCACCACCGCTGGCATCAACCAGACACGCCACCGCATTTCCCTCGTCCTGACTGCGAACGTGCAAATCGTCATTCCGACCGGCGCGAAAAATGTGCAGGCCAGCACGCAGATGGCGATGGCGGAAAGCATCATCGTCGGGCAAGTGCCGGATTCCTTCGCCGAGGGCGGCAGCGACAACAGCATCATCGACCTTGCGCCGTGAGGGGGAATGGGGTATAATAGAACCGAAATCCCGCTGATTTCAGCAGAAAGAAGCATTACCATGCGCGTTCTCGACATTGACCTCGACTTTTTCCTCGCTGATTGCTGCCCTCTTGCCGAACTGGGCGAGCGCCCGTCCCTCCCCGGACATGAGCCGTGGGAAGCATCCGCCGTCCGCGCGTTCCTCGAAAACCAGTGCGGTCTGTCCCGCACCGCCCCCAAGCCCGGCCGCATTTTCGAGACGCACGACGGCGCGCTCCGCTTCTGGGAGGAGCAAATCGCCGCCGGACGCCTGACCGCCCCCTTCGATGTCACCCACGTCGATGCCCACAGCGACCTCGGCATTGGTTATCCCGGCCCGAACTTCGTGCTGTTCAACGTCCTGTCCATGCCCGTCCAAAAGCGGCTGGATTACACCGCGTTCTATGCTCAGAAGAAGCTCGATGAGGCGAATTACCTGCTTTTCGCGCTGGCGATGCGGCGGATTTCGTCGCTGGATAACGTGCGCAATCCGCGTTCGCGGGCGGACATTCCGCAAGTGCTGCTTGACGCGGACGGCAACATCCATCTCAATTCGCTGACCGCGCAGATGTTCGCCGCGAAAAACGGCGCAGAGCCGACCGTACCCTTCCGCGTGTACGACGACTACCGCGATTTCCGCGCGGCGGGGGCGTATGACTTCGTGACGCTCGCGATTTCGCCGCGGTACGCGCCGAAGGAGGCGGATGCGCTGGTGGAGGTCGTGGGGGAGTATATTCGTCACATCTAATGCGCTGCAAAAAAAATGGCGACGTGACTTGACAAAACAAAAAGCACATGCTATATTACAAATGAAGATACTGGCATGAAAAACGAACGATACAGAAAGGCGTGAATCCCATGGGGCAGACAGCGCGGCAATCGTAATCCTACTGTGACAGATAAAGGAGAAGCGAATGAAAAAGTTTCTGTCGCTGATGCTCTGCGCCGCTCTGACCCTGTGCGCTTTTGCCGCCCACGCGGAAAATACAGAACTGAACATTGCCACCAATCAGTATTATGCCTTGATGGAACGCATGGAGCAGTTTGAACAGGAAAGCGGCATCAGCATCACCTGCGAAAAGTCCGTAGACATCATGGACACGATTTCGACCGCCTACGTTATCAAGAATCCCGACATTGATTTGTTTGTTTTCACTGCTTACGACGGCTTATATACCCTCAAAAACATGAAATACTACGCGCCGCTAACCGGCAGCGCGATTTTGCAGGACGCTTTCCAGCATGTCTATCCCGCTCTGCGCCCCGTCTGCACGGATGACGATACGCTGATGGGCTGGATAATAGATGCTTCCCCGATGGGCATGATGGTCTTGACGGAATATCTGGACGAATGGGGAATGAAGTCGCCCGAAACCTTCGACGAACTGCTGGATGTGTGCAACGAAATTCTGGAAGAAGGGCTTCTGCCGGAAGAGACAGGGCTTCTGATGCAGAAATACACCCAGTCGGGCATGATGGACTTGTTCATGAAGTATTACATCATGACCTCCCTGCAGGAGGGACGCAGGCTGGACTTTACGGACGAAACGTTTCTGCATTACGTCCAGCGCATCAAGGACGAACTGCCCGCGGAAGAAGAGCCGCGCATGGCATTTGAAAATATTTTCATGATTCCGGGTGCTTCGTCCGCCCCGTCGCAGATGATTCAATTCGTGCCGCGCATTTTCCCGGAGCAGAACAGCGCGGTTGAAACGTATGTGACCATTGCTGTGGTGAACCCCTACGGCAAGAATCAGGAAGCCGCGATTCAGTTTTTGGAATACTGCGCGACACATCTGACAGATGGAAGTTACTTTATCTATGACAACCTGACCGAGCCGATTGAAAATCCGTCGATGGTGGCGCAGCTGGATGAACTTGCGGAAAAAATCGCACTGCTGGAACAGAAAGCAGATAAAGAGCGCGCGGACGAGGACACCCTGCGCGACTTGCAGGATCAGTACGCAAACATGGAGCAGTGGCGTTATTTCTCTTCGGCGGAGGATATTGTCTACTATCAGGAGATGGCGAAATCGCTGTATGTGTCCGAGGGTTCGCCGCTGACGTATGATGACGCGCTTCAGGTGTTGGTGCAGCGCTATCTGAACGGCGCGTTTGATGCGGCGACGTTCGCGAAGGAATGCCAGAATCATGTGGAAATGATTTACGCGGAAATCGGCGAATAATCAATAGAACCAAAAAACCTCGCGGCATCACCTGTCGCGAGGTTTTCATGTGCAAGCAATGTGGACAACTCAAATCCCCGTTGCGGATTTCGCGGACGTGGCGATATTCTCCGCGTGGTCGCCGATACGTTCGAGGTTCGTCAGCATGTCCAGATAAATCATGCCGTTCTTCGCGGAACACTTGTGGTTCTTCAAGCGATCCATGTGGTGGCTGCGGAGGGCTTCGGTCGTCGTGTCGATTTCGTCCTCTACGCCCTCCACTTCGCCCAGCAGCGTGTCGTCCGTTACCTGCGCCTTGAACATGTCCAGCGAGCGCTGCATCTGCGCGCGCACAAGGTTCGACAGGCTTTCCAGCTCCTGCACCGCCTTGGGCGAGAATTTCACCTCATCCTGATTCTTCAGCTGCGCCGATTCCATGATGTTCTGGCTGTGGTCGCCAATGCGCTCCATGTCGTTGACGACGTGGAACATCGAGCCGACCAGCTTCGTGTCCTTCTCGGACAGGTCAAGCCCCTTCACATCCACCAGCGAATCGGTGATTTCGCGGTTCAGGTAGTCCAGCACGTCCTCGTTCCGCGCCAGCTCTTCGGACTTCTTCGCGTCCCACTCGTTGAAGCACTCCATCGCGCGCTGGAAGTTGCCCATCGCGATGCCGCCCATGCGCTGCACTTCGTTGAACAGCTGCGCCACGGCAATCGGCGGCGTTTTGAGCATACGCGCGTCAAAGTAGCGCAGCTTCATTTCCTCGGCGGTCGAGCCGTCGCCCTTGATCAGCAGGCACGCCAGCTTCTCCAGCCAGCTTGCGGCGGGCAGCAGCAGCGCCGTCGTCGTGACGTTGAAGAGAATGTGGACGATGGCGATTTGCAGCTTGAGGTTGCCGGGGGAGAGCATCTCGACCCAGCTTGCCAGCGGCAGGCAGCAGGCGATGATGACGAAAATCACCGTGCCGATGACGTTGAAGAGCAGGTGCACCGTCGCTGCGCGCTTGGCGGTGGAGTTTGTGCCCGCGCACGCCAGCAGCGCCGTGACGCAAGTGCCGATATTCTGCCCGAAGAGGATGAAGATGGCGCTGTCCAGCCCAATCAGCCCCTGCGCGACGAGCGTTTGCAGGATGCCGATGCTGGCGGCGGAGGATTGCAGGACGGCGGTGATGCCCGCGCCGATCAGCACGCCCAGAATCGGGTTGTTGATGGACGCCATCGCCTTCTGGAAGCCCTCCCACGTCCGCAGCGGCTCCATCGCGCCGGACATGGTGTTCATGCCGATGAACAGGATGCCCAGACCCATCGTGATGGTGCCGAACTGCTTGGCGGTTCTGTACTTGTCGGGAAGATTCGAGAGAATCAGCCCCAGAAACGTGAAGATGGCGGCGAAATCAATCTGCACAGACAGCAGCAGCGACGTGACCGTTGTGCCGATGTTTGCACCCATAATCACGCCGACCGCCTGCGTCAGGGACATCAGCCCCGCGTTGACGAAACCGACGACCATGACCGTCGTCGCGGAAGAGGACTGCACCACCGCCGTGATGGTGATGCCCGCGAGCATGGCGAGGAAGCGGTTGCCCGTCACCATGCCGAGGAGCTTTTTCAGCCGTGTACCCGCCGCTTTTTCCAGCGCTTCGCCCATCAGCTGCATCCCGAACAGGAACAGCCCAAGTCCGCCGAACAGGGATAAGACATTCATAATCGTCATGGTGGTTCGTTTCCTCCGAGCGTGCCGCAATGCAGCAAAATTCCGCCTGTGCGGGGAAAAATCGCATACATATCTACTTTACCACACTTTGCGCTTGTTTTCAACTGAATTTTACAGATTCACGGAGATTTCAGGCGGCGTTCGGCGGGAAAACAAAAAGCCGCCCCGAAAGGCGGCTGTGGTTACATCGGCTTGCCGTACTCGTAGAGGGTGTCGCTCGGCAAATCGACATCTTCGTTCCAGAATACGCACGTCCGGCTTTCGTCCAGCTGCACCTGCTGGAACAGCCCGTGTACATCCCGCAAAACGCCGTAGCCGGGCAGGGCAAAATCCTCCTTCACGTCGTACCGCACGCGCCGCCCGTCGTCGAAGGACACGGACAGGCAGTAGTCCGGCAGCGGGGTCACGCTCTTGATGCGTGGAATCATTTTCGCACCTCCTTACAGGGGCGGCAGCTTCCCAATTTTCTGCTCATCCCACATGGTTTGCAACGCCGTTTGGTGCAATTTCAGCCATTCGGTCACAAGTTCCTGTGCCTTTTTGGGCAGGTCGCCTTCTATCATTTCTAAAGTACGAATGTTAAATTCTCCCATATACTCGCCGTAAAGCGCATGAATGTGGGACGGCTCATGTTCCTTGGGCTTGAAGAACATTTTGATAACAATGCCATAAAAGCGGCTAATTTCCGGCACATTCATCCCTCCTATCATGGGTGTCCGGCTGTGCTTCCCACTTTTATTATAGCGGATAGGGAATCAAAAAGCAACTGATTTTTCAGCAGGCGCTGTTTACTTCACTTTTCCCTCACCATATGGTAAAACGTCCCTTCTCCGCTGAGCGTCACCCGCTTCACCGGCTCGCCCACCACCCGGAATCCTGCCTTCTCGTAGCAGCGAACGGCGCGCGTGTTCCATGTCCGCACTTCCAGATACATCGGCTTGCCCGGATACAGCCGCTGGGATAAATCCCACGCCAGCGCCGTCATCTGCGTGCCGTACCCCTGTCCGCAGTGGTCGGGATGCGCCCCGATGCCGAAAAACACCTCGCTGCCCTCATCGGACAGGTTCACGAAGCCCACCAGCGTTTCGCCATCGTAAAAGGAATAGAAATTGTTTGCCGGATTCGCAAAACCGTATCCGTGCTTCTTCTGCTCGGCATACGGCGGATTGTTGTACATCGCGTATTCGCCGGGGTACTGCCACGCGCAGATGGCTTCTTTCTCGGCTTCGGTGGTCGGATGATACGTCAGCATGGGCGTTTTCCTCCTTGGGGATATTTCTGATTATGCAAAAAACCGGAGGCAGCCTGCGCCGCCCCCGGTCAAAATCCTCGATTATTGCAGCACAATGCCTTCCGCTTCCAGCTCCGCGCGGGTGCAGAGCCGCAGCGTCACAAAGTTCTGCTGGCAGATGATGTAGCTGCCGCCTTCACGCGTGTCCTTGTTCTCCAGCGTCACGATGCCCTGCGCGATGCAGTCGTGATCGGCGCAGCTGGCGTCGGTCATCTCGATGCTCGTCTCCGTGACGTGGATGATGTTCACGCACACGCCGTGGATCAGCCGGTAGTACCCGTCCTCCAGCAGCGGAATCGGCTCGTATGTCTTTGTGCCGACCGTCACAAGCAGGAACGCGACGGCTTCCGACGGGTCGCGAACCGCGCTTGCCATCGGGGAGGGCGCAATGCCGGGGTCAGTGCCGCGCGTCGCCGGGTTCAGCTTCGCGAAGCTCAGCGATTCGTTCGATGCCGCCAGAATTGCCTGTGCGTCGGCGAGGGTTTCCTGCGTCGTCGTCAATTCCGCCTCTGTCGCGGCAAGGGTTGCCTTTGTGGCTTCCAGCTCCGTCGTGGCGGTGGTCAGGCTGTCCTTCGTCGCGGTGAGTTCGGCTTCCTTCGCGGTCAGACTGTCCTTCGTTGCGGCGAGTTCGGCTTCCTTTGCGGTCAGGCTGTCCTTCGTCGCGGTGAGTTCGGCTTCCTTCGCACTTAGGGTGTCCTTCGTCGCGGTGAGTTCGGCTTCCTTTGCGGTCAGACTGTCCTTCGTCGTCGTGAGTTCGGCTTCCTTTGCGGTCAGGCTGTCCTTCGTCGTCGTGAGTTCGGATTCCTTTGCGGTCAGGCTGTCCTTCGTCGTTGTGAGCTCGGTTTCGGTGGCGGTCAGCGCCGTCTTGGTGTCGGACAATTCCGTCGTGGCGGCGGCAAGGGTGTCCTTCGTCGCGGTCAGCTCGGTTTCAGTGGCGGACAGGCTGGTTTTTGTGTCGGACAGCTCCGTCTGCGCGGCAGTCAGCGTGTTCTGCGTCACCGCCAGTTCGGCTTCCGTCGCGGCGAGCGCTTCCTTCGTGTTCTCCAGTTCATATTCCTTCGCCGGCAGGGATGCCTTCAAGGTGTCCAGTTCGTTCTGCGTGGTGGACAGCGTGTCCTTCACTGCCGTCAGTTTGGTCTGAGTGATCATCAGCGTGTCCTTCGTGGATGCCAGCGTGGTGTCGCGGCTGTTCAGGGCAGTCTGCGTTTCGGCGAGGGTAGCTTCGGTGGACGCGAGGGTGTCCTTTGTGGCGGAGAGTTCAGTTTCGCGGTCAGCAAGCGTGCCCTGCGTTTCGGCGAGGGTGGCTTCGGTGGACGCGAGGGTGGTCTGGGTATCCGTCAAGGCGGCGGCGGTCGTGTCCAGCGTGGTTTGCGTGTCCGCGAGGGTCGCTTCGGTGGACGCGAGGGTGTCCTTCGCGGCGGACAGGCTGTTTTCGGTGTCCGCCAAGGTGGATTGGGTGGAGGACAGCGCGCTCTGCGTGTCCGTCAGCTGATTCCGGGTGTCCGTCAGCGAATTGTGGCTGACGATGAGACCGGCACCAAGTGCGATGGAAGAGACTGCCAGCACGATGGCGGCAATCATCCAGATGATGGTCTTTTTCCGGGCGGCAATGGGGCTCATAGCAATCCTCCTAACAAGCGACGAAAATGGGCAGAAACCTTCCGTTTTTTCCAGTTTACCACCATCGGGGGAAGTTGTCAATCTCGAATTTCGCGGAAGCACAAAAAACGCCCCTCCGCCGACAAAAGCAGAGGGGCAGGGGAAAGAAAATTATTCCTGATTCAAAAGCTCGTAGTGCAGCTCCCAAGAACCGAGGATTGTGTTGAATTTTGTGATGCGGACGGTCAAAATGTCGCCCGCTTTGACATCGAACGGGGCATCGCTGATGAAATTCAAGTGTTCGCCCGCCCAGCAGTTAAAGCCAAGAGCGGAATCAGGATGTACGGCGTGGATGGAAAAGCGCACGACTTTGCCGACGACGTTTTTGCCGCTGTTCAGCGCAGCCTCAAAAGCCGCCGCGGTTTTGTAATCAATGGTGTAGGAATCGGAGGACTGAGTCGGCGCGGCAGAGGCAGCCGGCGCGGCGGAGGCGGCCGTGTGCGCGCTGCGTGCAATCACGGTGAGCAGGTCAACACCATCGCCAAGGTCATTAAAATCGGCATAGATGGCGCAGAGAATTTCCGTCGGAGCGTCTGCCGAATAGTACGTCCAAATTACAACATCGTGCCCCAGCATGGGCGCAACGCAGTAGATGCCGGTACCGCGGTCGTTGTCCAGAGAGATATAATCGTCGTCGCTCAAGGAGTTTCCGCTGCTGAGAATGCCGGAACTGACGGATGCCAATACCTGCTTTAGCATTGCACGCTGGAGAATACTGGAACTTGGCATGTCTTCCACAGGATAAGCGCCCAGCATCAGGAACGTCGCGCCCCCCAAGCTGCTCTTCCCCCAAGATTCCGTGAAGAACCGAAAAAACCTCCGAAACACAGCCGCGTTTCGGAGAAAGAAAGATGCATATATAGAGAAAGTTACTTCTTCAGTTCAATCCCTTGACCTTTCAGCCGCGCAACCACGCCGTCAACAACCGCCTGCACTTCGTCGCGGGTGAGCGTGCGCTCCGGGTGCGAGAAGGAGAGGCGAATCGTGATGGTTTTGCCGGTGATGTCGCTGTATGTGCCCAGCACGGTCACCTTCTGCACCAGCGGGGAGTTCTCCGCCTTCACCGCGTCCAGAATCGGCTGGCAGCGATTGACCACGAAGGTCAAATCCTGCTCCATGCCGGGGAAGCGGGACGGCTCGCGGTAGACGATGGGCGCGGGCGCGATGGACGCAAGCGCTTCCGTGTCGATTTCGGCAAACACAATCGCCGCCTTCTTGTCGATGTTCTTGCCGACAACCGGGTGCGCCACGCCGATTTCGCCGAGTTCAACGCCGTCCAGCACGATGGCGTTCAGGTTCTTCGGATGCTCATAGGAGTGGGTCGCGGTCATTGCGTGGAAGGACAAATCCTTGTGCAGGATGTCGCTCACGGCGACGCACAGCATGTCGCGCAGGCGGAAATACAGCGTTTCCACGTTATCGACCTTGCTGAAGAGCGTCACGCACAGCTTCTTGTGCTCCTTCGCCAGCTTGTTCTCGTCCACGCCGTCGATGACGTGACCGATTTCAAAGATGCCGAACGACGGCGCATAGCCCGTGTTACCCTTCACCTGGCACAGCTGGGTGGGAATCATGGAGCGGCGCAGCGTCTCGATGTTGGGGTTGGAGGCGTTGAGCAGCTTCACGTTGTCCTCAACGGCGATGCCGAGCTTCTTGTAGTCGTCGGCGTACTGCCAGATGTAGGAATGCACCTCGTGCAGCGAATAGCGCTTGACGAGGATGTCCTTCAATTTGTCCTCCACCGTCTTTTCGGTGGACATGCGAACCGGGTAGAGCGGGGATTCCGCCGTGTGCAGGTCGAAGTTGTCGTAGCCGTAAATGCGGGTGATTTCCTCGATGATATCCGCCTTGATGGTTACGTCCTTCGTCGCGCGCCAGGAGGGGACGTCCGCGGTGAAGGAATCGCCGTCCCGCGTCATGCCGAAGCCCAGCGCGGTCAGCGTGTGCATGATTTCGTCGGAGGAAATGTTGATGCCGGTGTAGCGGTCAACAAACGCCTTGTCAAAGGACAATTGCACCTTCGGATAGTGGAAGGCGTACTCGTCGGTCAGGCGGGAGGTGACGCGCATTTCCGGGTCGTATTCCTGCAAAAGCTTGACGAAGCGGGCGATGGCGACGGTCGTCATTTCTGGGTCAAGGCTCTTTTCGTAGCGGGCGGAGGCGTCGGTGCGGTGGGCGAGGCGGACGCTGCTCTTGCGGACGGACGCCGCGTCGAAGGTGGCGGATTCCAGCGTCAGGCTCGTCGTGTCATCGACGATTTCGCTGTCCAGACCGCCCATGATGCCCGCGATGGCAACCGGCTTGTCGCCGTTGCAGATCATCAGCGTGTTCGGGTCAATGGTGCGCTCCACCTTGTCCAGCGTCTGGAAAGGGAAGCTCTCCGGGAAGCGGCGGATGCGGATTTTCTCCACCTTGCGGCTGTCGAAGGCGTGCATCGGCTGCCCCATTTCCAGCATCAGGTAGTTCGTCAGGTCGGCGAGGAAGTTGATGTCGCGCATACCGCAGTAGTTCAGGCGGATACGCATCGCCATCGGGCTGACGTGGCGGTTGATGTTCTCCACCCGCAGGCAGGAGTAGCGCTGGCACAGCGGGTCTTCAATCTTCATGTCGATGGCGGGCAGATTGTTGTACGCCGCCAAATCCGCCACGGGCAGGGCTTTCAGCGGACGGCCGGACAGGGTGGAGAATTCGCGCGCCATGCCGTAGTGCCCCCACAGGTCGGGGCGGTTCGTCAGGGACTTGTTGTCCACCTCGAAGATAATATCGTCAATGGGGTAGAGCGCCTTCAAATCCGTGCCGCAGGGAACATCCTCCGGGATGACCATGATGCCGGAATTGTCGTCGCTGATGCCGATTTCCTTCTCCGAGCAGCACATGCCGTAGGACGTGTACCCGGCGAGCTTGCGCGGGCTGATGGTGATGTCGCCCAGCTGCGCGCCCACCTTCGCGAACGCGGTTTTCATGCCCAGCTGCACGTTCGGCGCGCCGCAGACCACGTCGGTCAGCTGCCCGTCGCCCGCGTCCACCTTCAGCAGGTGCAGCTTGTGGGATTCGGGGTGATTCTCTACGCTGACGATCTGCGCGGCGACAACGCCGGACAAATCCGCGCCCTTGTGGAAAATTTCATTCTCAACTTCCGCCGTGGACAGGGAGAACTGGCGAATCAGCGCCATTTTATCAAGACCCGTCAGGTCAACGAAGTCGGAAATCCAGTTCATTGAGATCAGCATGTTCGTCTTTCCTCCGCATTACTCGTCGTCCGTGAACTGCGCCAGGCGCGTCAGGCTGCCGCTGTTCAGGTCGCGAATGTCCTTCACGCCGTACTTCATCATGGCAAGGCGCGTCATGCCCAAGCCGAACGCGAAGCCGGTGTACTGCTCCGGGTCGATGCCGCCGGCCTTCAATACTTCGGGGTGAATCATGCCGCAGGGGCACAGCTCCAGCCAGCCGGAATGCTTGCACGACGGGCAGCCCGTGCCGCCGCAGATGAGGCAGGAGATATCCAGCTCAAAGCCCGGCTCAACGAACGGGAAGAAGCCCGGACGCAGGCGGACTTTGATGTCCTTGCGGAACACCTCGCTCAGCATCGTTTTCATGAAGTAAATCAGGTTCGCGATGGAAATGTCCTTGTCCACCATGATGCCTTCCATCTGGAAGAACGTGTTCTCATGGCAGGCGTCGGTCGCCTCGTTGCGGAAGCAGCGGCCGGGGAAAATCGCCTTAATCGGCACGCCGTCGTTCACCAGCGCGTCGCGGTAGCGGCGGTAGATGGCGTTCTGGGCGGCGGAGGTCTGCGTTTTGAGCAGCTGCCCGTTGTCCAGATAATAGGTGTCCTGCATGTCGCGCGCGGGGTGGAACTTCGGAATGTTCAGGCTCTCGAAGCACTCGTAGTCCGTCACCACCTCGGCGTAATCCTCCACCGTGAAGCCCATCGACTTGAACACCTGCTCGCACTGGCGCTGCACCAGCGTAATCGGGTGATACGACCCGCGGGTCATGTCCGGCGGCATGGAAATGTCAAATTCGGGCAGGGCGTTGATTTCGCGCTGCAATTCCTGTGCCTTGAGCGCTTCCAGCTTTTCCGCCAAGGCGACGGTGATGGCGGTTTTCAGCTCGTTCGTCTCGCGCCCGACGGTCTTTTTCTGCTCGTCGGTCAAGCTGCCCATGCCCTTGAGCGCGTCGGTCACTTTGCCCTTGCGGCCGAGGTAATTCACGCGCAGGGCTTCCAGATCCACCATGTTGGCGATCTTCTTCAGCTCGGAATCAAAGCTGCTTTTCAGGGCTTCGATCTTCTCGTTCATTCCGGATGTTCCTCCTTACAGTTGGATGAAAAAAGCCCGTCCCATCGTTTGATGAGACGGACTGAATCCGCGGTACCACTCGTCTTGCGGCAAAGGAAAAAACCCCGCTGCCGCCGCTTGATAGGCGATAAGGCTGCCCACGCCGAAAAACTCACGGGATGAAGGTTCACGCCGTGCGCCCTGCCGCCTCGCACCACCCGGCGGCTCTCTGATATCCTATTTCCTGCATTCGCCTGTGCCATCTGCTCGCGCCTTTTTCCTTCTGGCGTCCGCTCGTTCCACTTAGCGTAGCGCTGCTACGCTGCGTTTCACTCCCGTTAGCCAGCAGAAAAAATTCGCTTCGCATCTTGGCACATTCTCATTTGGAAATAGGAAGGGGACTTGCACGCGCTACTGTTTCCCGGTCATCGCTTCCAAATATTTCGCTGACTTTCGTCGGCACGCTCTATCTTACCATAGCCGAACGACTTTTGCAAGCGGAAAAGCGAAAATAATGCGGAATGGAGGACGGAAACGCGCACCGAAGTAAAAATCTTTCCATCTTACAGGCGAACAAACCGTGAATTTTTCCGATTTATTATTTACAAGCCATTTTTTTGTGCTATACTGTAAGATGCGTTATCATGTAAAGCGCGATTCAGGCGCTTGCGTGAAAGTCCGCGCGCGGGAGGATGCAATTCCTCCGTCCGCAGGCGCGGCAGGGAACTTCGCGCACAAACGCGCGGAAGAAAGGAAAGGAAGCCGGATGAGCAACAGCCGTCCACCCTATGATGGCGCCGGGGACGCCGGACAGAATCCTCAGCAGCCCGGTTTTTCGCAGGGCAATTATCCGCCGGCGCAGGGCTATGCCCCGAATGGCGGCTACGCGCCCAATGATGCCTATGGTCAGGGCTACGCGCCGCAAAACGGCTATGGGCAGCAGCAATATGGTCAGCAGGGGTATGCGGACTATCAACAGCCCTATGGTCAGCAGGGATACCAGCAGCCATACGGTCAGCAGGAATATCAGCAGCCATACGGTCAGCAAGGTTATCAGCAGCCGTATGGGCAGGGCTATGAGCAGCCGTATGCCCAGCAGCCTTATCAGCAGCAGCCGTATGACCAGCAGGGGTTTGTGCAGCCCGGCGGGTATCAGCAGCCCTACGAGCAGCAGGGATACCAGCAGCCGAATCCGGCGTACAATCAGCAGGGTTACAGCCAGCAGAATCCGCAGGAAACGGATTTGCCGCCGGAGCAGCAGTACGCGCAGTACACCCCCGACGGTCAGCGTGTGTACCCGACGTCGGGGCGCAGCGGCTTCCGGGTGCAGCCGGCGGCGCACAGGGAAATCCCGTGGGATACGATTGCAAAAGTATTGATGTTCGGCGTGCTGCCGATTCTTTTCATCTTGAGCATGGTCTTTGCGTGGACGGCGGTGAAGTGGGTCGTCCTCGTCGGCGCGGTGGCGAGTATCGCCGCGATGTGGCTCCGCGAGCTGGTTACGCCTAACGCGCGGCTGGTGCTGTCGCTTTTGCTGGCGTCGGCGGCGGTCGTCTGCCTCGTCAGCGCACTGGCGACGAACGCGTCGGACAATCAGAACCCCGCGCAGCCGAATCAGTCCGGCCAGATGCAGCAGGGGAGTACATCAGGCAATAACCTCGATGTCAACCTGACCGCGACGGACACGCCCAATCCCGCGCCCACGCCCACCGCGACGCCTGTGGATGACTCCGAGGAGTGCTACGCGCAGCTGCATTCCTTCTTCACGCTGTGGAAGAACAACGCCATCAGCCAAATGGTCAACCTGACGGCCCCGTCGTGGCGCAGCAGCATCAAGGGCGGCACGGACGCGGTGACGCAGAAGCTCTTCGGCGAGGTGCTGACCAACCGCACGCCCGTCGGCTGGGATTTCACGGCCATCACGGGCACATCGAACGACATCGCCCGCATGGTCACCGTGCGCGCCGTCATCAACAAGAACAACACCCTGGGCGAAAGCGTCTACCTGTGGAAGGTGCGCATGGTCAAGGAGGACGGCGTGTGGTACGTTGACCCCGCGACGCTGCAAAGCAACGAGCAGGAAAGCACCGCCACCCCGACCAACGCCCTTGCCACCCAGCCCGTGCTGAACACCAGCCATCCGGACTTGCTGATTTACTACAATCCCGAAGGCGGAACGTACTACCACATTGACCCGAATTGCGAATCGCTCAATCCGAAATACCGCCCGCTGTCCGGCGTCATCAAGTGGTCGCAGATTGAGGATGACCCCTACGACAAGCTCGAACAGTGCAAACGCTGCGGCGCACCCCTGCGCGAAAAAAAGGACAACGCCAACTAAGTCAACATAGAAACCTACATATATTTAGGAGGACAACACGATGGACACCAATGCCAAGCTGTATCAAGACATGACGAAGATTCTCGTCAAGCGCGAGGACATCCAGAAAGCCGTTGCCCAGCTGGGACGGGAAATCACCCGCGACTATCAGGGTCGTGATTTGGTGATGGTCTGCATTTTGAAGGGCGCGAGTGTCTTCTTCTCCGACCTCATCCGCGAGGTCGATTTGCCCGTGACGCTGGATTTCATGGCGCTTTCGAGCTATCGCAACTCCACCAAGTCCTCCGGCGTGGTCAATCTGGAGAAAGACCTGTCCGTGTCCATCAAGGGGCGCGACGTGCTGATTGTGGAGGACATTGTGGACAGCGGCAACACGCTGTTCTACCTCGGCAAGTATTTGATGGGCCGCGGCGCGTCCTCCATCCGCATTGCGACGCTGCTGGACAAGCCCGACCGCCGCAATCCCGAACACAACCTGACGGTGGATTACCACTGCTTCAAGATTCCGGATGAGTTCGTCGTCGGCTACGGGCTGGATTTCGCCGAGAAGTACCGCAATCTGCCGGACATCGGCGTGCTGGACAGCCGCGTGTACGGCGCGGCGCGCGAATAAATCAGCCGATTCTTCCCCGAAAAAGATAAAATTTTTGTAAAGATGGATTTTTCCGCACACGTCATTCGTCTATATGGGTATACGCCGCAACAGGCGGATGGCGCTGGAACGGAAGGAGGATGCTCGCATTGAAGAAGTCTCGCGGGATGTTCGGCTACGTCGCGGTTTTGCTGCTGATGGTGCTCACCATTTCGATGCTGTTCACCAACGGCTTTGGCAGCAATACCCGTGACCGCCGCATCACCTATCCCCAGCTGCTGACGATGATTGAGGAGGGGCAGGTTCGCTCCGTCGCCATCCGCGGCACGTCGCTGGTGGGCGTGACGACAACAACAACGGTCGCCGACGCGGATTTCCCTGACAAGAACTACGATTTTGAAACCATCATCGGCGCTGATTTCATCGTCACCGCGCGGCAAATGCAGGCGGCGAAGCTTAATAAGCCGCTGGACGAGGTGTCCGTCAAGGATTTGGCGTTCACCATCATCTACCGTCAGCCGCTGACCACCCCGTGGTGGTATGATTTGATTCCGCTGGCAATTTCGCTGGTGCTCTGCGGCGTGATGTTCTGGCTGATTATGCGCGCGCAGACCGGCGGCAACGGCAAGGTGATGAACTTCGGCAGAAGCCGGGCGCGCATCCATGACCCGAACAAGAACAAGGTGACGTTCGCCGACGTCGCGGGCGCGGAGGAAGAGAAGGAAGAACTCAAGGAAATGGTGGACTTCCTGCGCAACCCCAAGGCGTACATCGACATGGGCGCGCGCATCCCCAAGGGCGTGCTGCTCATCGGCCCGCCCGGCACGGGCAAAACCCTGCTGGCAAAGGCGGTTGCGGGCGAAGCGGGCGTGCCGTTCTTCTCCATTTCCGGCTCTGACTTTGTGGAGATGTTCGTGGGCGTGGGCGCGAGCCGCGTCCGTGACCTGTTCGACCAAGCCAAGCGCGCTGCCCCCTCCATCATCTTTATTGATGAGATTGACGCGGTGGGTCGCCACCGCGGCGCGGGGCTGGGCGGCGGACACGACGAACGCGAGCAGACGCTGAACCAGCTGCTGGTCGAGATGGACGGCTTCGCAATCAACGAGGGCGTTATTGTCATGGCGGCGACGAACCGCCGCGACATTCTTGACCCCGCGCTGCTGCGTCCCGGCCGCTTTGACCGCACGATTCTCGTCAATTACCCCGATATGGCGGGGCGTGTTGCCATCCTGAAGGTGCACGCCAAGGGCAAGCCCCTTGCGGATGATGTGGATTTGGAGAATATCGCCAAGCGTGTACCCTTCTCCACCGGCGCGGAGCTGGAAAACATCATGAACGAAGCCGCGATTCTGGCGGCGCGCGGGCGCTTGAAGGCCATCAATCAGCAGACGCTGGTGGAGGCAATCTCCCGCGTGCAGATGGGCCCGGAGAAGCGCAGCCACAAGGTGACGCAGCGCGACAAGCGCATGGTTGCCATCCACGAGGCGGGTCACGCCATCGTCGGGCACGTCCTGCCCAACTGCGACGAGGTGCACCTGATTACCATCGTCCCGCGCGGGCAGGCGGGCGGCTACACGCTGTCCCTGCCGACGGAAGAGGACGATTTGCAGACTTACAGCCAGCTGATGGACTTCGTGGCGATGGGGCTGGGCGGTCATGCCGCGGAGCAGCTTTATCTGGGCGAGTTCACCACCGGCGCAACGAGCGACCTGAAAAAGGCGACGGAGGTCTGCCGCCGCATGGTGACGCAGTTCGGCATGAGCGAAAAGCTGGGCCCAGTCTATCTTGACGGCGATCAGGAAGTGTTCGTCGGCATGGAGTTCGGGCAGAGCCGCGGGTACAGCGAAGAAATGGCGGCGCGCATCGACGCGGAAGTCAAGCGCCTGCTGGAGGAATGCTACCAGAAGGCGGTGGATGCCCTGAGCGCCAACCGCGACCGCATGGAGAAGCTGGTGGACGCGCTGCTCAAGTACGACACCATCAGCCGCCGCGAGTTCGTCACCCTGATGGAAACGGGCGCGCTGCCGGATATTCAGGATGCCGACACCCGCACCACGGGCGATGTGATGATGCAGGATATGGCGGACGAAAAGAAGAAAGAAAATTCTGAAAAGTCCGCCGAAACGCCTGAAAAGAGCGCGGAAACGCCTGATAAGACGGCGGATGCGCCCGAAAATCACCCGGATGCCCCCCATGAAGCCTGATTTGCACACCCACACCACTGCTTCCGACGGGCTGCTTACGCCCGCGGAGCTGGTGGCGCTGGCGGACAAGCACCGCGTGACGCTCCTTGCCGTGACCGACCATGACACGTTTGACGGCGCGGCGCAGCTGCTGGGGAAGCCCACGCCGATGCCGATTCTGCAAGGTGTCGAATTGTCCCTGCGCGATATGCCCGGCCTGCACCTGCTCGGCTACGGGCGCGGGACGGATACGCCCCTGCACCGCAAGGTTCGGGCGCTGTCCCAACTGCGGCTCGGACGCGCGCGGCAGATGGTGGAGAAGCTGAACGCGCTGGGCTATCCGCTGGATTACGACGAAATCGCCCGCGAAGCTAAGGGCAGCGTCGGTCGGCCGCATATCGCCCGCGCGATGGTCAGCCGCGGCTACGTGGTGGACACGCGCGAGGCGTTTGACCGCTTTCTGGCGGATGGCGCACCGGCCTATGTGGCGGGGGAGCGCTTGAGCATGGCGGAGGCGCTGCCGCTGATGCGGGAAAGCAGCTTCGTGCCCGTTCTGGCGCACCCGATGGAGCTGGAGAAAACCGGCGCGCTGCTGCGCCATCTGCTCGGCGTTTGGCAGGAGCAGGGCTTGCGGGGCGTTGAGGTTTACCACCCGTCCGCCGGACGCGCCACGCCCCTGCTGGATTTGACCGCGCGGCGCATGGGCTTTCTGGTCACCGGCGGCAGTGACTTCCATGGCGATGGCGACCGCCACGGCATGGTCGGCTGCACCGCGCCGATGTGGGCGAGGGCGGCAGATGATGTGGAGAAATTGCTGCAGGCAGTGGAAGCTGCTCAAATCATGTGATAGATATAAGATGAAGAAATACCGAATTGCCATCAGAAAGGGGTGCTGAAACCATGTCCGAATTCAACGACAACAAGCAGCCGCGCCGCCGCCGCACGCAGCTGAACGCGGCGCAGTATGCCGGGCAGCAGACGCTGGACAACAGCATCCCCCTTATCCGCACGGAAGACACGCCCATGCAGCCGACAAATCCGCCACGCCGGAATCCGCAGCCGCCCCCGGCGCAGCAGAGCGCCAATCCGCCCATGCAGCCGATGAGCGCGGCTCAGCCGATGGGTGCGGCCCAGCCGATGAGTGCGGCTCAACCGATGAGTGCGGCTCAGCCGATGCGCCCGCAGGGGATGAATCAGCCGGGGCAGGGGAGCCAATATGCGCAAAGCGGGAAAATGTGCGGCTTCCACGGCGTACAGGGGACGCCCATGCAGCCGCAGCAGGGCTGGAACAACGGCGTGCAGCCGCTCGATGCGGCGCACCAATTGGAGCAGTTCTCGTGGGGGCAGCATCAGCAAAGCATGAACACCGGGCGCAATCAGCCGATTCGCGGCGGGCAGATGATGCCGAATCAGCCGATGAATCCGCAGCGCCCGCAGAATCCGCCGTATCCGCAGCAGAATTATGGCGGATGGCAGCAGCAGCCGATGTATCCGGCGAATTTTCCGCAGTATCCGGCGAACGGCAATGGCGGAAACGGCGGCAATGGCGGCGGCAATCATCCGCCGGCGGGGCTGGGGGGCTTCAATCCGGAGCATCGCGAGCCGAAGAACGAGCCTGTCCGCCGCAAGCCGTCGGGTCAAAAGCTGCTCAAGCGCATCCTGTTCTGCGCGTGCGCGGTGGCGGTAATTTGCGGACTGGTCGCGGCGGGCGGCGCCATCAGCAATGCCATCCAGGAGCAGAACGAGCGGGAAGCACTGGTCGCGTCGGTGACGGCGTATGACGACAAGTACGTCCCGAACGTGTATGTGGACGGCATCCACCTCGGCGGCATGACCCGCGCGGAGGCGGAAGAGGCGGTCACGGCGCACGCGAATCAGCAGCGCGACGCGTGGAAGGTGCGCCTGATGTACGCCGGTCAGCTGGTGAGGGAAATCACGAGCGCCGACCTGAACATGACCGTCGATGTGCGGGAAGCCCTCGACGCGGCGTGGCAGCCGGGGCACACGGAAGGCGGCATTGACGCGCGCAAAGCCACGATGGACGCGCTGGCGGAAAATCCCTACGAGGGCTATTCCGCCACGCCCAGCGGCGACAATGTGGTGATTGACAACATCCTGCTCAGCATCGCGCAGCAGGCGTACATCCAGCCGGTGGATGCGCATATTATCTTCGATTCCAACAATTTCAACAATCCGCTGACGATTCAGCCGGAGACCGTCGGGCGCTATATGGACACGACCGAGGCGAAAAATCAGGTGTACCAGATGATGTCGTCCCTGGTCAGCGGCGAGGTGGAGCTGACGACGCGCGAGCTTCAGCCGACCACGACCAAAGCCATGCTGGAGCCGCAGATTCAGCTGCGCGCGACGGCGTACACCCCGATTTCGACCACCAGCACGGAGAACCGCAACCTGAACATTCAGGTGGCGTTCGAGCGCATCAACGGCAAGATGCTTGCAGCGGGCGAAACTTTCTCCTTCAATACGGTTGTGGGCAAGCGCACGAAGGCAAACGGCTTCTATCAGGCGATTGAGTACGCGTATGGCGATCAGCGCATGGGCTACGGCGGCGGCGTGTGTCAGGCGAGCACGACGATGTACCTCGCGGCGGCGAAGGCGAACATGACGATTCTCAAGCGCGAGCCGCACTCCGACGCGGTGGGCTACACCGACTACGGCAAGGACGCGACGGTATCCGACAACCGCATTGACTTCAAGTTCCGCAACGACACGAACAGCACGATTTTCATCGTTGCGACGGTGATGAAGGACAGCCGCTATGACAAGTCGCACAAGGTGTGCGTGGTGTCGATTTACGGCGAGAGCCTCGGCAAGGGCGTGAAGTACGAGCTGGAAACGGTGACGGTGCAGACCCTGCCCGCCCCGACTGAGCCGGAATACCGCAAGGACACGAACCACACCTACGCCACCTATGTTGACCAAGAGTACACCTACCGCAAGGCAACCGACGGCTGTGTGGTGGAAAGCTACCTGGTGAAGTATGTGGGCGGCACGGAAACCGAGCGCAAGCTGATGTACACCGACACCTACAAGGCAAAGAGCGAAATCATCTACGTCGGCACGGTGGAGCGGACGGAAGAGGGGCAATGACCAGAGGCTTTGCCTCTGGACTCCAGCAGGGGCGCTGCCCCTGCACCCTGCAAGG
>ERZ857745.1807-NODE-1807-length-25221-cov-4.378129_pt1 | contig 25221 bp, 23 predicted proteins | sample MGYA00519699_ERZ857745 | MGnify/ENA primary metagenome ERZ857745 (study PRJEB31778, sample SAMEA3449357) | human gut metagenome | biome: human gut; feature: human-associated habitat; material: faeces | place: United Kingdom | collected 2010/2012 ...
CCTTGCACTAACATTACTGGAGTGTATTTGGGGAATGTTAAGATAATTGTTGCTTTGAGAGCAATTCTAATTAACAGATTCTAGTTAATACTTCTGATAAGCAGATTATCTGTGATACCATGAAGGCGTATTCTAATGCCTGTAATTATGTATCAGAATACATATACAAAACTCATAATCTGAGTCGTTACAGTGTACAGGAAAACACTTATTATCAGATACGTGAACTCTTTGGGCTTCGTTCCCAGATGGCAGTTTCTTGTGTGCGTACAGTTATTGCGAAATACAAGACCGTACTTGAAAATCAGAAAGAGTGGATTAAGCCTGTATTTAAGCTTCCTCAGTTAGACCTTGTATGGAATAGAGATTATTCTCTTAATTCTAAAAATGATATTTTTTCTGTTAATACATTAAATGGTCGTATTAAGGTATCTTTCTATAAAAATGGCTTTGAACAGTATTTTTCTGATAACTGCAAATTTGGTACAGCAAAGCTTGTTAATAAACACGGAAAATTTTATCTGCACATTCCTGTAACATATGAGATTTCTGAATTAAAACAATCCGAGATTTCAAATGTAGTCGGCATAGACCGTGGAATCAGATTCCTTGCTGTTTCTTACGACAGTAAAGGAAAATCCGTGTTTTATGACGGTAATGTTGTTAAACAGAAGCGTGCTCATTACAAAGCTTTGCGTAAACAGTTACAACAGGTAGGCACTCCATCATCAAGAAGAAGGCTTAAAGCTATAGGCCAGCGAGAAAACCGTTGGATGCAGGACGTGAATCACTGCATTAGTAAGGCACTCGTTGAGTCTAATGCTGATGGTACTCTATTTGTAATCGAAGATTTAACCGGTATCCGTTCTGCAACAGAAAAGGTTTTAGTTAAAAATAGATATGTTTCTGTATCGTGGTCTTATTATGACTTGGAACAGAAAATATCTTATAAAGCCTTAAAGCATCATCAACTTGTTGAAAAGGTCAATCCTGCATATACAAGCCAAACATGTCCAAAATGCGGTCATACAGAAAAAGCTAATCGTAATAAAAAGCTGCACACTTTCTGTTGTAAGAATTGTGGCTATAAATCCAACGATGACCGTGTAGGAGCAATGAATCTGCATCGAATGGGAATAGAGCTTTTAGTACCAGATGCAGTTGCTACAGAGTAAATCTCCGTAGCACAGGTACGCGTCAACGTGCCTATGATGTAACGCCACGTTTGGTAGTAATACCAAACGACTAAATGTGGAAGGAGAAATTCGTTATACCACAGGGCAGTTACAAGCTCCGACCTCTAAGGCCTTAGCCGAAGGTCGGAGTAGTTGACCGATTACCCGCACCTTTAAATACAGAAGCGGCCTGCTTTTCCCGCAAACCGCTTTATTTACCTTATATTATTTATGTTCTGTATCACAGTATACGCATCTGTATATTCTTTTTTCCGGATCCGCCAGCCTGAAGCTGTGTACTATTTCCTGCTCTACGCTGGTTATACATCTTGGATTTTTGCAGAATATGACGTTATCCAGCTTTTCGGGAAGTGACAGGTGCTTCTTGCTGACAAGCTCGTTGTTCCTGACTATATTGACTGTTATGTTAGGGTCTATATATCCGATTATGTCAAGGTTCACATCTATCATCTCATCTATTTTAATTATATCCTTTGTGCCGTATTTTTTGCTGGGTACATTCTGCAGTACCGCTACGCTGCATGACAGCCGGTCCAAATTAAGCAGTCTGTATATCTCCATGCTTTTTCCCGCCGCTATATGGTCAAGCACTATTCCGTTTCTTACTCCGTCTACGTTCATTAGTTTTCTCCTTTCCTGATACCCAGAAGCTCTAGTATAAGGGCCATCCTTATATATTTGCCGCACAGCACCTGTCTGAAATATGCCGCTCTCGGATCGTCGTCAACCTCTGTTGAAATCTCGTTTACTCTCGGCAGCGGGTGAAGTATCGACAGGCTGTCCTTTGCCGCCTCAAGCTTTTTCATATCCAGTATATATGTATCCTTTAATCTGATATAGTCCTCTTCATTGAAGAAGCGTTCTCTCTGCACTCTTGTCATATACAGTATGTCAAGGGTTCCTATCACGCTTTCCATATCCTCTGTCTGCACATATTCTATTCCCTTTTTATCCAGCATATCCGTGATATATCCGGGAACTTTTAGTTCTTCGGGCGCAATCAGCACAAAGCGTATATTTTCATATCTTGACATCGCTTCTATGAGAGAGTGAACTGTTCTTCCGAATTTCAGGTCGCCGCATATGCCTACCGTCATATCTGAAAGTCTGCCTTTTTCTCTCCATATGGTAAGAAGGTCCGTAAGGGTCTGGGTCGGATGAAAATGTCCGCCGTCCCCTGCATTTATCAGCGGCACCTCGCAGCGCTGCGCAGCCGCAACCGGAGCGCCTTCCTTAGGGTGCCTCATTGCAATTATATCCGCATAGCAACTTACTGTTCTGACAGTGTCCTTTACGCTTTCGCCCTTTGCTGCCGAAGATGAGGCCGCCTCCGAAAATCCCAGCACGCTTCCTCCAAGCTCAAGCATTGCGGCTTCAAAAGAAAGTCTTGTTCTGGTGCTTGGTTCAAAGAACAGCGTTGCAAGCTTTTTGCCGTGACATATATCCATATATTCCTTGGGATTTTCAATTATATCCTCTGCCGTTTTTATCATTTCATTTATTTCATCAACTGAAAGGTCTGTTATGTTAATCAGATTTCTCACGCTCATTTTACCTCCAATCCTTAGGGTCTGCTCTGAAAGCCTCTACCATTTTTCTCTGCTCTGCCGTTATATATCCTTTTAACTCTGCCGCCTGCATAAGCGCATCAAGGTCGCACAGGCTGATGTTTTTAACCCCCGTCTCTGACATTCTGCGCTCAGCCTCTTCAAACTGATATGTAAATATGCTTACTATCCCCAGCACCTCCGCGCCTTCCTGTCTCAGGGCCTCCACTGTATCAAGCACCGAACCGCCTGTGGATATGAGATCCTCTATAACTACTGTTTTCTGTCCCGGCAGGAGTCTGCCCTCTATGCGGTTGCCTCTGCCGTGGTCTTTGGCTGCGCCTCTGACATATCCCATGGGAAGTCCCAGAATATGCGCAGCTATTGCTGCATGGGCAATCCCTGCCGTACTTGTCCCCATAAGTATTTCGGCCTCCGGATATTCTGCTTTCACAGTATCTGCCATGGCCTGCTCTATGATATTTCTCGCCTGCGGCGCCGTAAGTGTCAGCCTGTTGTCGCAGTACACCGGGCTTTTAATTCCGCTGGCCCATACAAACGGCTCGTCAGGTCTTAAAAATACAGCTTCTGTTTCCAGCAGCAGCTCTGCTATTTTCTCTCTACTCATTATCCTCACCTCCGAATTCTCTCATCGCTCTGATATATGCTTCCTCGGGGTCTTTAGCCCCTGTAATTGAACGTCCCATTACTATGAAATCCGAGCCAAGCTCTGCCGCCTGCTCCGGCGTTGTCACCCGCTTCTGGTCGCCTTTGCCCTCACCTGCAAATCTTACTCCCGGAGTAACCGTTACGAACTCCTCGCCACATAAGGCTTTTACCTCCGGCACTTCAAGAGGTGAGCATACCACTCCCGCAAGACCTGCCTCTCTGGCGTTTGACGCGTACTTTGCCACAACCTGCTCCATCGGGTACTCTATGAGAAGCTGCTTCTGCATAGTCTGCTCATCTGTACTGGTAAGCTGGGTAACCGCTATAACAAGGGGCTTTCTGTCACAGTCCGCAAAGGCGGAAACCGCCGCCTGCATCATTTCAACGGTGCCTGCCGCATGCACATTGACTATATCAACGTCCAGCGCGGCAAGTGATTTCATAGCCTTGCCCACTGTGTTTGGTATGTCGTGAAGTTTTAAATCAAGAAACACCTTATGGCCTCTTTCCTTTATCTTCTTTACAATCTGCGGTCCCTCGCTGTAAAAAAGCTCCATTCCGATCTTCACAAAGGGTTTTGTTTCACTGAATCTGTCCAGAAACTCAAGGGCCTTATCTCCGCTACCAAAGTCAAGTGCTATAATTACTTCTCTTTTCATACTATTCCTTTTACCTCCTTCAGATTATTTATGCCAAGCTGCTCCATAAGCTGAGGCAGCTGCTCTGTTATTTCCGGATATATCCACGGGTTTCTGAGTCCTGCCGCGCCTATCTGCACCGCGTCTGCCCCGGCCATAATCATCTCTATCACATCCTCTGCCGAGGCTATGCCGCCCATTCCCATTATTGGTATATCCACTGCTTTTCTTACCTGATTTACCATTCTGAGCGCTACAGGAAATATGGCAGGTCCCGAAAGGCCTCCGGTTATATTGGCAAGTACCGGTTTTCTTGTTTTTATGTCTATTCTCATTGCCTGCAATGTATTTATGAGGCTTATGCCGTCTGCTCCCGCAGCCTCACAGGCTGATGCTATTTCAGCTATGTCCGTCACATTGGGACTCAGCTTGATATATACAGGCTTGCGGGTCACAGCCTTTACCGCTTTTGTAATCACTGCCGCCTGACTGCTGCTCTGTCCGAAAGCCATACCGCCGCCGCTCACATTAGGACAGCTTATATTAACCTCTACGATATGAGCCTGAGGGCAGCTGTCCATAATCTCCGCGCAGGCAGCATAATCTCTTTCTGAAAACCCGCTTATATTCGCTATGATTACTCCGTCAAATATCTCTGCAAGTCCCGGAAGCTGCTCTGTCGCCACATTAGCCGCGCCCGGATTCTGAAGTCCCACAGAGTTTATCATGCCGCCGGCAGCCTCTGCTATTCTGGGGCTTTCGTTTCCCGATTTTGCTTCAATTGTTGTTCCTTTAACCGCAATTCCGCCGAGGATATTAAGGTCAAACAGCTCCGCAAACTCTCTGCCGTAGCCGAATGTGCCGCTTGCGGGTATCACCGGATTTTTAAGTTCTATCTCTCCCAGCCTTACTCTTGTGTCTGCCATAAAATCTCCTCCTTTCTGAATACAGGTCCGTCTTTGCATATTCTCTTTTCCCCTAATCTTTTTTTACATACACACCCCATGCATGAGCCAAAGCCGCATCCCATTCTTTCTTCAAAGCTGAGTTGTCCGTCTGACGCCCTGCCGCATACTGCCTCCAGCATAGGCAAAGGTCCGCAGGCGCAGACATAGCTTCCCTCTTCTATCAGTTCGGTTATACCGCCGCCCACTTTTATAATCAGGTCGACTCCCAGCTTTTCAAATCTTTCTCTGAAAAAAATCTCCTCTTCATTTTTAAATCCCAGTACTATTTTCGGCGCTTTGCCTGCCCTTACAAGACTTTCGGCAAGGGAATATATCGGCGCGGCTCCCATACCGCCCCCTGCAAGCACCGCAGCATCCGGCGCAATCTCTGTGTCATAGCCGTTTCCCAGCGGGCACATTGCTCTCAAGCTCTGACCTTCTTTCATACCCTTTAGTATCTCTGTGCCCTCTCCGACCACCTTGTAGACAAGCGTAAGTCCGTCTTTGTCCCACGAGGCTATGGACAGGGGTCTTCGCAGGAATTTCTGTTCCAGCACGATATTTATGAACTGTCCCGGTCTTTTTATCTCCTGCGTGTTTCCGGCAAGCCTCATCTCATAAATGTCCTTTGCAATCTGCTCATTTTTTTCAATCTGCCAAAGCTCATCTCTCATAAACAATATCACCTCCGCATATGGTCGCTGCAACCTGACCCTTTACTTTCATACCATCAAAAGGACAGCTTCTGCCCATGCTTTTAAATTTCTCCTTGTCTATTACCCATTCTGCATTCTTGTCTATTATCACTATGTCGGCAGAGCCGCCCTCTGCAAGCTGCCCGCCGTCAAGGTTAAATCTTGACGCAGGGTTTGTGCTCATAAGCTGTATCAGCCTTTCAAAGGTTATCCCGCCTGTTTCGCACAGCAGTGTGTTCATTACCGCAAAGGCTGTTTCAAGCCCTATAATTCCGTTGAGGCTGTCCTCAAAGCCTTTTGATTTTTCCTCTACGCTGTGAGGCGCGTGGTCTGTCGCTATCATATCTATTGTGCCGTCTTTGACCGCTTCAAGAATTGCCGCCTTGTCCCTTTCGCTTCTTATGGGCGGGTTCATTTTAAATTTGCCGTCATCTGTAACATCCTCTTCACTAAAGGCTATGTAGTGCGGCGCTGTTTCGCATGTAACATTTACACCTCTTGCCTTTGCTTCTCTCACAGCCTCCAAGGTCCTTGCCGATGACACATGGCATATATGAAGCGCCGCGCCGGTTTCCTCTGTAAGCTGTATATCTCCTACCGCCTCTGTCCATTCGCTTCTGGCATCCTTTGCCGGGTAGGCTTCGTTTTCGCAGTGGGCGGTTATGACCCTGTCCAGAGCTGCCGCCTTAATCATAGCCTGCCTCATAAGCGCTTCGTCCTGCACGCCTTTGCCGTCGTCAGAAAAAGAGGCAACTCTCCCGGCTATTTCATCCATAGCCGAAAGACTGCCTCTTCCGCTCTGCTCTTTTGTAATTGTACCATAGGGAATAACTTTTATCGCCGCATCCTTTCTGATTATCTGCTCCATTACTTCAAGAGAAGATAAATCAGACGGCGCAGGCACTACGTTTGGCATTGCCAGCACTGCTGTATATCCTCCCGCCGCTGCCGCTTCTGTTTCTGTCTTTACCGTCCCCTTATATGAAAAACCCGGCTCTCTGAGATGTACATGCACATCTATGAAACCTGGGCAAATAAAAAAGCTATCACAGCAGATAACTTTGTCAACAGAAATATTATCAATATTATCAGCAATGGAAACAATTCTGCCTCCGTCAATCAGAATATCCGATGCAGTAAATCTGTTTCCTGTATATACATTGCCACCTTTTAAAATTATCTTCATCTCTGCTCCTTAAACTTATTTTTGCTTAAATCTTCGATATCATACCATACGGTTCGCACATTTGTCAACACTAATTTCTAAATGTTTTTTGATGTTTTGCTGTTTTTAATAATTTGTATATGTACTATCAAAATTATTGGTGCTATAATATATACAAATAATTTCAAATCAGGAGGTAATTATTATGAAATGGACATGTTCAGTATGCGGTTATGTTTACGAAGGGCCTGAACCACCGGCACAGTGCCCTCAGTGTAAAGTAGGCGCAGATAAGTTTATACCTGTTACAGAAGGCAAGACAGAATGGGCTGACCAGCATGTAGTAGGTGTTGCTGCAGGCGTTGATCCTGAAATAATCGAGGGATTAAGAGCAAACTTCACAGGCGAATGTTCAGAGGTAGGTATGTATCTTGCTATGGCAAGAGTAGCTCACAGAGAGGGATACCCTGAAATCGGTCTGTACTGGGAAAAGGCTGCCTGGGAAGAAGCAGAGCACGCTGCTAAATTTGCAGAGCTTCTCGGTGAGGTTGTAACTGACTCAACCAAGAAGAACCTCGAAATGAGAGTTGAGGCAGAAGCAGGCGCATGCGCAGGCAAGAAAGCATTAGCTAAGCTTGCAAAGGAAAAAAACCTTGACGCTATTCACGATACAGTGCACGAAATGGCAAAGGACGAAGCAAGACACGGTGCTGCATTTGAGGGACTGCTTAACAGATACTTCAAATAGGGAATTCAACAGCTAACGATTTGGGAAGTCTGTAAAAGGGCTTCCTTTTTTAGTGGAGTCAAAGACAATACTTTTCACATCGCCAATATATTGAATTTTTACTTGAACAATTATTATCTTTTCCTATGCAATGAAAATGGTTTCAAACCTGATTTCAAAATTATAAACGGAAAATCCGTTTTTATTTTTACAACAATAGATTTAAAGCCAGTACTTGCATACACAAATGATTTTCACCTATATTGACAAACTACTTCTGTAGAAGTATAGTGTATAATATAACTCTGTAGAAGTATAGGAGATGTTTTATGAGCAATCTAACCATATATCACGGTTCTTCCGAGATTATTAAAACCCCCGAATACCGCAAAGGCACTGTATATAATGATTACGGACAGGGGTTTTACTGCACTGAGCATATAGAGCTGGCAAAGGAATGGGCCTGCACAGAAAATACAGACGGCTTTGTCAACAAATATGAAATTGATATATCATCACTTAATATTCTGAACCTGTCATCAGAGGAATATACTATTCTTCACTGGCTGGTACTCCTTATGAACAACCGAAAGGTCCGGCTGTCCACCCCGATTATGAAAAAAGGGGCACAATGGCTGTATGAGAACTTTCTGCCCGACATCACCGGCTATGATGTGATTATCGGCTACAGGGCTGATGACTCATATTTTTCCTTTGCACGCGCCTTTGTCAATAACGAAATTTCCCTAAAGCAGCTGTCATATGCAATGCGTCTTGGAAACCATGGTGAACAATTTGTATTAAAAAGCAGGAAAGCCTTTGACTGTATCAACTTCACTTCATACGAGCCTGCAGACAGCACCATATACTATACTCTGCGCAAAACCAGAGATGAAGAAGCCAGAAACGCATTTTTTGCAGAGCTTGAAAATGATGATGCAGACGGTATTTTTATGAGAGATATTACACGTGAGGAGATTAAACCCAATGATTTACGCTTACGATGAAATGTATTTAGACGATGCTATGAAAAACCTCGGTGAAGCAGCAGATTATGCTGCCAGCTGCTGCAATTTAAATATTGATGCCTTTTTTGAGCTGTTCGTAGCAACAGGTGTCGCCTCTCAGTTTGAAAAAGGCAATCCCAGATTTGTATCCGGATTTTCGGGGACAGAACTTGTATATGAGATTATTAACAGAGCAGGACTTGAAATAACTCTGCCGCCGCCTCAGATTGAATATGATTATTCATCATGTTACTGGTGCGGCTGGATTACTGCATATTACCAGTGGTGTACAGGCAAAAGCTTTAAAAACATTATTTCAAAGCTCTCTGCAGGAGAAATAGAAAACACCTATCCTGCCCTGCACGAAGCGTCAGAAATAAAGGCATTTGATACGTTAAACAGAATTCTTGAAATGAAAGCCACTGCATCCAGGCTACAGATTTTAAGAAAGAACTGCGGTCTTTCTCAAAAATCCCTTTCAGAAAAATCAGGTGTAAATTTAAGAACACTGCAGCAGTACGAAATCAGAGCAAAGGATATAAATAAGGCTGCGGGAGAAACCCTTCTTGCCCTTGCAACGGTTATTGGCTGCAGCATTACGGATTTAATGGAAATTTAACAGCCCCGCATCCATAGCCGACATAATATCTGCATCATAATCAGCGCAAATTATGCAGATATTTATTTTAAAGCTGTACACAGCATCATCGCTTCCTGCCAAGCTTCTCACCTGTAAGCCTGAACACCGTTCCCGACAGCAGCAGCAGAGATATAAGGTTTGGAATAACCATAAGCCCGTTAAAAGTATCTGAAATATCCCATACAATACCCATATCAATAACAGCACCAAGTACCGACACTAACGAATATACGATGAAAAACGGTCTTACGGTCCTGCTTCCGAACAGGAACTCCATAAACCGCGAGCCGTACAGACCCCAGCCTATTACTGTGGAAAAAGCAAAACAGCACAGAGCCGCCGCTGTAAATATTGAGGCCCAGTTTCCATAGAGTGAAACAAACCCCGAAATCGTAAGTTCCGCCCCGGCAAGTTTGCCATACTGAATATATTCATTACCGCACAAAGTCACAAGAGCAGTAAGTGTACATATTATTATCGTGCAGAACACCTCGAATATGCCGAACATTCCTTGCCCTACAGGGTCGTCTGTATCAGCGCAGGCGTGAGCTATAGAGCCTGTACCAAGTCCAGCTTCATTTGTGAATATCCCTCTTGAAACACCCTTGCGCATACATAAAAACACGCTTCCGACAGCGCCTCCCGTTGCAGCCTGCGGATTAAAGGCCCCCGATATAATACTTCCGAACGCATCAGGCACACCGTCAATATTAAAAACCACCACGCCCAGAGCCATAAAAATATAGAAAAGAGCCATAAACGGTATCAGCTTCTCCGTAACACGACCTATCCTCTGCACTCCGCCCAGCAGCACAACTGCAACAAGTATCGCAATTAAAATTCCCAGAGCAAGATTAAGCAGGCTGTGACCGCTTTCCGCACTGTATGAAATCCCGTCGATTGCCGTATTCACAGCCGTCACTATAGTATTCACCTGAGTTGCATTGCCTGTTCCCGCAACTGCCAGCACGCCAAAGGCACAGTAAAGATACGCAAGCCATATCCACCTGCGCGAAAGCCCGTTGCGTATGTTGTACATAGGACCGCCCACAAGCTCTCCGCCTGTGCCCCTTGACCTGTAAAACACAGCAAGGCTCACCTCTGCAAATTTAGTGCACATTCCAAGAAACGCAGAGCACCACATCCAGAAAACAGCTCCCGGCCCGCCTATGGCTATAGCCCCGGCAACTCCCGCTATGCTTCCTGTACCTATTGTCCCGGCAAGAGCCGTACATACAGCCTGAAACGGAGAAATAGCCCCTTTGCCTGCCTTTTGCCTGTCAAAGAGTCTGCCGAAAATCTGTGCTATGGCGTATGGAAATTTCCTTATTTGTATAAATCCCGTTCCTATAGTAAGATAAATTCCTGCTCCTACAATACATATCATAGCAGGCAGTCCCCACACAATCTCATTTACAAGTGTATTAATTTCCGTAACAATCTTCATAGCCGCCTCCTGCTTCACAACTATATATATTATTCCTTCCTGATCGTATTATTCATATGATGTATACATGCAAATAATTATTTTAACGGCTTTACTTCTGTAATATATGTGATATAATCGTGTAGACTTAATGCAAGTTAAACATAATCAACAAACGGGAGGGAATTATGAAATTGAGAAGCATTTTCGCAACGGTGCTTGCACTTGTTTTCTGCCTCAGCAGTCTTACTGTATATGCAGATACTTCAGGCTCCGGCGACGGCACAAAAGTCACCAATATGACTACAGGCAAGCTGATGTTTATTACTCTGCAGGAGAATACCAGCCTCAGATGGAATGTAAACGGCAATGCAGAGAAAAGCAACGTACTCCATCTTGATACGGCAAACGGCTCAAACTGCAACTTCAGATTTGACAATATAGGCGGCGGCTGGTACGGCATCAAGCATATCAGATCGGGCGGTACTGACTATTTCGCAGATATAGAGGACAAGAGCAAGAGCGAGGGCAAGGTGCTTCATCTCTGGGAATCAAATGACAGCAAGGTTGCAGGAAACGACCACCGTCAGTTTGCTTTCTATTATATAGGCGATGATGCCCACGGCAACAAGCAGTACTACATACAGAACAAAAACAGCGGTCTGTGGGTAGGCGTTGAGGACACTGACAAAAACGGCAAGCCAAGTGTTCACGACAAAATCATTCAGACCGGCAAATCAAAAAGAAAAGTATGGATAATCACTTCCAGCGTAGTTCCTCTAACAGGAGCAGAGTCCGAAAATATGACAAAGAGCAGTCAGAATGACATCTGCGAAATTTTCAAGTTCGGAACTATCAAGGCTGTAAACAGAGTCCTTGACTCCAGCATACCCGGAACTCATATACACCTTCATCAGGTAGGCACCAGCAACAAATGGGCTCTTCAATGGAATGAAGAATACAGAGCCTACAAAATACTGGCGATGACAGAAGGTGAAAAATACGTGCAGCTTGCCTGGGATATTGAGGGCGAAAGCGGCAAAGACAAGGCTATGCTAAATGTATGGACTGATGATGATTTTGATAAGAACTACAACACCAGCCAGCTGTGGCGTTTCTTCAGGCAAAGTGACGGAAGCTACAAAATACAGAATGCCCGCACAGGTAAATTCGTAGGACTCTATGCAGGCGCGGAATCACTCTGGCAGGACAGCAACGGTACTAAATTTGAAATAGATGTTTTTGCAAACAAAAATGACAGAATTTCATATGCCTACTCACAGGACTGGATGGCAGACCTGCCTGACAATGCGCTTCTTTCATCAGTAAATCTGCCGGGAAGCCACGATACCGGCACAGCATCAGTCGTTGAGGACTTTGTGGCACAGTTCTCTATCACTTCATGCCAGAAATATTACTATGAGGAGCAGTTAAATATAGGTGTAAGAAGCTTTGATATACGCTGTAATGCGCAAAAAGACAAGGCTGCCCCTGAAGATGTGAGAATTGTACATGGTGACAAAAAATGGGCCTGCAGTGACAGAAACGGCAACCCGCTCACACTTAAAAACATACTCGATGAAAGTGTACGCTTCCTTAACGAGCATCCTACAGAATCAATAGTTATGATGGTAAAGCCCGACGACGGAAGTACTGAGGGGCTGGCAAGAGCAGTAGGCAGCTTTATCAAGAAAGAGGTTGCAAAAGGAAACAGTTGCCGTGTATGGACCGGCAACGATATACCGTCAATCAAAGAAGCCCGCGGCAAAATAGTTTTCATACGCAGATACGATATTGATACTAATAAATACAATCCGGCTGATGACAATCTTGACGAGCGCTGGTTTGGTATCAACCTGTCAAACTGGGACGACTATTCCTACGGCGACTATAAATATGCTATTAAAATCTACGGCAAAGACAAATTCGGTACATCTGTATATGCACAGGATGCATATAACGAGTATTCAACAACCAAGCTGAAATATATAGAGGGAACATTTGCGCAGACCACAGGCGCTGACAAATCCCACCCTATACCTTCTGATGCGTGGATATTCAACTACACCAGCTGTGCTGTAGGACGTCCTCTGGAGCTTACAAGCATAATCAATCCTATACTGTTTGAAGACAAATTCGGCAGCGATGGCAAGGGCTATATCGACAACAGAAGACTCGGTATGGTAATGCTCAATTTCCTTGACAGACCTATGAGCAGACTCATATACGAAACAAACTTCAAAAACAGCAATTTCATGGTTGCAAAAGCAGATGCGCCGACAACTGTAAGCCTTGTTCGCGGACAGAAGCTTTCACAGGCCAAGCTGGCAGGACACAGCAGAGAGGGAAAATGGGTATTCGCAGACGGCAACTATGTTCCGACTGTCAAAGACTTCAAAACCGGCAAGACTTTCAAGCTGAGATTTATACCGTCAGACAGTCGTCTGCAGGGCTTTGAAAGAGAAGTTACAATAACAGACTTCAAGTACGCAGGCAAGACTGACAATAATATTAAAAACGACAGCAGCAAAACAGATACAGACAAAACCAAAGCTGCTAAGGCTGATGCTCCAAAGACATCAGACGATATACACAGAACTGTCGTTATACTCTCATTACTGGTAGCTATATCTGCAATTGGACTTGGTATTTCGGCATTAACCTTCAGAAGAAAATATTAGACATCGTCAATACACAATTTATCTGAATCGGTAATTGTAAACTCTCCGGAGCCTGCCCTCTTATGCAGGCTTCGGGGATTTTGGCTTTTTGCGGATTTTCACCCTTTACACCTATGCAAAATAGTGCTAGAATTACTAATTGGAAAGTAAACTTTTTCAGAATATAAGGATGGCATTTCTGATTAATCGAAAACTGTACCTAAATTTAAACTCCGCTCAAACGGAATAAAAACCGCATCATCTGCACACACATATAAGAGAGGTGATAAGATGAAAACAGGTTTTATTGGAGCAGGAAAAGTCGGCTTTACTTTAGGCAAATTTTTTGCAGCAAACAATATTCAGGTGACCGGTTACTACAGCCGGCGCAGAGAATCAGCAAAAGAAGCGGCAGCTTTTACCGGAACTACGGTATACGACAGCATTGGTGAATTAGTTCAGGATTCCGATGCGGTTTTTTTAACAGTTCCAGACAGCGCTATATCTTCAGTTTTTGAAGAATTAAAAGAGTTTGATCTTACCGGCAGGCTTATCTGTCACTGCAGCGGCGCAATGACGGCAAGAGAAGCTTTCCCCGGTATTAAAGATACAGGTGCATACGGTTATTCTATCCATCCACTGTTTCCCATTCACAGTAAGTACAATACTTACAGGGAGCTTGCGGGTGCTTTTTTTTGCCTTGAGGGTGATAAATTCTATATCGACTACTGGTATGAAACACTGAAATCACTGGGGGTAAATGTAAAGACAATAGCTTCAGAGGTCAAGGTTAAATATCATGCAGCCTGCACCATCAGCAGCAATCTTGTCTGCGCTCTGGTTCAGGAAAGCCTTAATCTGATGGAGACCTGCGGGTTTACCAGAAGTAGCGCGCTTGAAGCGCTTACCCCGCTTATCGAGTGCAATGTACGAAACATATTAAAGGAAGGACCTGTCAATGCACTTACGGGTCCCGTTGAGAGAAACGATGTTTCAACAATACAGAAGCATCTGAGCTGCTTCCTTACGCAGACAGAAGAAAATCTGTACAGAGATCTCTCCCGCGAGCTTATTAAGGTCGCAGAGGAAAAGAACTCACATATAAATTATTCTGAACTGAAAAATATGCTTAACGAGGAGTAACACAATGAACGGAAAGAAAAACACAGTGGCAACACTGTTGAATATGAAAAAAAGCGGAGAAAAGGTCTCAATGCTTACATGCTATGACTATACTACCGCACGCATAATGGAAAACGCAGGTATCAACACCATACTTGTAGGCGACAGTCTTGGAATGACAATGCAGGGCTATGACACCACACTGCCGGTTACAATGGACGAAACCGTAATATATACAAGAAGCGTAGTAAGAGGCTGCACCAATACATTTGTTATTGCGGATATGCCGTTTATGAGCTATCAGGTGTCAGCTGCGCAGGCAGTTGAAAACGCAGGACGCCTTATCAAAGAAACCGGCGCAAACGCAGTTAAACTTGAGGGCGGCGCTGCAGTGACAGAACAGATAAGAGCTATAGTAAATGCCGGTATACCTGTATGCGCGCACATAGGTATGACCCCTCAGTCCGTAAACGTATTCGGAGGCTTCAAAGTTCAAGGCAAAGGCGAAGCAAACGCAAAGCGTGTACTTGAGGATGCCTTTGAAGTGCAGCAGGCAGGAGCGTTTATGTGCGTACTTGAGTGCGTACCGCCAAAACTCGCAGCGCTAATTACCAAAAAGGTTGATATGATTACAATAGGCATAGGCGCGGGAGCAGGCTGTGACGGACAGGTTCTGGTAATGCAGGATATGCTTGCAATGAATACTGATTTCACACCTAAATTCGTAAAGCCTTTTGCCGATATCGGACAGCAGATGTCAGAAGCTTTCAAAGCCTATGACAGCGAGGTAAAGGCTAATACATTCCCTGATGCTGCCCACAGCTTTTCAAAGAGCGACTGCTCAGATGAGTATCTTGCGCAGCTTGATGAAATGTTCAAATAAACAGATGGAGTAAACAGATATGATTACAGCTACAAAAATTTCAGAAGTCCGCAATACAGTGCGTGAATGGAAGCAGCAGGGATTTACGGTGGGACTTGTTCCCACAATGGGTTATCTCCACGAGGGTCATGCAAGCCTTGTAGACTATGCATCGGCTATGTGCGATAAGGTTGTGGTTTCGGATTTTGTAAACCCGACACAGTTTTCCCCTACAGATGACCTTGAAGCCTACCCTCGTGACTTTGAACACGACTGTGAAATACTTAGAAAGCATAACTGCGATATGGTATTCTACCCGTCTGTAGATGAAATGTACCCTGATGGAAACGGCAAAACCGATACCTATGTCGAGATATTTAATGATATGACTTCGCAGCTCTGCGGCAAAAGCAGACCGGGGCATTTCAGAGGTGTCTGCACAGTGGTATCAAAGCTTTTTAACATAGTTACACCGGACAAAGCCTTCTTCGGCGAAAAAGACGCGCAGCAGCTTGCAGTTATACGGCGTATGACAAGGGATATGTCCTACGGTATAGAAATAGTAGGCTGTCCTATCGTTCGTGAGGCTGACGGGCTTGCAAAGTCCTCAAGAAACACATATATGAATGTCGCTGAGAGAAAAGCCGCGCAGGTTCTTTACAGGGCGCTTCAGGCAGGCAAAAATGCAATAGACAAGGGAGAAAAAGACTCAAACAAAATCACAGACATTATTCAGGAGGTTATAGACTCAGAGCCTATGGCTGTAACTGATTATGTATCCGTAGTTGACGGTATTACTATGATGCCGGCAGATGAAATATCAGACGGTACACTTATTGCCATTGCAGTATATATAGGAAAAACTCGTCTGATTGACAATTTCACATATCACAGCAGATAATATATTTCTGCATATTGATGATTAAGGTGATATACTGATTATAGATAAAAGGTGTTACCATATAGACGGTTGTCCATTATGTGTTATAAAAACAACCGCATCTTTGACACTTGGCGGTTATTTTTGTTTGCTGCTACGGCCTGCTTCATAGCCCGGCATCGGATAATAATAAATATATTACATAAACTATAAATGGAGCGGTTTCTTCCGCTCCGAATATAATGTACTTTATCTGACCTATATTTCCTGTCTCTAAACTTTATTGTCACTGTCAGCAGTTCCTGAACACTCTGATAGCCTCCTGAATGTTCTTAACCCCTATAATCTTCATCTCGCCCGCAGGCTTAATTCTCTCAGCGTTTTTGACAGGCATAATAATCTGTTTAAAGCCCATTCTGACAGCCTCTCTGACTATCTTGTCAGCGTTTTGTACTGTACGCAGCTCTCCTGTCAGCCCTATCTCACCTATGACTATAGTCCTTGCAGGAGCCGCCATGCCTCTGTAGGTGGAATATATGGCAAGCGCTACCGCAAGGTCAATGTATGTGCCCTCAGGTTTAAGGCCTCCCACTATGTTTACATATATATCTTCGTTGAGAAGCGACAATCCTGCCTTTTTCTCCAGAACCGCTATTATCATATTAAGTCTTGCAAAATCCACGCCTATGGCGCTTCTCCTGGCAAAGCCCACATTGGCTGCCGAGGATAAGGCCTGCACCTCTAAAAGCAGCGGTCTTGAGCCCTCGTATACGGCTGTAACTATGGCTCCCTCTATACCGTCCTCCACGTCCTCAAGGAAAGTCTTTGACAGATTCTCAATCTCGATAAGCCCCTGCTGCGCCATTTCAAAAGCGCCTATTTCACTGGTATTGCCAAATCTGTTTTTGTAGCAGCGCAGTATTCTGATTTCCTGATTTCTCTCACCCTTGAAGTCGAGCACGCAGTCAACCATATGCTCTACTGTCTTAGGGCCTGCAAGCTCTCCTGATTTGGTAACATGAGCAACTATGAATATCGGAATATTATATACCTTGCCAAGCTTCATAAGCTCATTACCGCAGGTTCTGACCTGTGACACACTGCCGGGCGCCGAGTCTATATCAGGCGTAAACATAGTCTGTATGGAGTCGATAATCACAAAGCTTGGTTTAAGCTCCTGCGCCGCCAGATCCACATTTGTCATATTGGTCTCTGCAAGTATATACAGGTTCTGAGGAATATCGGGACATATCCTGTCTGCACGCAGCTTGACCTGTTCCTCGGACTCCTCTCCGGAAACATAAAGCACACTGCCCTCGCTTCGCGCAATATTGGCCGCAGCCTGAAGTATCAGGGTTGATTTGCCTATGCCCGGCTCCCCTGTAATAAGGGTGAGCGAGCCTTTGACAAGACCGCCTCCGAGAACTCTGTTAAGTTCTCCTATGCCTGTATCTATTCTCTCATGGGTTTCTGAGCTTATCTCTGCAAGCTTTTCGGATTTGCGCCTTGTCTGGTCCGTGCTGCGGCCTCTCCTGTCGCCTGCCGCCTCTGTCTGCACTTTCTCCTCTACAAAGCTGTTCCACGCGCCGCAGATGCACTGTCCCATCCATTTGGGACTCTCATATCCACATTCCTGACATACAAATACTGTTTTAGGTTTTTTGGCCATAGCACCCTCCTTGTGAACATTTGTTCTGTTATTAATATATCAGAACAAGCCCTGCTTGTCTATAGTCTATTAAAAAAATCTCCGGAAGTCCTGCGCAAGTCTCCCGAAGACATCTGTTACCGTTTTGATTTTTCTTTTTTTCCCGATATTATAACCGAGATTATAATGCTCAGGGCAAGTATTCCGAATATGAAGCCTATCGATACAGGGATTGATATTTCAAAATGGAATATCAGAGCCAGCAGCTTGACTCCTGTAAATATGAGTATCAGGCCGACGCCGTATTTGACATATTCAAATCTCCTGCGCATATGCTCAACTACAAAGAACAGCTGTCTTAACCCCAGTATTGCAAATATGTTCGATGAATACACTATGAACGGATCTTTTGATACAGAGAAAACCGCAGGCACCGAATCCACCGCAAAAATTATATCGGAAAATTCTATAAGGCAGACAATTGCAAACAGCGGCGTGAAAAGTTTTTTGCCGTTTTCGGTTATCATAAATTTCTCGCCGTGTAAATCCCTTGTCATAGGAAGCACTTTGCTTATCCCCTTTATTATCTTACTGTCGTGAGGGTCCTTTTCCTCTTCTTCTTTCCACATCTTGATGCCGTTGATGATAAGAATTACGCCAAAGATATAGAGTATCCATTCAAGAGCGTTTACAATGGCAATGCCCGCAAAGATAAATATGAAGCGGAGAATTATAGCCCCTATAATTCCATAGTTTAAAACTCTGTGCTGCGCATGCTCCACTATGCCGTATGCCATAAATATTGATATGAATACAAACAGATTATCCATGCTGAGACTGAATTCAATAAGATAGCCTGCAAAGAACTCAAGGCATTTATCACTGCCCTCAAGAAAATATATTCCTGCTCCGAATGCGCATGCAATCAGCATCCATATGAAAACCCATTTAAGCGAGTGTTTCACCTCACGCATCTCGTACCTCCTTTGCCTAAAAAAGACCTTAGACATCTGCCCCGTTAAGACAAATGTCAAGGTCCCGGTTTCATTACTGACAGTTTCTCTGAATAAGAGAATTAAATTTCTATTCTTCTTCTTCAGCCTTGTGCTGTGCTATGATCTTTTCGGCAAGCTGTGCAGGAACTTCTTCATATCTTTCGAAATGCATTGTGAAGCTTCCTCTCGCCTGTGTCATTGATCTTAATGTGATAGCATAGTCAAAGAGTTCTGCCTGCGGAGCTTCCGCCATAAGCTTCTGTCCGCCGCCTGCCTGAGGTTCCATACCGAGTATCTTACCTCTTCTCTTGTTCATATCCCCCATTACATCTCCCATGTAATCATCAGGAACGATGATGTCAAGATGCATTACAGGTTCAAGCAGACAAGGCTTAGCTTCAACGATACCTTTTTTGAATGCAAGTGATGCTGCAATCTTGAATGCCATTTCGTTTGAGTCTACATCGTGGTATGAACCATCATATAATACGGCTTTGATGTTTACTACCTTGCATCCTGCAAGAGGTCCCTTTTCCATACATTCTCTGAGTCCTTTTTCAACTGCAGGAACATAGTTCTTAGGAATTGAGCCGCCGAACAGTTCTTCACTGAATTCGAATTCTTCCTGTGAAGGTGAGAATCTGATATGAACGTCACCGTACTGTCCTGCTCCGCCTGACTGTTTCTTGTGCTTACCCTGAACATCTGAGTTACCTTTGATTGTTTCTCTGTAAGCTATCTTCTGAGGAACTTCTTTAACCTCTACGCCGAATTTATCCTTTAACTTAGCTGTGATTATTCCAAGCTGAATTTCTCCCTGGCCTCCGAGGAGTGACTGATGAGTTTCAACGTTTCTTTCAAATACGAATGACGGATCTTCTTCCATCAGCTTGTGGAGACCTGTTCCAACCTTTTCGTCCTCGCCCTTGCCAGCTGCTTCTACTGCCTTGTAAAGTGACGGTGCAGGGAATTCGATTGGCGGGAATGTAACCTGTGCTGATTTGTCACAGAGTGTGTCGCCTGTCTGAGTGTACTGCAGCTTTGCAAATGCAACGATGTCGCCTGCTGATACTGACGGTGCATCTCCCTGAGTGTTACCTCTTAAGAAGAATACTGAACCCAGCTTCTCAGCTTTCTCTGCTCTTGTGTTGTATGCTTCCATACCTGTTGAGATTTTGCCTGAGATAACCTTTGCAAGTGAAATCTTACCAAGGAACGGGTCTGCAATAGTCTTGAAAACCAGTGCTGCCATCTTGCCGTTAGGATCACATTTAACTGTTTCGCCCTCTGTTGTTTCGTATTCCTTGCCTGTTGCTGTAGGAACGTATTTAACGATTGATTCAAGTACGTCTGTAATCTTGTCTCCTGTTACTGATGAGCATTCAAATACAGGAACGATATCTCCGCTTGCGATACCTGTTGAAAGGCCCTTTGCAAACTGTTCGTCTGTAAGTTCCATATTTTCAAGGTAGTATTCCATAAGCTCTTCGTCAGTACCTGCTACTTCTTCTTCTAATGACTCTCTGTCATCTAAAGTAACTACAGATGAACCGAACTTAGCCTTTAATTCGTCTACCAGTGCTGCTGTATCAACGTTTTCTTTGTCGATCTTATTTAAAATGAAGAATCTTGGCATATCAGCTTTTTTGCAGGAATCCCACGCTTTTTCGGTACCAACCTGAATACCTGACTGTGCATCAACTACGATTGCTGCTGCTTCTACAGCTCTTAATGCTCCGTTTACTTCACCGATGAAGTCAAAGAAACCCGGAGTATCAAGGAAATTGATTTTAACCTTGTTGTATTCTACAGGAACGATAGATGTGCCGATTGAATAGCCTTTTTCTTTTTCCATCTTATCGTAGTCGGATACTGTGTTTCCGTCTTCAACCTTACCTAATCTGTTTATAACCTTTGTCGCAAGTAATGCTGCTTCGAGGAATGTAGTTTTACCAGCACCACCGTGACCTAATAATGCAACGTTTCTTATAGTGTCGCTTGTATAGCCTTTCATGCTAAGACCTCCTAAATTTATTTTCACATAGTAGTATTAGTATATCATCTATATTTTTTTATTGCAATCCTTTTCTACCACTGAGGAACTGTGTTTTTCAATATTTTCGCAGTATTCACACTAAAAAAGTTAAAAGCCGCATATATATACGGAAAAGGGCCTTGCCTGAGCAAGCCCCTCCGAGTGGTATAAAAATGATTTAGAGATTGTATTTAAAGTTTTTAGTATCCTCCGAACATTGAAAGCATTACTGCTGCCGCTACGGCAGAGCCTATAACGCCTGCAACGTTTGGTCCCATTGCATGCATCAGCAGGAAGTTGCCCGGATCGTAGCTGCTGCCTACCTTCTGGGATACTCTTGCTGCCATAGGTACTGCAGATACGCCTGCCGAACCGATAAGCGGATTGATTTTGCCGCCTGTAAGCACGTTCATAATCTTTGCAATGAGAACGCCGCCCAGTGTCCCGCATGCAAATGCAACAACGCCGAGAACAACGATTTTGAGTGTTTCTGCTGTGATGAAAGTGTCACCTGTAGCTGAAGCGCCTACTGCAAGGCCAAGCATAATAGTAACGATATTCATCATAGCATTCTGAGCTGTGTCTGAAAGCCTTGCCGTAGCGCCGCTTTCTTTGAACAGATTGCCGAGCATCAGACATCCGATGAGCGGAGCTGCCGCAGGAAGCAGTAATACGCAGAGAACTGTTACAACTATAGGGAAGAGGATTTTTTCTCTCTGTGTCACAGGTCTGAGCTGCTGCATTCTGATAAGTCTTTCTTTTGGAGTGGTGAACAGCTTCATAATAGGCGGCTGTATTACAGGTACAAGCGCCATATATGAATATGCCGCCACCGCAATAGCGCCCAGAAGATTAGGAGCAAGCTTGCTTGTCAGATAAATAGCTGTAGGACCATCAGCACCGCCGATAATGCCGATTGATGCTGCTTCCTGTGCATTGAATCCTAAAATAATTGCAAGATAAAATGCTATAAATATACCAAACTGAGCCGCTGCACCCATAATCAGTGATTTAGGATTTGCAATCAGCGGTCCGAAGTCGGTCATTGCGCCAACACCGAGAAATATCAATGACGGCAACACCGGTTTCAAGGTATAAAAGACTGTGAGTATGCCGGCATTGGATAGGGAGTCTATCATTTTTGTTCCGGCCTCAATCGTATAGTCGTGAATAAACACATCAGCAAGCGGCAGATTTGATAAAAGCATACCGAATGCTATAGGTATAAGCAGTAATGGCTCAAATCCGTGTCTGATAGCAAGATATAGAAAAATGAATGACACAACGATCATAATTGCGTTCTGATAGCCAAGATTTGCTATACCCATGCTATGCACGAAACCCTGTAATGTTTCCAGTAACATTTTTTCCATCTCCTTTAACTATATATTTCTCGGTATCGGTAAAATTATTCATCGTACTTAAATACCGCTAAAATACTACCACAGGGGTTTGTTTTTTACAAGCCGATTTGTAATTAATACTGTATACATTTCGCAAACTTAATGTATACATAAAACAAGAAAGTACAAAAACAAAAAGAGCGGGGTGAGTTCCGCTCTATATTAAACGAGGGATTAGCCCAGCTCTTTTTGTCTGATTCTTTTACCGTCAGTTTTTTCTGTCAGTTTCAGTATTGTCTGACTGGCTTTTCTCGCTGACAGCAGCTCTTGCTTTTCTGCTGTTTTTCTCACTCATTTTACTGTTTGTCTGGTTTGAATTTTTCATATCTAATCCCTCCTCATTCACTATTATGGTTCATTGTTTCAATAGTATGTGAGGAAATTTAAGGAATTTAAAAAAATAATGATTTTTTACAAAGTTTTTGTTGACAAAGACCTCTGATTTTGTTACACTCTTAATTGTTCGGTACACGAAACAGCAGTTATGCACCATTAGCTCAGTTGGTAGAGCACCTGACTCTTAATCAGGGTGTCCACGGTTCGAGCCCGTGATGGTGTACCAACACAAACCCTTGAGATTTCAACAGTTTCAAGGGTTTTATTTTTTCTGTTTTTAATCGCCTGCTATAAAAAATACTGCCCAGATATTACTCCGAAGCAGTATTTCTTTTAAATTTAACATAATTAATATTCTTGCCGCCTGCACTGAACCTGTCTTCATATTCGGTAGTCGTATACTTCGACTCGTACTCCGAGTTGTGCAGATCCTCTGTGTATTCCAGTATTTCATAGCCTGACTCTCTGATTTCCTCCATTGAAAATTCAAACAGCGGGTCATTGTCTGTTTTAAACTCTATAACACCATCCTCTTTGAGAACATCAAAATATGTTTTGAGTCTGTCCCTGTGAGTCAGTCTTCTTCTGGCGTGCCTGTCCTTTGGCCACGGGTCGCTGAAATTAAGATAAATCTTATCAATCTCACCCTTTTCAAATAAATCATTTGCATCGTCTATATACTTTGCAAAGAACATAACGTTTTTGAGCTGCTCTGCCTTGGCTTTCTGAAGTCCTCTCAGAAGCACGTTTCTCTGACCCTCTATCGCAAGATACATATTCTGCGGGTTTGCTTTCGCGTGAGATATTATGAACTGTCCCTTGCCGCAGCCTATTTCAAGCGCCAGCTCCCCGTCTGCTGTTTCAAACAGGGTTCTCCATTTGCCTTTCATATCCTCAGGATTTTCAACCAGATATTCTTTTGCCGCATTTATTTTTTCTTCAAGGTTTTTAATGTTTCTCTGTCTCATTAAAGAATTACCGCCTCTGCAATTGTTGCCGCAAGAAATAATGCCAGCAGCAGCCCTGCCACCGCATCTCTTCCCTCAAGTTTCATTTCATTCATTCTTGTTCTGCCCTCATCTCCTCTGTAGCATCTTGCCTCCATTGCCATGGCAAGCTCCGAAGCTATCCTGAAAGCACTTATAAACAGGGGAACAAGTATAGGTATCAGGCTCTTGGCTCTGCGTATCAGGTTACCGCTTTCAAAGTCGGCCCCCCTCGCCTGCTGAGCTTTCATTATCTTGTCAGTTTCCTCAAGCAGCGTAGGGATAAATCTGAGCGCTATAGTCATCATCATCGCAAGTTCATGCGCAGGCACTCCTATCTTTTTCATTGGAGAAAGCAGCTTCTCGATACCGTCAGTCAGGCTTATAGGCTTGGTGGTAAGAGTAAGCATTGACGAACCGATTATGAGCAGTACCAGTCTGATGCCTAAAAATACCGCAGTTCTGACGCCCTGTCTTGTAATATGAAGAAAACCAAGACTCCATATAACATCTCCCTTGACCATAAACAGATTTAAGAAAAACGTAAATATGATTATTATAAATACGGGCTTGAGTCCTCTGAGTATGAACCTCAGCGGCACCTTTGACACCGCTATCACAGCTCCGAGAGCCGCCGCCGATATTATAAAGCCGTAAAAGTTGTCAACTATGAACAGCGCCACTATATATACTATTGTCGCTATTATTTTTATTCGTGCATCAAGACTGTGCACCCACGAATTGCCGGGGTAGTACTGTCCCAGTGTTATATCTCTAAGCATCTGTATTTCCTCTGATTGCCCTGTATATTTCTTCGACCGCTCTATCTCTTGTCAGTATATTACGGTCGAGTTCAAATCCTCTGTCATTTAACATATCTATAAGCTCTGTAACAGGCGGAGCCGCAAGTCCCATCTGTTTGAGCTCTGCTCTTCTTGCAAAGACCTCTTCAGGCGTGCCCTCCATTACCGCATGGGCTCTGTCCATAACTATAACCTTGTCGCACATTGAAGCTATATCCTCCATATTGTGAGAAACCATTATGGTAATATTGTTCTCGTGCTCGTGTACGCGGATTATCATATCAAGCACATCTCTGTGAGCCTTGGGGTCAAGTCCCGCCGTCGGCTCATCGAGTATCAGAACCTTAGGCTTCATCGCTATTACTCCTGCTATAGCGACTCTTCGCTTCTGTCCTCCGGAAAGGTCAAAGGGTGACTTGTCCTTAATCTGCTCATAATCAAGTCCCACAAGTTCTATGGCTTCTCTTACTCTGTCCTCAAGCTCCTCGTCCGCAAGCCCTATATTCTTAGGTCCGAAAGCAACGTCTTTAAATACCGTCTCCTCAAAAAGCTGATATTCCGGATACTGAAATACCAGCCCCACTTTTTTGCGTATCTCACGCATTACAGTCTTGCCGTCACAGATGTTTTCTCCATCTATATATATGCTGCCTATCTTTGGCTTGATAAGGCCGTTTAAATGCTGCACCAGCGTGGATTTGCCCGCACCGGACATGCCGATGATGCCGTAGATGGAACCATCCGGGATGGTGAGGTTGATGTCGTGCAGCGCGTTCACCGCGCCGTCCTTCATCTGGAAGGTCTTGGAAAGGTGTTTGATCTCGATCACAGAAA
>ERZ857745.1813-NODE-1813-length-25161-cov-18.648172_pt1 | contig 25161 bp, 24 predicted proteins | sample MGYA00519699_ERZ857745 | MGnify/ENA primary metagenome ERZ857745 (study PRJEB31778, sample SAMEA3449357) | human gut metagenome | biome: human gut; feature: human-associated habitat; material: faeces | place: United Kingdom | collected 2010/2012 ...
TTCTGCTGACAATACTTGGCTGGAGACGGCCTGGGAAGATAGGTAGCGCCAACACTCCTCCTTAGCTCAATGGTAGAGCATTCGGCTGTTAACCGAAGGGTTGTTGGTTCGAGCCCAACAGGGGGAGCCACGAAGGGTGAGCCGCCATCCGAAAAGGTGGCGGCTCATTTCTTTTACTCAGAAAGCCAGCGTAGACTTGGGCCTTTAGCTCAGTTGGTTAGAGCAGACGGCTCATAACCGTCCGGTCCCGGGTTCGAGTCCCCGAAGGCCCACCACATAGGGGTATAGCTCAGTTGGTAGAGCAGCGGTCTCCAAAACCGCGTGTCGAGAGTTCGAGCCTTTCTGCCCCTGCCAAAACGACCACCCAATAGGGTGGTCGTTTTTTTTGATCGAGGTAAAACGGAGCCGCTCATGGGCGGCTCTTTGGTTGCCGGTGCTTCGGCTGAATGCTGTCCCCGACGTCCCGTCGTAGGGAGGATGATCCTGTCCGCCCGGACACCAGCGCACTTGCCGCAAGGGGCGATGTGGGGATCGCCCCCTGCGGAACAAATATCCTTATAGAATCTCTCGTTATATGCAGGGCGTTACTCTTCATCGGTGGGAAACTCGATAGAACCGTTCTGCTGTTCGTACTCATCTACACACAGTTGGGCGAGATGTTCCAGCTGGGCATTCAGGGAGCGATGATTCTTGCGGGCGATGTAGGTGATCTTACGCAGAAGCGTTTCCGGAAAACGTATGCCGGTCTGGATGCGGTCAGTAGGCAAGTGATAACACCTCTTTATCATTTTGATAACATTTTACCCGGTTAAGGCTTGACTATCTACAAACGAAGTGTTATCGTAATGTTATCAGAGTGAAGGGAGGAGAGCCAAAATGAAAAAAGTAACGGTGCAGGTGGAGGATTATCTCTATGATTTTTACCGCAAAGTGGGGCAGCAGGCTGGGGGAATCGCGGTGGAAAAGGTTATGGCAGACGCGCTGTTTAAGCTGGCCGGCGAGCTGAGTCTACATGCGCTGGGGAAGCAAAAAAAGATGTGACAAAAAAAGAGAACCGCCATCGGGCGGTTCTCCTGCTATATTCAGATATTATTTGCTGACAGGCGTCACGCTGCCGTCGTCGCCCAGCTGTGCTGGGACGATGGTGCTGCGGGTGTTGCGGGCGATGTAGGTGATCTTACGCAGAAGCGTTTCCGGAAAACGTATGCCGGTCTTGATGCGGGCTGATTTTTATTGCATCAGGCTCAGACGACTGCAAAGAACTTGATGATGAACAGCAGGGAAATGACGTAGGTCAGCACGGACACTTCCTTGGCGCGGCCGGAGAACACCTTGATCACGGTGTAGGTGATCATGGCGATGCCGATGCCGTGACCGATGGAGCCGGAGATGGGCATGGCCAGCAGCATCAGGAACACGGGCACCACCTGATCCAGATCGTCGAAATCCACATTCTTCAGACCCTGCAGCATCAGGATGCCCACATAGATCAGGGCAGAGGAGGTGGCGGCGGCGGGGATCACTGCGGCCACGGGTGCGATGAACATGCAGGCCAGGAACATGACGGCGGCGGTCAGGGAGGTCAGGCCGGTGCGGCCGCCGGCCTCCACGCCGGAGGCGGACTCCACGAAGGTGGTGACGGTGGAGGTGCCGCAGCAGGCGCCGGCCACGGTGCCCACCGCGTCGGACAGCAGCGCTTCCTTCATCTTGGGCATGTTGCCCTCCTTGTCGGTCATGCCGGCGCGGGACGCGGTGCCCACCAGCGTGCCGATGGTGTCGAACATGTCGATCATGCAGAAGGTGATGATCAGGCTGATGGCCGTGAACCAGCCGATGTTAAAGAAATCGGCGAAATCGAACTTGAACAAGGTCGTCTCCACCATGTCGTGGAAGGGCGGCAGGAAGGACGCGCCCTCCAGAGAGGCAAAGGGATTGGTGCCCAGGAAGATAAAGCAGCCCGCCCAGTAGATGACGGAGGCGGCCAGCATACCCACCAGCACGGCGGCCTTGATGCCCTTCTTGGCCAGCAGGATGATGACGAACAGGCCGATGAACATGGTCACAACGGTCAGCACCATCTGGCTGTACTCCGCGCCCATGTGATCCTTGATGACGCTGGGGGTCATGGCGCCGAAGAAGTCGCGCATGACATAGAAGGGGCTTTCGTAGCCGTTGCCCTCGGCGTAGATGCCCACGTTGGAGCCAAGGCCGATGTTCATCAGCATCAGGCCGATGGCCGGGCCGATGCCCAGCCGCACGCCCAGAGGGATGGCGGTGACGATCTTATCGCGGATATTGAACACGCTCAGCAGCAGGAAGACGATGCCCTCCACCAGGATGATGCACAGCACCGCCTGAAAGGCGCTGGTGTAGTCGGTGTTCAGCATGGCGGCCACGTTGCCGGCGATGACGGCAAAGAAGCTGTTCAGACCCATACCGGGCGCCATGACAAAGGGCTTGTTGGCCAGGAATGCCATCACAGCGGTGCCGATGGCGCTGGCGATGCAGGTGGCCAGAAACACGCCGTTCCACAGCGGGGTGCCCACGGCAAAGTTGGTCAGCAGGTTGGGGTTCAGGGCGATGATGTAGGCCATCGTCATGAACGTGGTCAGACCGGCAAGAATTTCCGTTTTCACGGTGGTGCCGTTCTCCTTCAGATGAAAAATGCGCTCCATGTGATCTTCTCCTTTTGAATAGCTGTTGTACCGGCGGTACAATGCTATCTTAGCGCGTCTTAACAGGAAAAACAAGACTTTTTGTCTGGCTGCCTGAATTTTTTTCAGAACAACGCGCAAAAACAGGGGACGACCTGGCGGTCGTCCCCTGTTCTGTCAGAAATCCAGCGGCGTGCGGACGCATATCTCCCGTATCTTCGCCTGCAAGCGCTTCAGATCCTCGAATGTCTCCGGCTTTTTCCGGGGATCCCGCAGCAGCGCGGCGGGATGGTACATCGCCATCATCAGGCAGTTCTCCCGCTCGTAGAACTGTCCGTGCTCCAGCGAGATCTTGAAATCAGGGCGGATCAGCTCCATGGCGCTGATGCGGCCGAGGCACACGATGATCTTGGGCTTCATCAGCGCCCGCTGCCGCCGCAGGAAGCCGCTGCACGCGTCCTTCTCCGTATTCATCGGATCGCGGTTCTCTGGCGGGCGGCACTTGATGGAGTTGGTGATGTAGACGCGGCTCCTGTCCAGTCCGATCATGTGCAGCATGTCGTCCAGCAGCTTGCCGCCCCGCCCCACAAAGGGCTCGCCCTGCATATCCTCGTTGGCACCGGGGGCCTCTCCGATAAACATGACCTCCGCGTCCGGCCGTCCCACGCCGAACACCACGTTCTGCCGGGTGTCCGCCAGCGTGCAGGCATGGCAGTTCAGGCACTCCTGCCGCAGCGCTTCCCACTCGTTCATAGTCGTCTCTCCTTTATTTCTCCAGCCGGCTCAGCAGCCATGTCTCGATGTCCTTTGTGATCTCTGCGGCATACGCCTTTTCGTTGAGTATTTCGTGGCGCAGGCCGGGGTACAGCTTCAGCGTGCAGTCCCGCATGCCGGCCTGCCGGAAGGCGTCACAGGTCTGCCGGACGCCCCTGCCGCAGCTGCCCACGGGATCTTTGTCTCCCGCCACGAACAGCACGGGCATGTCCTTATCCATCTGCCGCAGGTGGCTCATGCGCTGGTTGAAGCGGATGCCGTGCAGCATCTGGCGGAACAGCCCCACCGTGGCGTCCGCGCCGCAGAGGGGATCGGCGATGTAGTCGTCCACGTTGCTCTCGTCGGCGGACAGCCAGTCCACCTTGGTGCGGTTGGGCGCAAACAGCTTGTTGTAGCTGCCGAAGGCCAGTTCCGTCACCAGATCGCTGGTGGCGCTCTCGCCGGCGACGGCGGCCACGGCGTTGGCCACAGCCAGTCCGCCGGTGATGGCGGCGCGGGGCTGCCAGCCGGTGCCCATGATAACGGCGGCCTTCACCGTGCCGGGATAGCGGATGAGATACGTCCGCGTCAGGAAGGAGCCCATGCTGTGCCCCATGATGCACAGCGGCGCGTCCGGATAGCGCTGCTTCAGCCGCTGGTGCAGGATATAGATATCGTCCACCACCGTATTCCATGTGCTGCCCTGACCGAAATACACCGGCGTGCCGCCCTCCGGCAGCGACTTGCCGTGGCCTAAGTGGTCGTGTCCGGCCACAACGATGCCCTGCTCATTCAGGGCGCGGGCAAAGCCGTCGTACCGGGCGATATGCTCGGCCACGCCGTGACAGATCTGCAGTACAGCGCGGACGGCCACGCCCTCCGGCTCCCACAGCATCCCGTGGAGCTGGGTCTTGCCGTCGCTGGACAGAAACGTGAATTCACTCAAATTTGTCATGGTGTATCCGCTCCTTTCATGGTATAATTCTTATCATCATATAGTGTACCACAAAAATCCGGAAATGAAAAGAGGGTTCGCCATGCCGCAGTACATATTGGCGCTGGATCAGGGCACCACCAGCTCCCGTGCCATCGCCTTTGACCGGTCGGGGAATATCGCCGCCCTGAGCCAGCAGCCCCTGCCCCAGCACTATCCCCAGGCGGGATGGGTGGAGCACGACCCCCTGGAGATATGGGACACCCAGCGCCGCGCCGCGGCGGAGGTCATCGCCCGGCTGCCGGAGGGCGGCGTGGCGGGCATCGGCGTCACCAACCAGCGGGAGACGACCATCCTATGGGACAAGACCACCGGTCAGCCGGTGTACAACGCCATCGTGTGGCAGTGCCGCCGCACGGCGGAGCTGTGCGAGGAGCTGAAACACCGGGGGCTGGAGGAGCGCATCCGCTCGGCTACGGGTCTGCTGATCGACGCCTATTTCTCCGGCAGCAAGATCCGCTGGATACTGGACAACGTGCCCGGCGTCCGCCGCCGGGCGGAGCGGGGCGAGGTGCTGTTCGGCACAGTGGAGAGCTGGCTGATCTGGAAGCTCACCGGCCGCCATGTGACCGACTTCGCCAACGCCAGCCGCACCATGCTGTTCGACATCCACCGACTCTGCTGGGACGAGGAGCTGTGCGGCATACTGGGCGTGCCCACGGCCATGCTGCCTGCGCCGGTGGCCAACAGCACGGTGTACGGCACGGTGCAGCCGGGCATACCGGGTCTGGAATCGCTGGCGGGGACGCCGGTGTGCGGCGCGGCGGGCGACCAGCAATCCGCCCTGTTCGGGCAGACCTGCTTCGCCCCCGGCGAAGCCAAGAACACCTACGGCACCGGCTGCTTCACCCTGATGAACGTGGGCGGTAAGCCCGTCCGCTCACGGGCGGGGCTGCTCACCTCCGTGGCGTGGCAGGTGGACGGACAGACCACCTACGCGCTGGAGGGCAGCGTGTTTAACGGGGGCAGCACCATCCAGTGGCTGCGGGACGAGCTGGGCATCATCTCCTCCGCACCGGAGATCGACGCGCTGGCCGCCACGGTGCCCGACAGCGGCGGCGTGGTGGTGGTGCCGGCCTTCACGGGGCTGGGCGCGCCCTATTGGGACATGTACGCCCGCGGCGCGATCCTTGGCATCACACGGGGCACGGGACGGGCGCACATCGCCCGCGCAGTGCTGTCCTGCATCGCCGCGCAGGTGACGGATCTGATGCTGGCCATGCGGCAGGACGCAGGCTGCGACATCGCCCTGCTGCGCGCCGACGGCGGCGCCAGCGTGTCGGACGTGCTGCTGCAGATGCAGGCCGACCTGCTGCGCATCCCGGTGGACAGGCCGGAGATGGTGGAGACGACGGCCTTCGGCGCGGCGGCGCTGGCGGGGCTGAGCTGCGGCTTCTGGCAGAGCATGGAGGAGCTGTCCTCCCTGCGGCGCAGCCAGCGGGTGTTCCTGCCGGAGCGCCCGCAGGCGGACTGCGACGCCTATTACCGCCTGTGGAAGCGGGCGGTATCCCGGGCGGCGGACTGGATCGAGCACTGAATGAACAGTGTGTAAATTTCGTCACATAGCGCTTGCAAGTCCGGGAAAAACGCGCTATACTGACGGCAACAGGCAAATATGGAAAGGAGTTTTCAATTATGGGTATTCTCAATGATATCAGCAAGAAGGCGCAGGAGTACGCCGGCATCGCCGTGGACAAGGCGAAGGATCTGGCCGAGGTCGCCGCGGACAAGGCGCAGGCCCTCACCGACACCGCCAAGGTCAACATGGCCATCATGAGCGAGCAGCGGGAGCTGGAAAAGAACTACCGCGCCATCGGCGAGTGGTTCGTGTCCGAGTATCAGGGTGAGATCCCCGACGCCGTGAAGGACGTGGTGGCTGCCGTCGCCGCCTCCAAGGAACGCATCGCCCAGCTGGAGGCCAGCAAGCCCCAGAAGGACGAGCCGGTGGTGGACGAGGAGGAAGTGTCCTTCAAGGTCTGCCCCGTGTGCGGCGCCGCCAGCGACAGCAAGTTCTGCCCCCACTGCGGCGCGCCCATGGGCGAATAACAGCAAAAAAAGAAAGCCCTTGCGGGCTTTCTTTTTTTATGCAATTTTCGTCCACACCATGGGGAAGGCGATCAGCTCCTGCTCCTGCGCCGTCAGCTGACCGCTGAGCTGCCCGTCATCGTCCGTCCAGCTCATGGTGCCGTCGCTGTTCAGCGTATAGGCCACATAACCGGCGGCGTCCAGCTCATCGGCCGTCTCCGCCATGAACAGCTGACCGTCCACGGCCTTGCACCAGCCGGCGCTCTCTGTGCCCGCGTCGGAGCCCAGCATCAGCGTCAGCAGCTCGCCCATGTCCACGGCGCTGAAAATGGTGGAGAGATACTCCTCCAGAGTCATACCCATGGCCTCCAGCGCCGCGTCGTACTCCTCCCGGCTCATGCCCTGCGCCTCGCCGGCGGCGTACACCAGCTCCGCCAGCACCGGCGTCAGAGCCTGATAGTACCCGGTGAGGGATTCGCCCGTGGCGTCCATGTCCACGCCCAGTGTATACGCGCCGTCCTCCGCCACCGTGAAGTCCATGTACACGCAGAATACAGCCGCGCTGTCCAGCTCCTCCAGCTCATAGCTCTCGGCCATCTCCTCGTTGATCACCTGGGTGAGATCCATGGCGTACTGCCATGTGCCCACCAGCTTCTTTGTCTCGTTTTTGCTGCACGCCGTCAGGCTCAGCGCCATGACCAGCGCCAGCAGCGCCGCGATCGTCTTTTTCATCTTGCATCTCCTAAAAAAGTAGTCTGGTTCCGCTCTGACGATTATACAGGATATGCGGAGCATCTGTCAACTTTACAACCGGCACATTTTTTGATATAGTTTTTTACACAGGCAAGGAAAGGGGTGCTGGTACATGACGCTGCTGCAAATGAGCTACATTCTGGAGGTGGATCGCTGCGGCTCCATGAACCGGGCGGCGCAGAACCTGTTTCTGTCCCAGTCCGCGCTGTCCGCCGCCATTGCGGAGGTGGAGCGGGAGCTGGGCGTGACGGTGTTTCTGCGCACCAACCGGGGCGTGACGCTGACGGAGGAGGGACGCGAGCTGGTGGCGCAGATCGCGCCGCTGGTGGATCGCAGCCGCAAGCTCAGCCGCTATTACAGCGAGCGCCGCGCCGCCGACCGGGCATCCCTGTCCGTGGCCTCCCAGCGCTATCCCTTCTGCGCCATGGCCTTCGTGGAGTTCCTGCACCTGCTGGACGAGCCGCACATACAGGTGAGCTTCAAGGAGATGGAGATGGCCGCCGTTATCGACGAGGTAGCCGAGCGCCGCAGCGCTCTGGGCGTGATCTTTGTGTCCGACCGGACGGAGCACTTCATCACCCGCATCCTGTCGGAAAAAAATCTGCTCTTCCAGCCGCTGGTGAACATCCAGCCCCGTGTATTCCTGCGGAAGGGGCACCCCCTGTCCGGCGAGAGCGCCGTGCGGCTGGAGCAGCTGTACGCCTACCCCTATGTGGTGTTCACCCAGTCCGACAGCAACTACCACTATGCGGAGGAGGCGGTGGTGGGCACCGGCGCGGAATTCGACCGGGTGGTGTCGGTCAGCGACCGCGCCACGGCCTACAACGTGATGGCGCACACGGACTGCGTGTCCACCGGCAGCGGCGTGCTGCCGGACGGCTATGGCGACGACCGGCTGATGACCCTGCCGCTGGTGGGCGACGTGGCGGACATGCGGCTGGGCGTCATCCGCCCCAAGGACGTGCCCCTCACCGGCTACGGCGAGAAGTTCGCCGCCATTCTTAAGGATATCGTCTCCAAGCTGAATCAGGAGGCGTAAAAAAAGAACCGCCTGAGGCCGTCCGGCCTAAGGCGGTTCTTTTCGCTGTTTACTTCACGCAGATCGTCTCGATCTCCACCAGCGCGCCGCGGGGCAGAGCGCCTACCTCCACAGCGGAGCGGGCGGGGTACTGACCCTCGGTGAAGAACTCGGCATACACCGCGTTCATGGCGGCGAAATCGCCCATGTTCTGCAGGAACACGGTGGTCTTGACCACGTTGTCCATGGTCAGGCCGGCGGCCTCCAGAATGGCCTTGATGTTGGTGAGCACCTGACGGGTCTGCTCGGTGATGCCGCCGGGGACGAATTCGCCGGTGGCGGGGTCGAAGGGCACCTGGCCGGACGTGACCAGGAAGCTGCCGCAGTCAATGGCCTGAGAATAGGGGCCGATGGCGGCGGGGGCGTTGCCGGTGGCGATGATCTTCTTCATAACGTAACCTCCTGTATGTTCGTTCTGTGTGCGTCCGGCGGACGCCGGAACGTTTTTCGGTTCCACTTATACCATACTTTATACCACATTCCGCCGCAAATGGCAACCATTTCCCGCCGTCTGCGCTGCGCTATCTGTTTTCTTTATGATATTTTCGCGGATATAACCGTGCCTCTGCACGCTTATTTCCCGACAAGCCGTCTTGTTTTACAAGATAATTATACGAAAACACCCGTATAATGACTGCATTGTACAAATATTCCGTCCCTGCCGCCGGGAATTTGCTATCTGTTTATTTTATAACAGGCCATCGGATTTCACCGCTACCAGCAGGGCCGCCGTCTGTGTTACTGTAGGGGTAGGAGACAGACGAATCAACCTATATTTATGTATGTGATGAGGAGGACGACCCATGTTGCACGAGAATTGCGGTTTCGGTACGAAAGCCATCCATGCGGGGAACGTGAAGGACGCCCAGTACGGCGCGCTGACCACCCCCATCTTCCAGACCTCCACCTTCGTCTTTGACAGCTGCGAGCAGGGCGGGCGCCGCTTTGCCGGGCAGGAGGGCGGCTACATCTACACCCGTCTGGGCAATCCCACCACCTCCGTGCTGGAGGCCAAGATCGCCGCGCTGGAAAACGGCGAGGCCTGCGTTGCCGCCGCCTCCGGCATGGGTGCCATTTCCTCCGCCCTGTGGACGGTGGCCGGCGCCGGGAAGCACATCGTGGCTGACGGCACGCTGTATGGCTGCACCTTCGCCCTGCTGAACCACGGCATGACCCGCTACGGCGTGGAGGTCAGCTTTGTGGACACCTCCGATCTGGACGCGGTGCGGGCAGCGCTGAAGCCCAACACCTGCGCCGTCTATCTGGAGACGCCCGCCAACCCCAACCTGAAGATCGCCGATATCGCTGCCGTGGCGGACATCGCCCACGGGTACAACAAGGACATCAAGGTGATCTGCGACAACACCTTCGCCTCCCCCTATCTCCAGCGTCCGCTGGAACTGGGCGCGGACGTGGTGGTACACTCCGCCACCAAGTACCTCAACGGCCACGGCGACGTGATCGCGGGCTTCGTGGTGGGCTCCGCCGAATTCTGCACCGAGGTGCGCATGTTCGGCCTAAAGGACATGACCGGCGCGGTCATGGATCCCTTCACCTCCTTCCTGATCCTCCGCGGCCTGAAAACGCTGGAGATCCGTATGCAGAAGCACTGCGCCAATGCCAAGGCCGTGGCGGAGTTCCTGTACAACCACCCCGCCGTGGAAAAGGTCTACTATCCCGGCCTGATCGACCATCCCGGTCACGATATCGCCCGCCGTCAGATGAGCGACTTCGGCGGCATGCTGTCCTTCGAGGTCAAGGGCGGCCGCGAGGCCGGCACCAAGCTGGTCAACGCCCTGCACCTGATCACCGTGGCCGTGTCGCTGGGCGATGCCGAGACGCTGATCGAGCACCCCGCCTCCATGACCCACTCCACCTACTCCGAGGAGGAGCTGGCGGCCTCCGGCATCGCCGCCGGTCTGATCCGCCTGTCCGTGGGTCTGGAGGACGCCGAGGACATCATCGCCGACCTGAAGCAGGCTCTGGCGCAGCTGTAAGCGGTTTCACAGAATATAGGGGGATAAAAGGAAGGAGCGCCGCATGGCGCTCCTTCCCGGTTTTTCTCTCATTATTTCGCGGCGCGATCCGCCTGAATGAGCAGCTTCAGCGCTTCCACGCCCACCTGCACGGCGGAGGTGGTGTCCTCACTCATCTTCTGATCCAGCCCGGCGGCCTCCCGCTCCTGGTTCCACACCACATGGAAGCAGGAACCGCAGCGGCACTTCAGCGCATTGGCCACCACGAACAGGGCGGCGGATTCCATCTCGCTGGCCTTGACGCCCAGCCGCTTCCACGCCTCCCACAGGTTCAGCAGTTCGTAGGACACGGGCATGCGGGCGGGGCTGTGCTGGCCGTAGAAGGCGTCCTTACACTGGACGACGCCCACCTGCGTGCGCTTGCCCAGCGCCCGGGACGCCTGCACCAGCGCGGTGGTGACCTCAAAGTCAGCCACGGCGGGGTACTCGATGGGCGCATACTCCCGGCTGGTGTGCTCAAAGCGGATGGCGCCGGTGGCCACCACCACATCGCCGGACTGCACGTCCAGATCGATGCCGCCGCAGGTGCCCACGCGGATGAAGGTGTCCGCGCCAATATTGTGCAGCTCCTCCATGGCGATGGAGGCGCTGGGGCCGCCGATGCCGGTGGAGCAGACGGACACCTTCTCGCCCAGCAGGGTGCCGGTGTAGACGGTGTACTCCCGGTTCTGCGCCACGAAATGGGCATCGTCGAACAGGGCGGCGATCTTCTCGCAGCGGCCGGGGTCGCCGGGGAGTATGACGTAGCGTCCCACGTCGCCGGGGACACAGTGGATGTGGTACTGGTGATCCAGTTTCTGCATGGCAGGTGCCTCCTTATCTATACAAATGGTTGTATCGTATGAAAAAATTACCGGATGTATTCTCTTCGCCCGGTGTTGTTTATCATATCACGGATGGCGAAAAATTGCAACGTCAGGTGGCGCAAAAGGGAAAAAGTGTCGGGACTACGGCGCGTTTCGCGGCAAAAACTACGAATGCACCGCGCGCGTGATGAGCGTGTTTTTCGCGTGCGGCGCAAGCACGGGAAAAGGAGGAACGGATATGACGGATCGGTTAATGGCACTGGCGGCGGCGCTGATGCTGGCGGTAACGCTGGCGGCCTGCGGCGAGGCGGACAACAAAAAGCCCTCGCCCCAGCCGGACACCACGCCCAACGGCAGCATCACCACCCAACCGGACACCAACGGCACCGACACCACGACGGATGGCCGGGGTGAGTCGCCGGGCGACAGCATGAACGGCGGAAACAACGAAACGGGCGGCGCCGTGCCCGGCGACGGCGACATGAGCGTGGGCGGCGGCGAGGACGCCCGCTCCCGGAAATACGACCGGGCGCTGGCGGCATCGCTGAGCCAGCTCATTCTCAACCGCATAGGCGGCTAAGCGGCAGCGCGGCGGACGCATGGCGTCCGCCGCGTCAGCTTTGACGTAGGTCTTGCATTTTCGGAAAAATGGGATATTATATAAGTGAAAAAATTTGTGCCGCAGGCGCGGCAGAGAAAAGAAGGTTTTACTATGACAAAAATCGACATCGTATCCGGTTTTCTGGGCGCAGGCAAGACGACCCTCATCAAGAAGCTGCTGGCGGAGGCCTTTCAGGGCGAGAAGCTGGTGCTCATCGAGAACGAATTCGGCGAGATCAGCATCGACGGCGGCTTTCTGAAGGACTCCGGCGTGCAGATCAGCGAGATGTCCTCCGGGTGCATCTGCTGCTCGCTGGTGGGCGACTTCGACCGGGCGCTGAAGGACGTACATGAGCAGTTCCACCCCGACCGCATCCTCATCGAGCCGTCCGGCGTGGGCAAGCTCAGCGACGTGATCGTGGCGGTGGAGAACGCCGTGAAGGACGTGCCGGACATGCAGCTCAACAGCTTCGTCACCGTGGCGGATGCCACCAAGGTGAAGGTGTACATGAAGAACTTCGGCGAGTTCTACAACAACCAGATCGAGTCCGCCGGCACCATCATCCTCAGCCGCACCCAGCGGCTGAGCCAGGAGAAGCTGGAGGCGGCGGTGGCACTGCTGCGGGAGAAGAACCCCACCGCGGCCATCCTGACCACCCCGTGGGACGCGCTGGACGGCATGACCATTCTCAGCGCCATCGAGAAGGTGTCGCTGGCGGACGAGCTGCTGGCGAAGATGCGCGCCGAGCATGAGGCGGACGAGGAGGAGCATCACCACCACCATCACCATGATGACGAGGACGAGCATGACCACTGCTGCCACCACCATGACCATGATGACGACGATGATGACCACGACCACTGCTGCCACCATCACCACGACCACGACGAGGACGAGCATGAGCACCACCATCACCACCACGACGGCGAGGAGTGCGACGATCCGGAGTGCGGCTGCCACCATCACCATCATCACGCCGATGAGGTGTTCGTCAGCTGGGGCGCCGAGACGGTGAAGCCCTTTACCGAGGACGAGCTGGAGCGTATCCTGACGGCGCTGGACGGCGGCGAGTACGGCGCTATCCTCCGCGCCAAGGGCATCGTGGCCGCTGCCGACGGCGGCCAGTGGCTGCACTACGACTTCGTGCCCGAGGAGCACCAGATCCGCCGCGGCCCCGCCGATTACACCGGCCGGCTGTGCGTCATCGGCTCCGGGCTGAAGGAGGACAAGCTCCGCCAGCTGTTCGGGCTGTAAGGAGCGGTAACGACTATGGATATTCCTGTTTATCTCATCGCCGGCTTTCTGGACGCCGGCAAGACCAGCTTCATCAACGGCATCCTGCGGGACGGCTTCGCCGCCGAGGATCGGACGCTGCTGCTGTGCTGCGAGGAGGGCGAGCTGGGCTATGACCCCCATGTGCTGAGCAACGTGTTCACCTACACGGTGGAGGACGAGGAGCAGCTGACGCCGGAGTTCCTGAAGAAGCTGGAAAAGCAGTACCGCCCCAAGCAGGTGATCGTGGAGTACAACGGCATGTGGAGCATGGAGAAGCTGTACCGGGAGGGACTGCCCGCCAACTGGATCCTGTACCAGATCATGTGCCTTGTGGACGCACGCACCTTCGAGATGTATGTGAAGAACATGGGGCAGCTGATGATGGAAAAGATCACCAACGCCGACATGCTGATCTTCGACCACTGCAACGAGCAGCTGCGCGCCCAGCTGCGCAGCCGCAACCTGCGGATGGTGAACCGCCGGGCGGATATCTATCTGGAAAACGAGGACGGCACCAGCGAGGAGTACGTCACCCCGGAGATGTCCCCCTTCGATCTCAGCAGCGGCAAGCTGGACGTACCGGACGAGGACTACGGCATCTGGTATGTGGACATGATGGACAACCCCGACCGCTACGAGGGCGTGGAGGTGTCCTTCAAGGCGCTGATGTGCCACTCCAAGAAGTTCAAGGGCGTCCATTGTCCCGGCCGGTTCGCCATGGTCTGCTGCGACAAGGACATGCAGTTCCTGGCGCTGGTGTGCCGGGGCGAGGGGCTGGACAAGTACAAGGACAAGGAGTGGGTGAAGATCCACGCCACGGTGAAGAAGGAGGCCTGCGACGCCTATCAGGGCGAAGGCCCCGTGCTGTACGTCACCTCCATCGCCGCCACCACCAAGCCCGACCCCGAAATGGTGTCCTTCTGATAACAAAGCGTATATTGTGCATCGCTTATTGCGTTGTGTATACAAAAAGACCCGCCGATGGCGGGTCTTTTCGCGTTTTCGCTTCTATCAATGCATCAACTGCACGGCGGCGGAGAGGTTTTCGATCTCCACCCGCGGCGCACTGGGGCAGTATTCCCCGTCCAGCGACCAGGGCAGTTCCTCGTCGGTGGTGACGGTGACGTGCCGCACATGGCGCAGGATCACGCCGGGGTAGTCGTACTGCATGCGGGTCATGACGTTGATAAGATTTTGCAGATCCAGCGCCGACTTGGGCATCCGCAGGAGCAGCAGCTCAAACATGCCGTCGTCCATACGGACGCAGGCGGGATCCAGCTTCACAAGCCCGCCCAGCGACGTGGAGTTGCACACGGCGCCGAAGATGAACTCCCCCTCAAAGCGCTCGCCGTCGGCCTCCACCGCGCAGCGGTAGGGACGCAGGGAGTCCAGATCGCCCAGCCCCTCCAGAATGTAGGCGAAGTGCCCCAGCGCGTTTTTGGCCGCCTGGGTCGCGGAGTAGGAGGAGCGGGTAAAGGCGCCGAAGGACGCCACATACGCAAAGTACCGGTCGTTGTGCCGTCCCACGTCCAGCGGGTACGGCGCACCGCAGACGGCGGCGCGGGCGGCCTCGTCCATGGCGGTGGGGAGATGCAGGCTGGCGGCGAAGTCGTTGGTGCTGCCGCAGGGCAGATAGCCCAGGGGCGGGCGCTGGGGCAGCTGCATAACGCCGGACAGCGTCTCGTTCAGCGTGCCGTCGCCGCCGGCGCACACGATCAGGTCATAGTCGCCGCCGCACCGGGCGGCCATGTCGCGCGCCTGCCCGCCGGCCTCGGTAACGAAAATGTTCACCAGATAGCCGGCGCGGGAGAACTGCGCCGCCGCATCAAACAGCGGAGCGCGGGATTTTGTCTTTCCTGCACGGGGATTGACGATAAACAAGAGCTTTTTCATGGGAACACCCTTCCATACCATCGTATTCTGCGCGGAGTAGTTCGGTTATGATACCACAGTTCCACCCGGAATGCAAGCCGCACTCCTGAGAGAATGTGCAAACGGTGTCCGCTCTTGACAGCATCCCTCTTTCAGTGATAAAATTCGCCTGTGGGAGAGATATTGCACCACAACGGCAGGCGGTTTGGCTCACACCACCCGAAAGGGGGTGAGCAAATGCGTATTACTTTACACATTGGTATCTTCACCGTTACCATCATCGTAAAGAAACGCGAAAACCGCCACTCCGACAAGTGACGGTTTTCTTAGTATAACTTTCACATAAACCGGAGCCAAACCGCTTGTCGCAGTATCTCTCCTGCTTTCTATTATATCCGGTTTCCGGCCTTTGTCAAGTCCGCAAAAAATGTTGCAAAACGGCCGCGGGACGGGTATGATAGAGAAAAACATCAGGAGGGCGGTCTTATGCGGCGGACACAATATTTCAAATGGGGTTTGACGGCGTTTCTCACCGTATGCGCCGTGCTGGTCTTTTACGACACCTTCTATCAGGCCGGCACGCTGCAGCAGTTCGTGTCGCGGCTGGCGTCCATTCTGGCGCCGGTGCTGTACGGCTTCGCCATCGCCTACCTGCTGACGCCGATCATGTCCTGGCTGGAGAAGACCATCCGCGCCCTGTGGCGGCGAGCGACAAAAAAGGAGCTGAAGCCCCGCTCCGGCGCGCTGCGGCTGGTGAGCATCCTGCTGACCGAGGCGGCGGTGATCTTCCTGCTGTACCTGCTGATGAGCGTGCTGATCCCGCAGGTGGTGGACAGCGTCACCACCCTTATCAACAACGCGGAGTCCTACTACCGAAAGGTATACCGCTGGGCGCAGGAGCTGCTGAACAGCAACAACGAGATCGCCGTGTGGCTGGCCGGTCAGATCACCGAGCGGTACTCCGACGGCATGGATTTCCTGACCAACCAGGTGCTGCCGTGGGCGCAGAAGGCCATCGGCCCTCTGACCAACGGCATCTGGAGCGGCATCCGCGGGGCGGTGGGCTTCGCCTTCGACCTGATCGTGGGCATCATCGTGTCCATCTATCTGATGGGCATGAAGGAAAAGAGTCTGGCACGCTGCTGCAAGGCGGTGTACGCCGCTCTGCCGGAGGAAAAGGCCGATGCGGTGATGCGGGGCACCCGCAAGGTCAACAGCATTTTCTCCGGCTTTGTGCGGGGCAAGCTGCTGGACTCCCTTATCATCGGCATCCTGTGCTTTATATGCTGCTCCCTGCTGAAAATGCCCTACACGCCGCTGGTAAGCGTGGTGGTGGGCGTGACCAACGTGATCCCCTTCTTCGGCCCCTTCCTGGGCGCGGTGCCCTCCGCGTTTCTGATCCTGCTGGTCAGCCCCAAGCAGTGTCTGGTGTTTGTGCTCTTCATCGTCATATTGCAGCAGTTTGACGGCAACATTCTCGGCCCCAAGATCCTGGGCGACGCCACAGGTATCTCCAGCTTCTGGGTCATCGTGGCCATTCTGGTGGGCGGCGGCTTCGGCGGCGTGCTGGGCATGTTCATCGGCGTGCCGGTGTTCGCCTGTGCGCAGGAGCTGCTGAAATACCTGATGGACAAGCGGCTGCGGAAGCGGAACATGCCCACGGAGGCGTATGCCTATGTGGGGCGGGCAAAGGACGACCCGGCAGAAACAACAGAGGAGACAACGACAGACAATGACAAAGGAACTGTATAACAAGCTGATGGCCTTCGGCAACGACTGTGAGCCGTTCCTGACCCATAACTACATGCGCACCACCGATCTGGACGACGGCACCGCCACGGTGACGCTGCCCATGCACACGGAGAGCCTGAACCGCTGGGGCGGCGCCCACGGCGGCATCCTGTTCTCCCTGTGCGATGTGGCCATGGGCATGGCCATTATGACGCTGCGGCAGGAGATGGTGGTGACGGTGAACGCCACCATCGACTATCTGGCCGCGGCCGCGGCGGGCAGCACCCTCACCGCCGTGGGCAAGGTAGACCGTCTGGGCGGCAAGCTGGCCTTCTGCTCGGCGGAGATGACGGACGAGACGGGCAAGGTCATTGTCCGCGCCCACTGCGTCATGTGCTTCACCGGCAAGGCGCTGCCCCTGTGAGCGGCCGGGCGCTGCGCCGCTGGCTTCTGACGCTGGCGGCGTTCTTTGCCGCGTATTTCGCCCTGCGCACCAGCCGGGCGGCCATGAACGCCCTGTGGTATGGGGCGATCTGTCCGGCGGAGCAGTGGCTGGGGCGGCTGTGGGGCGGCTGGAGCATATCCGTGGGTGAGGTGCTGATCGTCACCGCCGTATGCGCCGCTCTTATAGCCGCCGCCAACGGCATACGGTACATCGTCTCCGCCCGGCGGAAATGGCGCGCGGCGGCACAGGTGCTGACCACCGCCCTCTGCACGGTGCTGACGGTGTACGCCGGCTTCTGCCTGCTGTGGGGCGTGGGCTACAACACGGACGGCTTCCGGGAGAAAAGCGGCCTGACCACCGCGCCTGTGACCGCCGATCAGCTGGCACAGGTGACGGCCTATTTCGCCGATCAGCTGGTGCTGTCCGCCGGTGAAGTCCCCCGCGACGGGGACGGCGTGTGCCGTCTGGACTACCGGCAGCTGCTGACCGGCAGCAAGAACGCACTGGACGTGCTGACGGAGGAATTCCCCTTTCTGGACGCCAAGACCGGCCGCGCCAAGGCCTTCGGCTGCTCCCGCGCGCTGAGCGCCCTGCGCTTCACCGGGTTCTACTTCCCCTTCACCGGCGAGGCCAACGTGAACACCGACAGCCCCTCTGCCTTCCTTCCGGCCACCGTGTGCCACGAGATGGCGCACCAGCGGGGCATCACGGCGGAGGAGGAGTGCAATTTCATCGGCATCCTGGCCGCCATCCGTTCAGACTGCACCGCCTATCGCTACTCCGGCTGGCTGACGGGCTTCGGCTATCTCTCCAACGCCCTGTACCGCGCCGACCGGGACGCGTGGCAGATCATTCGGGACAGCCTGCCGGAGACGGTGGTAGCCGACCTGCGGGCGGACAACGCCTACTGGTCACAGTTCCGGGGCACGGTGTCCCAGCTGTCGGACAAGGTATACGACGGCTTCCTGAAAAGCAACGGCGACACGGACGGCGCGAAAAGCTACGGCGTCGTCACCGACCTGCTGGTGGCCTATTTCGGTGCATGACGCTCTTCCTTTTCGGGAGGGCGTTATTGCCCCGTTGCAAGGCGTTGACAGATATGGTATAATTGTAAATTAAGAATATATGTAAAAACGAGGACAGAACTATGGAAGTGACACAGGGCGCACCGTTCGAGAGCTTCGGCCTGTCAGAGGCCACCATGCGCGCCATACGAAATAAACATTATACCGTCAGCACGCCGGTGCAGGCCGGCTGCATCCCGCCCATGCTGGCGGGCAAAGACGTCATCGCCAAGGCTCCCACCGGCACCGGCAAGACCATGGCCTTCGGCATCCCCATCATCGAGCGCATCGACCGGGAGAGCGAGGAGGTGCAGGCCGTGATCCTGGCGCCCACCCGCGAGCTGGCCATGCAGATCACCGATGAAATGCGCGACATCGCCGTGTGCCACGAGGGTGTGCGGCTGGTGTGTCTCTACGGCGGCCAGCCCATCGGCAAGCAGATCGACGCGCTGAAGCGCCGTCCCCAGATCGTGGTAGCCACGCCGGGACGGCTCAGCGATCACATGAAGCGCCGCACCGTCAGTCTCAAGAGCGTCCGCACCGTGGTGCTGGACGAGGCCGACCGCATGCTGGACATGGGCTTCATCCACGATGTGACCCGCATTCTGGACAAGATCCCCAGCCGCCAGAATCTGGGTATGTTCTCCGCCACCATCTCCCGGGAGGTCATGGATATCTCCTGGGTCTACCAGCGGGATCCGGAGGAGATCACCGTGCAGGCCACCAAGGAGAACAAGCCCGACATCCTCCAGTACCGGCTGGAGGTGCCCTCCGACGGCAAGGTGGACGCCATTGCCAAGATCCTTGCCCACGAGAATTACGACCGGGTGATCTGCTTCTGCAACACCAAGGGCAGCACCGAGCGCCTTACCAAGTTTCTGCAGATGCGCGGCGTGGACGCCCAGTGCATCCATGGCGACATTCCCCAGCGCAAGCGGGAGGAGGTCATGCAGCGCTTCCGCGACGGCAAGCTCCGTGTCTTTGTAGCCACGGACGTGGCCAGCCGCGGCATCGATGTGGATGACGTGGACGCCGTGTTCAACTACGAGGTGCCGGAGGAAAACGAGTATTACATCCACCGCATCGGCCGCACGGGACGCGCCAAAAAGCACGGCGTGGCCTACACACTGCTCAGTGACTTTCCCAGTCGCCTGCGTCTGGACAACATCGCCCGCAACACCCGCAGCACCATCGTCCCAGCGCAGCTGGGCGACGACGGCAGCGTGACGCCTGTCAGCAAATAATATCTGAATATAGCAGGAGAACCGCCCGATGGCGGTTCTCTCAGACTGTCAAAAAACCTGCTCGGTCACAGGTATCGGAGGGAAGGATAGTGTGAAAGGGAACCGTCAGGGTTCCCTTTCGCGTTCAATCACCCGCCGCAGCGACCAAAATCGCAAAATAAAATATTGTTTTTTATTTTGCAATTTTGCCTCAGCTTGTCAAAAAAGTCCGAACGGACTTTTTTGACAAGCTGGGAGAACCGCCCGATGGCGGTTCTCTTTTTTTATTTCTCCTGTTCGGCCTTGCACTCCATGGCCTCCTGCTGGTAGTTCAGCGCCGCCTGGCGCAGCTCGGCAATGGCTGCCTCGTCCAGCGCGGAGCGCACCTTGGCGGGGGAGCCGAAGGCCAGCGAGCCGTCGGGGATCACCGCATGCTGCGGCACCAGCGCCCCGGCGCCGATGAGACAATTGCTGCCCACCTGCGCGCCGTTGAGCACGATGGCGCCCATGCCGATGAGCGTGTTGTCGCCCACCGTGCAGCCGTGGAGGATGGCGCCGTGCCCCACCGTCACATTCTGCCCGACCACCACCGGGTAGTCGTAGTCCACATGCACCACGCAGTTGTCCTGAATGTTGGTGCCGCTGCCGATGGTGATGGGCGCTCTGTCGCCCCGCAGCACTGCGCCGAAGAACACGCTGCTGCGCTCGCCCAGCGTGACGTTGCCCCGGACGGTGGCGTTGTCTGCCACAAAAGCGGAGGAGGAAATGGTGGGATTTTTCATGGGAAGCACCTCGCTGCAAAAATTTCTCCTCATTTTACCACACTTGTCAGAGAAAATCGACAACCAGATAGAATTTTGTGCTTACATTTTTCGACAGCATGTGGTATAATACAACAGAAGGGGGGACGCATGGCCAGTATGCCGTGTGCTTTTTTGTGTCAGTGTGTTGTGTGCGAAAAGGAGTGTGCGTGATGTTTGCAGTGGGCGATCTGGTGGTATACGGCGGCGAGGGTGTCTGCCGCGTGGAGAGTATCGGGCCTTCCGGCCTGCGGTACGACGGCGGCGACAAGACCTATTACCATCTTGCGCCCCTCTATCGCAGCGGCACCGTCATGACCCCGGTGGATACCGCCGTGATGATGCGCCCCATTATCAGCCGCGACCGGGCTATGGAGCTGATCGCCGCCCTGCCGCAGCTGCCGCCCCAGCGCCCCGCCGAACGGGGCATGCGGTTCGCCAAGGACTTTTACCACCAGCTGGTGCTGCGGTGCGACTGCGGCGAGCTGGCGGCCATGATCCACGGCATCTGCCACAAGCGCGCCTGGGCGGTGCGCCACGGCAAGAAGGTCAGCCAGATGGACGAGCGCTATCTCAAGCGCGCCGAGGAGCAGCTGTACGGTGAGCTGGCGGCGGCGCTGGATATGCCCCGGGATCAGGTGTTGCCCTTCATCCGCCAGACATGGGAGAAGTGGCCGGAGCAGCTGCCCAAGCAGGAGCAGGAGAGCGCCCCCGCCCAGGAAGCGGCAGAAACAGAATAACAAACAGGGACGGCGCTGCCGTCCCTGTTTCGGTGTGTCGATAAACCCACGCCCCTGTCATTCCGAACCAGTGACCGATGTCACTGGTGTGGGAATCCGTAACCTTTTAGCTGGAAATCTGCGGAAAAGTGCAGGAATTATGCGGTTTGGAAACGGATTGCCACGCCAGTCTGTACCCCAAGGGCACTTGCTTCGCGGCGCGGACTGGCTCACAATGACAGGCTTTTTTGACAGACTGAGCAAGGCAGCCAGCGGCTGCCTTGCTTTTTTCTGCGCTATTTCGGTTCGCGGGCGTCAGTCGCCCTCCCGCATGCGGTAGCCCACGCCCACCTCGGTGAAGATGTACTGGGGGTTGCCGGGGGTCGGCTCGATCTTCCGGCGGATGTTGGCCATGTTCACCCGGAGGATCTGGTTGTCGGTCTTGGCCTTGGGACCCCACAGCTCGCGGATGATGAAGTCATACGTCAGCACCTTGCCGGCGTACTTGCCCAGCAGCGCCACGATCTTGTACTCGTTGACGGTCAGCCCGGCGTTCTGACCGTTCATCAGCACCTGATGCTTGTCATAGTCGATGGTCAGGTCGCCGGTGACGAACTTGCCGGACTGGGCGATCTGGGTGTTGGACAGGGTGGTGCGGGTGTGGCGGATGGCGGTGCGGATGCGCGCCAGCAGCTCGGAGGTGCCGAAGGGCTTGACCAGATAGTCGTCGGCGCCGTAATCCAGCGCCTCCACCTTGTCGTGCTCGTGGTTGCGGGCGGATACCACCACCACCGGCAGGTTCGACCACTTGCGCACGGACTTGAGCACCTCCATGCCGTCCATGTCGGGGAGCCCCAGATCCAACACGATCATATCGGGGCAGTGGGAGGCGATCATGGTCAGAGCCTCCTCGCCGCTGCGGACAATGATGGTATCGAAGCCGTTGGCGGTGAGGATCATGGAAATAAAGTTGCTGATGGACTGCTCGTCCTCCACGATCAGGACCTTGTCTTTAATCTTCATCGCTTTCTCCTTTCATAGGCAGCGTCACGGTAAAGACCGCGCCGCCCTCTGGTTTGTTGTCGCCGCGGATCACGCCGCCGTGCGCCAGCACGATGGTGCGGCACACGGACAGGCCGATGCCCATGCTGCGTTTGCCGTCCTGGCTGCGGTCGCTGCGCGCCGAGCCCTCGAACAGCTTGGACAGCAGGTGCTGCGGGATGCCCCTGCCGTCGTCGGACACGGTGATCACCGCGCAGCTGCCCTCCTCCCGCAGGCTGACATCGATGTGATTCGTCTCGCCGTGTATCACGGCGTTTTCCATCAGGTTCACCAGCACCTGCTCTATCAGCAGCGGATCCATGGGCACCATCATCAGCTCGTCGGGCAGATGGACGCGGATGTCCACCTCCGGATAGTGCTTGTGGGTCTTGGCTACGGCGGACTCGATGACCTCCTCCGCCGGCTCCGGCAGCTTTTTCACCCGCGCCTCCTCCGAGCTGATGCGGGTGATGGACAGCAGGTTCTCCACAATGCGGATGAGCCACTGGGCGTCCTCGTTGGTGGAGCGCAGCAGCTGCTCCCGCTGCTCCTGCGTCAGGGTGCCGTCCTGCTCCAGCAGCACATTGGTGGCGCCCACAATGCCCGTCAGCGGTGTGCGGATGTCGTGAGACACGGCGCGCAGCAGGTCGGCGTACATCTTTTCCCGCTCCGCATCCCGGCGGATCTGCTCCATCTGCTTGGCGCGGCTGGTGACGGTGGCCGTCAGGATGGAGATGGTCATCATGACCAGGAACGTCAGCGGAAAGCCGGTGAGGGTAAAGCTGATGTGCCAGAAGGGATAGGTGAATATGTAGTCCACGCTGAACACGCCCACGACAGCCGCGATAATGCCCAGCAGATAGCCGTCCGTCCAGAAGGCCGTCAGGAACACGTCCAGCAGAAAGATCATGGCCACATAGCTGGTATCGTTGTGCATGTCGAAGCTGCGCAGCAGCAGGCACCCCATGACGGACATCAGATACATGCCCAGCGCCTTGAGCGTGTCCACACCGGAGAAATGCAGCCCGATGGTGCGCAGCAGCTTTTTGCGCCGCACGTCTTTTGCGGTCATAGATGTCCTCCCCTCATTTTGATGGTGCCATTGTACCACATTCCGCCGTTAAGAAATCGCTAAGAACGCGTTAAGATTTGAGGGGCAAATCGTTAAAATTGCAAAAAACAGAGACGGCACCGCCGTCTCAGAGACTGTCGAAAAAGCCTGTCATTGCGAGCCAGTCCGCAGACTGGCGTGGCAATCCGTTTCCAAAATGCATAATTCCTGCACTTTTCCGCAGATTTCCAGCTAAAAGGTTACGGATTCCCACACCAGTGACATCGGTCACTGGTTCGGAATGACAGAATGTTTTTTTGACAAGTTGAGACGGTATGACCGTCTCATTTTCTTTGCCTTTGGTACGCAGGGATGGGTCTTGCTGTCTATATGAACGGGGCGAAGGCCGTCGAAACGGCTCGAAAAGATCCCCATAAAAAGCAAAATCCCACGCACATGGCGTGGTGTTCTCATCGGTGGTCGTTACCGCTGGCTGATCTCCCAGTCACAATCGGCAAAGATCATGTCGTCCAGGTCGCCCCAGATCCACGTTGTCGTCATAGTGCTATCACGCTCCTTTCTTTCATTTTTACACCCTTATTATATGCACTTTCAACTTGTTTTGCAAGAAGAAAATTGGATGTATTGTATAAATACTGTGTAAAGTTTTTGTGCAGCTTCAACAAATTTGGGCGGATAATATCTCTTGCGCCAAGGCGCGGTACGGGGTATAATAAAGTGTTAATGCAGGCGAGGTGAGCGCGTATATGAGAGAATTTCACGGCGGAAGCTATGACGTGGCGGTGATCGGCGCCGGTCACGCGGGCATCGAGGCGGCGCTGGCGGCGGCGCGGATGGGCATGGAGACGATATGCCTGACGGTCAGCCTGGACGCGGTGGGCAACATGCCCTGCAACCCGGCCATCGGCGGCACGGGCAAGGGGCATCTGGTGCGAGAGCTGGACGCGCTGGGCGGCGAGATGGCGCGGGCGGCGGACAAGGCGTGCATCCAGTACCGGATGCTGAACCGGGGCAAGGGCCCCGCTGTCTGGTCGCTGCGGGCACAGGCCGACCGCAGAAAATACCAGCAGATCATGAAGCACACGCTGGAGCTGCAGCCCCACCTGACGCTGCGGCAGGCGGAGGTCACGGAGATCCGCTGCGAGGATGGCCGCGTGACCGCCGTGGTGCTGCGCACCGGCGCGGTGCTGGAGGTCAGAGCCGTGATCCTGTGTACCGGCACCTATCTGACGGGGCAGACCATCGTGGGCGAGTGTATCGAGTCCTCCGGCCCCGACGGGCTGCACCCGGCCAACGCGCTGGCGGACAGCCTGCGGGCGCTGGGACTGCCCCTGCGCCGGTTCAAGACCGGCACGCCGCCGCGTATCCACCGGGGCAGCGTGGATTTCAGCAAAATGGAGATACAGGAGGGGGACGCCTCGCCCCTGCCCTTCAGCTTTGAGACGGAGCGCGCGCCGGAAAACCGGGCGGTGTGCTACCTGACCTACACCAACGGGGAGACGCACCGGATCATCCGGGAGAATCTGGACAGAAGCCCCATCTACTCCGGCGTCATCGAGGGCATCGGCCCCCGGTACTGCCCGTCCATCGAGACGAAGGTGGTGCGGTTCGCGGACAAGCCCCGGCACCAGCTGTTCATCGAGCCTATGGGTCTGGACACGGAGGAGCTGTATGTGCAGGGCTTTTCCTCCTCCATGCCGGAGGAGGTGCAGATACAGATGCTGCACACGGTGCCGGGGCTGGAGCACGCGGTGATGATGCGCCCGGCCTACGCCATCGAGTACGACTGCATCGACCCGCTGGCGCTGCGCCCCACGCTGGAGGTGCGGCAGATCGCCGGGCTGTACGGCGCGGGGCAGTTCAACGGCTCCTCCGGCTATGAGGAGGCGGCGGTGCAGGGCTTTGTGGCGGGCGTCAATGCGGCGCTGAAGCTGCTGGGGCGGGAGCCGCTGGTGCTCCGCCGCAGCGAGAGCTACATCGGCACGCTGATCGACGATCTGGTGACCAAGGGCACGGAGGAGCCGTACCGCATGATGACCAGCCGCTCGGAGTACCGGCTGCTGCTGCGGCAGGACAACGCCGACGCGCGGCTGTGCCCCATCGGGCACGCGCTGGGGCTGGTCAGCGACGAGCGGATGGCGAAGGTGCGCGCCAAGTATGACGCGGTGGCGCGGGAGATACGGCGGCTGGAGCGCACCGGCGTGCCCGGCGGCGACGGG
>ERZ857745.1827-NODE-1827-length-25043-cov-4.018329_pt1 | contig 25043 bp, 20 predicted proteins | sample MGYA00519699_ERZ857745 | MGnify/ENA primary metagenome ERZ857745 (study PRJEB31778, sample SAMEA3449357) | human gut metagenome | biome: human gut; feature: human-associated habitat; material: faeces | place: United Kingdom | collected 2010/2012 ...
TTTGAAAAAGCGTGAAGCGCCAGCAGGCCGTATTTGTCGATACTGCCGCTTTTCTTTTCGGCCTCCATATATCTCCAGGTATATTTCATTGCAATGGGGTTCCATTTGATAGCCTTGCGGTAAAACGCAGCGCTTTCCTTGTATCTTTCAAGCTCAAACAATATATCTCCGCACAGCGTGTAGATGTCGGCAAAGGGAAAGTCCGCGTATTCAAGCTGCTTTTCAGGCTTGTAAAATTCCATGTAGACTACCTCCTCCATAGGCTCCATAAAGTTATAGTATTCGGCTGTGTCAGAATTCACAGTTTTCGCGCGGGCATCGGCTGTTTCTGCAAGCTGCACTGAAAGTTCCAGAGCCCTGTCGAAATTCTTCTCTGAAATCATCTCCTGTATATCGTCAAGCATGGCGCAGGTGCCGGCGTCATTTCCCGTAAACCACCCGCTTATATCATATATTACACTGTTTAAATCCATTTGAATTACCTCCGTCAGACAATTATATACTTTATTATGTGTTTTTTCAATGACACCTGTCATAAAAAACTGGAAAACCCAAGTGAAATATAGTATAATACTATCGACTATGTTTAAAATGTAATTTAGAAACCTGAGAGGTATAGAATATGAGCAAACTGATTTATGCAGCGGACGATGAGCTTAACATACGTCAGCTGATACAGTCCTTCCTCGAAGAAGAGGGCTACGAGGTTGAAACCTTTGAAACCGGAGATGCGCTTTTAGAGAAATTCAAGCAGAAGCCAAGCGATCTGGTAATACTTGATGTTATGATGCCGGGAACAGACGGACTTTCCATATGCAACACAATAAGGAAATTCTCATCGGTTCCCATACTGATACTTACGGCAAGAGATACGACAGCAGACTATGTCACAGGCATTACCTTAGGCTGCGACGACTATTTCACAAAACCGTTTTCGCCTGTAATGCTTACAATGAGAGTAAAGGCCATGTTCAGACGTGTGGAGCTTGACAAGGCCATACCTTATGACGAAAAGCTCGAATACGGCGATATAGAGATAATGCCTAAGCAGAAGGTTGCAAAATGCAAGGGGGCCGACCTTAAACTGACAATTACGGAGCTCAATGTACTGCAGTATCTTATGGAAAAAAACGGTAATGCGGTATCGAGAGACGAGCTTCTTGAAAAAATCTGGGGATATACCAGTGAGGTTGAAACCAGAGTTACAGACGACAACATCAAACGAATACGCAAAAAAATGAACCAGCAGGGAAGCAACGTGGAGATCGTAACCGTATGGGGCTACGGCTTCAAGCTGGCAATAAAGGAATAAACAATGAAAAGCCTAAGACGAAGACTGTTTGGATTACCCATAGTTATAGTTGTGATAGTTTCTGTTGCGGTAATGCTGCTGTTTAACATAGTTGTAAGCGGATATGTAGACAATCAGGTTGAGCAGAGCATGAACAGCTTCAGAGAATATCATGTTGCTATGGATAATCTTCAGGAAAAAATAGACAAAATCCAGAGCAAAAACGGCAGAAATGACAGCGATCTGTCAAAATCCGAAGCCGAAATGAATCTGCTCACAGATAGTTTTAACAGCAGCAGCAATGCGGTTACAACACAGATGGTGGTGCTTGATGATGCAGAGTATCTTAACGATTATGCCACCGACATAGAAAAAAAGCTTATCAGCTACTATAACGAAAACAGTGAGGAAATTGCAAGAAAAGTCATAGTCGAAGCCGAGATTGACGGAGAAACATATCGCATCAGCACAGCGAAATTCAGAGTCTACGACGAAGAAAAAAGCAATGTCCTGATATATACAAACATATCATCTGTAAACGGGATGATTGATTCGGTAAACAAGGTGCTGCTGCTGGTTATTGCCATGGTAGGACTTATCGCTATTTTCATAGGCTTTGTAATGACAAAGAGCATAAGCAGCTCTCTTTACGGACTCAAGGAATTCATACAGGGACTCGGCGAGGAGGACGGCGAGCGCAGCAAAGACCGCATATACTATACGGAATTTATGGAAATGGCAGACTTTATGGAGGAGCAGTCAGATGAGCTTATGGCTTCCCAGAAGCTCCAGAAGCTCATATTCCAGAACGCCTCCCACGAGCTGAGAACTCCGCTTATGTCCATACAGGGATATGCGGAGGGAATTGCCACAAACGTACTCAAAAATCATCAGAGCGCGGCTCAGGTAATAATAACCGAAAGCAAGAAGATGTCCGAGCTTGTTGATGAAATGCTGTACATATCCAGAATGGACGAAAATCCTATCAGAGAAGAGGATATGACAGTAATAGATTTAAGACAGGTTATCGAATACTGCAGAGAAGAGGTCTGCGTTATAGGCGAGAAAAAAGGCGTCGTTATAATCGAGAGTCTCGACGGCGGCAACTACTTTGTCAAGGCCGACGAAAGACAGATAACCAAGGCTATCTCGAATGTAATGTCAAACGGCATCAGATATGCCGAAAACAAGCTGGCCATTACAGCCTCTGTAGGAGATGAGATTACAATATCAATTGCAGACGACGGCAAGGGCATCAGCGAAAACGATCTGCCGCACATATTCGACAGATTTTATAAGGGCGAGGGCGGCAACTTCGGAATAGGCCTTGCCATTACAAAGGATATAATCGAAAGACACGGCGGCAGCATTACTGCCGAGAATATGGAGCAGGGAGCCAAATTCACAATCACACTTCCGGCTGTTCATATGGAAGAAGACGAAGATGAACTTATTTCAAACGGTGTGGCCGCGCCTGATGTTTCGATAAGCGAAATCATAGAAAACATACCTGATGAGGACAAACAGCTGTAAATGCAGATTTGCACAGGGTGTTTACTTTAAATGTATTTGTTGATATAATATTTTAATTAACTGGTTGAAGGGAGATTACAGAATGTCAGAAGAAATCTTACTAACCCAGGAGGGGTTTGACAAAATAGTTGCCGAGCACGACCATCTGGTTGCAGTAGGCAGGAAAGAAGTTGCAGAGAAGCTCAAGGAAGCTATATCATACGGAGACCTTTCCGAGAACTCCGAATACGATGCGGCCAAGAACGAGCAGGCAGAGCTTGAGGTTAAGATACTTCAGCTTGAGGATAAAATCAGAAAAGCCAAGATTATAGACGGCAGCGAAGCCGCAAACGATCAGGTCAGCATAGGACAGAACGTTAAAATCAAGGATATGGAAGACGGCGATGTTATGGAATTCAAAATCGTCGGAGTTTCAGAGGCCGATCCTGTAGAGGGCAAGATTTCAAATGACTCGCCTGTAGGAGCGGCGTTGCTGGGCAAAAAAGCAGGTGAAGTGGTTGAAGTGCAGACGCCTGACGGTACCAGAGAATACACTATTATGGAGATATTTAAATAAAGGCAACAAACAGAGAAGCCTGCGGTATGCGGCTTCTCTTGTGAGCATATTAAAGGAGTTAGACAAATGGACAGTATTAGACTGAGAGATCTGTTTAGAAATACGGCAGAATACGAAAACAAACAAGTTGTTGTTCACGGCTGGGTGAGAAACAACAGAAATTCAAATAAATTCGGATTTATAGAGCTTAACGACGGTACATTCTTTAAATCCGTACAGGTGGTATACGAAGAAGAGTTTATCTCAAACTTCGAAGAGATTTCCAAAGCATATGTTGCAACAGCGCTCAAAGTAACAGGCACTGTTGTTCCCACTCCGGGGGCAAAGCAGCCTTTTGAAATCAAAGCAACAGAGATTGAGATAGAGGGAACCTCAACACCTGACTATCCGCTTCAGCCAAAGAAGCACAGCATGGAATTTTTAAGAGAGATAGCTCATTTAAGACCGAGAAGCAATACCTTCTCCGCAGTATTCAGAGTGAGATCGCTTACAGCCTATGCGCTTCATCAGTTCTTCCAGGACAGAGATTTCGTATATGCTCACACCCCTATAATCACAGCATCGGACTGCGAGGGAGCGGGAGAAATGTTCCAGGTTACAACTATGGATCTGCACAACATTCCAAAGAATGATGACGGCACTATAGATTTCAGCGGAGATTTCTTTGCAAAGCCTGCAAACCTTACAGTAAGCGGACAGCTTGAGGGTGAGGCTATGGCTATGGCTTTCAGAAACATATATACTTTCGGACCTACTTTCAGAGCCGAAAATTCAAACACTGCAAGACACGCGTCAGAGTTCTGGATGATAGAGCCCGAAATCGCATTTGCAGACCTTGAGGATATTATGGTACTGGCAGAGGATATGATTAAATATGTTATCAGCTATGTACTCGAAAAGGCGCCTGAGGAAATGGAATTCTTCAATCGCTTCATAGACAAGGGATTGCTTGACAGACTTGACAATATCGTTAATTCGGACTTTGCAAGAATAACCTACACAGAAGCAGTTGACATTCTTAAAAAATCAGACAAGAAATTCCAGTACCCTGTTGAGTGGGGCATAGACCTGCAGACAGAGCACGAAAGATACATTACCGAAGAGGTATTCAAAAAACCTGTATTCGTAACTGACTACCCGAAAGAAATCAAGGCTTTCTATATGAGACTCAACGATGACGGCAAGACAGTTGCGGCAGTTGACCTTCTAGTTCCGGGCGTTGGCGAGATTATCGGCGGCAGCCAGAGAGAAGAAAGATACGACGAGCTTGTAAAGAAAATCGAAGCAAACGGTATGACCAAAGAGGATTACTGGTGGTATCTTGACCTCAGAAAATACGGCGGAGTTAAGCATGCAGGCTACGGACTGGGATTTGAAAGAATTATAATGTATATTACAGGAATGAGCAATATCAGAGACGTACTGCCGTTCCCTAGAACTCCAAAATCAGCAGAATTCTAATTATTCGGGGGATTTTATTATGAAAAAAAGGATTTGTCTGGCACTGGGAGCGCTGGTTATAGCCATGAGCATATTTTCACCGATGCTCGTATGGGCCGAGCCGGAGGGCGAAAATCCGGGAGGAAGTACAGAGCCTCCTGCAGTGGAACCTACCGAGCCGGTTACTCCGACCACGCCTGATACCAAGCCTGAAAAACCAAACAACAACAGTAATAAGAATAACAACAGGAATAACAGCAGCAGCAAAAACAACAGCAGCTCGCAAAATAAGAATAATCAGAATAACGACAGCAATAACGCGCAGCAGCAGACTCCTGCAGATACCGGGGTAAATGAGCCTGAGGCCGAAAGCAGTATCGAAAAAGGCGTAGCATCAATCATATTCACTCATGATATGCATTCTCATCTTGACTCCGAAACTGTAGTCAAAAACGGCAAAAACACCTCACAGGGCGGGTTTGCGAGAATGGCGACTGCTTTCAAGGAAATATCACCGGATTACAAAAACGACAGCTTTGTATTCGACGGCGGCGATTTCTCCATGGGAAGCGCATATCAGACAATATTTGAGGGATATGCTGCGGAGCTTAGAATGATGGCTTATCTGGGATATGATGCATTCACACTGGGCAACCACGAGTTTGACTACAGGTCCAAAGGTCTTGCCAATATGCTCAAAAACGCTGTTTCCAAGAACAAAGCGGGAGATAAGCTGGAGCTTCCAAAGCTTGTTATAGGCAATATTGACTGGGACAAGACGCTGGCAGAAAAAGATCTGGCAGAGGACGGAGCAAATCTGCAGCAGGCATTTAAAACCTACGGCGCAGAAGAAAGCTATACCGTTATAGAGAAAAACGGTGTAAAAATTGCAGTCTTTGGCATCTTCGGCAAACAGTCGGACGAATATGCGCCTGAAAGCGGCACATATTTCAAGGACCAGATTAACACAGCCAAAGAAATAGTCAAAGCTATCAAGGCAAACGAAAAGGACATAGATATGATAGTATGTCTTTCCCACAGCGGTACGGCAGAGGATAAGGAAGAGTCTGAGGATGAACAGCTTGCAGAGGCGGTTCCCGACATAAACCTTATCATCAGCGGACATACTCATACTGAGCTGGATCAGCCTATCAAAGTCGGAGATACCGTAATCGCTTCCTGCGGTTCATATACTCACAACATAGGGTATGTGACATTCAAAAAGGACGCATCGGGCAAATACAGTCTTGATACATACAGACTTATACCTCTTAACAGCAGCGTTGAAGAGGATGCAGACACTCTGAATCAGCTTTCATATTTCAGAGGCATAGCAGACAGCAAATATTTTTCAAAGTTCGGATATTCACTTGATACAGTGCTTGCAAGAAGCAAGATCATATTTACTGATATAAATACGTTCGGCCAAAAACAGGGAGAGGATACTCTGGGCAATCTGCTTTCAGACTCATACATATATGCGATAAAGAAAGCAGAGGGCAAGGATTACGAAAATGTAGACGTGGCGGTTGTTCCGTCGGGCATCGTGAGAGCATCGCTTCCGCTTGGCAGTATAACTACAGCGGATGCTTTCAACGTACTTTCACTTGGCACAGGTGCAGACGGCACTCCGGGATATCCGCTGGTAAGTATGTACCTTACAGGCAAGGAGCTCAAGGCGCTTGCAGAGGTTGACGCTACAGTATCGGATATGATGCCTGAGGCAAGACTTTACATAAGCGGTATGTCGTACACGATAAACAGTAGCAGACTCATATTAAACCGCGCGGTTGATATTAAACAGGGAGTCGGAGAAGAAGCGACAGCCCTTGAAAACAGCAAGCTTTACAGAGTTGTTGCAGACCTTTATTCCTGCCAGATGCTCGCAAGCGTAAAGGAAAAATCCTACGGACTTCTGTCTATAGTTCCAAAGGACAAAGGCGGCAATATGGTTCTCAACTATGAGGATTACATACTCAAGGCGGGCAAGCAGGAGCTCAAGGCGTGGTACGCCGTTGCAGCCTACATTGACTCAATGGGAACTGTATCCTCAAAATACAAGGAGGCTGAGGGACGCAAAATTCTCACAGACAGCAAAAATCTCGGAGAACTTCTCAAGCAGCCTAACAAGGTCGGCTGGCTTGCAAGACTTGCAGTGCTGATACCGGTTATAATAATACTGCTTATCATTGCAATAATCTTTATAAAAAGACGCAAACGCGATGCAAATATGATGTTCAGTGTAAGCGAAAGACAGAAAAAAGCAATATTTGCTCCGATTAAAAAACAGAAGAATATTTTTGCGAAGAAAAACAAGAGATGGTTTAAATAATATATTACAAAGAAAACAAGAAAGAGGTGTTTTTATGCATTGGTCAGATGAAATTGCTCAGCGAATAATCAGAAAAAGACCTGACAAGGAAGAATACGTGTGCGCTGCAGGCATCAGCCCTTCAGGTTCAATTCATATAGGAAATTTCAGAGATATAGCTACAGCATACTTCGTATGCAAGGCTCTCGAAAGAGCAGGCAAAAAAGCAAAACTTCTTTTCTCATGGGACGAACTGGACAGACTGAGAAAAGTGCCTGTAAATGTTGCAAAGGTAAACAAGGATATGGAGAAATACATAGGATTTCCGTATGTAGATGTTCCTAATCCGTTTGAGCCGGGAAACGGCACCTATGCTTCATACTTTGAAGATGAATTTCTTGAGGCAATCAAGGACTTCCATATAGATATGGATTTCAAATATCAGGCTGAGATGTACCGTTCAGGCAAATATACAGAATATATTCTGCTGGCAATGGAAAAAAGAAAAGAGATATTTGATATTCTCGACAGCTTCAGAACTCAGGACGCAGAGGAGGGCGAAAGAGACAGATACTATCCTGCAAGCATATACTGTCCTGAATGTGGCAAAGACACTACTACAATAGTTAAATACGACGATGAAACAAAGATTGCGGAATACGAATGTGCCTGCGGACACAAGGGAACATTTGATTTTAAAACAAACTACAACTGCAAGCTGGCGTGGAAAATCGACTGGGCAATGAGATGGGTATACGAGGGTGTTGACTTCGAACCGGGCGGAAAAGACCATGCAAGTCCCGGCGGAAGCTATGACACAAGCAAGGTTATCTGCAAAAAAATCTTCAACAGCGATGCTCCGGAATTCCAGGGATATGAGTTCATAGGAATTAAAGGCGTTGCAGGCAAGATGTCAGGCTCATCGGGACTTAATATGACACCTGCAACACTGCTTCAGTTCTATCAGCCTGAGGTTATACTGTGGCTGTACTCAAGATGCGAGCCGACCAAGGCATTTGACTTCTGCTTCGATGACGGTATACTTCGTCAGTATTTTGAATTTGACAAGCAGTACAATGAATACAAAAACGGCACAGCCAATGAGTTTATGACAGTTGTAATGGAAAACTGTCTGCACGAGGGAAGCGATATAAAGACAGTTCCGATGTCACTTCTGGCGCAGCTGGGCTCAATAGTTGACTTCAACGTGCCTATGATGGAAACTGTATTCGAGAAGATAAATCAGCCGTACAAGTATGAGGATTTCAAGGAAAGACTTAATCTTGCAAAGGCGTGGCTTGAAATATGCGCGCCTGATCAGGCAAACAAGCTGAGAACAACAAGAGACTGGGAGCTTTACGAGTCACTTGACGATGACCAGAAAAAAGAGATTGAGCTTCTGCTTTCATTCCTCAGAGATAAGGAATATGATCTTGATACTCTTAATTCAGAGCTGTATGCTATACCTAAGCACGTGTACGGTGAGGATGCTCCGAACCTCAAGAAGCTTCAGGGCGCATTCTTCAAGAGCGTGTACAAGCTCCTTATAGCTAAGGACAAGGGACCTAGACTGTATCTGTTCCTGTATGCTATTGATAAGGAAAGATATCTGCACCTGCTTGATTTCTCAACACCTAAGACAGAAGAGGAGCTGCATCCGCCGGTAGAGGAGGAAGCAGCAGAGCCTGAAAGAAAGATAGAGATAGAGTACGGCGATCCTGATCCTGTAGAGCCGGTTAAAGACCAGATTACCATTGATGACTTTGCAACTATGGATTTCAGAGTGTGCAAGGTGCTCAAGTGTCAGGAAATCAGAAAGTCACACAGCTGCTACAAGATTACACTGTTTGACGGTATCAAGGAGAGAGTGATTGTTTCATCGCTGAAGCAGTATTATCTACCTGAGGATTTAATCGGAAAGAAGATTATTGTTGTGGCAAACTTAGAGCCTACAAGAATAACAGGCGTTCAGAGCAACGGTATGCTACTTGCGGCAACCAACAATGCATGCGGATGTCAGGTTATATTCGTAGATGACATAGTTCCGGAGGGAACACAGATTAAATAAAGAGATAAAGGGTCTGCATCAATATGGTGCAGGCTCTTTTTGCAACGTGCAAGCACATCTTATATGGGATTGAAAATGATAAAAATGATATAATATACAGTATCAAGAGGACAAGTGAAAGCGCTTACCTTCCAAAAGCCAAAAGGGATTTTGGATTAAAAGGAAGGAGGTAATATAGTGAGAATTACAATTACTTTTGGTAAGTTAAGAATTACCGTTTACATAAAAAAATAACCGCCGTGACCTTGAAAACTCCGGCAGTTATATAATCGTATCAGGGTAGCCGTTTTCAACGGCTTTCCTCTTGATGTCAATATATCATAAAAACAAGTGTAATTCAATAGCAAATCTTGATTATCGGCTATATTCAGGCGCTTTTTACATACTTGCACCTGATTTTTTTTGACTTATTGCCCGTTTTTAGGTATAATAAATGGTGGTTTGCACTTTTTCGGGCAGACTAATAAACAGAGCAAAAGGAGAAACAACTATGCTACTGGCATTCGATGTAGGCAACAGTAACATTGTACTGGGTGTTTTTAAGGACGGCAAGCTTATACAGAACTGGAGGCTTGAAACCGACAACAACAAAAGTGCAGATGAATACGGTATGATTATCAACCAGCTTTTTTCCTATGAGGGACTGGAGATAAATCAGGTAAAAGACGTTATAATCTCAACTGTTGTTCCGTCAATGCTGTTCACATTACAGCATCTTTCATCAAAATATTTCAACAAGAGAGCTATAGTAATAGAGCCGGGCGTCAAAACAGGGCTCATTATTAAATACGACAATCCAAAGCAGGTGGGAGCCGACAGAATTGTAAATGCAGTTGCTGCATATTCAAAATACGGCGGACCGCTTGTAGTTATAGATTTCGGTACAGCGACAACTTTCTGCGCGATATCCGAAAACGAGGAGTACCTTGGAGGAACCATAGCTCCGGGACTCAAAATATCATCAGAGGCGCTTTTCGAAAAAACAGCGAAGCTGCCAAAAGTAGAACTCGAAGAACCGGGACATACTATATGCAGAAACACAATACAGAGTATGCAGTCCGGACTTGTATACGGCCATGTGGGAATGGTTGATTTTGTAGTAAGAAAAATGAAAGAGGAACTCAGGGAATGCACCAAATCCGGCAAAGAGCCTCTTGTAATAGCAACAGGCGGACTTGCCACCCTTATAGATCAGGAGAGCAGCTGCATAGACTATGTGGACAAGATGCTTACCCTTGAGGGTCTTGAGATAATCTACAGAAAGAACAAAAGAGAAAACGGTAAAAGAAGATAATGACTTTAAAAATAGGCGATATAACTTTGGAGAGCCCGTTTTTACTGGCACCGCTGGCGGGGATAACAGACGCCCCCATGCGCCGCATATGCAAAAATCAGGGCGCGGCTCTGGTGTACTCGGAAATGATAAGCGCCAAGGGTCTCTGGTACAAAGACAAAAATACAGAAAGACTCCTGTATATGTATGAGGACGAGGGACCTGTAGCATTGCAGCTTTTCGGAAGCGAGCCGGAGATTATGAGCTTTGCGGCCGCAAAGCTTGAGGAGCGCAAAAATGTCATACTCGATGTCAATATGGGCTGTCCCGTTCCCAAAGTAGTCAAAAACGGAGAGGGCTCCGCGCTGCTCAAAAACCCGGAGCTTGCAGGCAGAATAATAGAAGCCATGATAAAAGAAACAGGCAAGCCTGTTACGGCAAAGATAAGAATGGGCTGGGACGAACATTCCGTCAACTCTGTTGAGGTTGCGAAAATTCTCGAACAGGCGGGAGCTTCGGCTGTTGCGGTTCACGGCAGAACCAGAGAGCAGTATTACACAGGCAAAGCCGACTGGGATATAATCCGGGAGGTCAAGCAGGCTGTGAATATTCCCGTAATAGGTAACGGAGATATATTTTCGGGGCAAGATGCCCTTGATATGATGAAACAGACAGGCTGCGACCTTGTTATGATAGCAAGAGGCGCGCTGGGAAACCCATGGATATTTGCAGAGGCAAAGGCTCTGTGGGAGGGCAAGGAACCTCCAAAAGCGCCTGATGCAAATGAGAAACGTGAAATGCTGGAAAAGCACTTCTGCGACCTGCTGGAGCTCAAAGGAGAGTATGCGGCAGTCAGAGAAATGCGCAAGCATACAGGCTGGTACCTCAAGGGAATGCCTGGTGCAGCAGCTATGAGAAGAGAAATAAACCAGATAACCGACGCACAAGAACTCAAATATAAATTAAGGAGAATAAGATGATTTTCTGGTCAGTTTTTTTAACAGCCCTGATTGCTACGGCTATATTAACGCCGGCGGCAATATGGCTTGCTCCTAAAATCGGCGGAGTGGATATACCAAAAGACAACAGACGAATTCATACAAGACCTGTACCAAGAGTGGGCGGCATAGCGATTTTTATCGGAGTTACGCTGTCGATAGGCATTATTCTGGCAAGAGATAATATGCAGCTTACAGGCATACTGATAGGCGGAGCGATAATCTTCATACTGGGCCTTATAGACGACCTCAAAAACCTGCCGCCGGTAGTCAAGCTGCTGGGACAGATAGCGGCCGCTGCGGTAGTATACGGTTTCGGCACCAAAATCGAATTTATGAGATACCTGTTTTCAATGGACAAGCAGTTTGTGCCTGAGATAGCAGCGTGCATAATAACTATAATATGGCTTGTGGGAATTACCAACGCCGTAAACCTTATAGACGGAATGGACGGCCTTGCGGCAGGCGTTGTTGCCATAGCCTCATGCTGCATCGCATATGTTGCATATATACACGGCACATATCATCAGTGCCTGCCTATGCTGGCGGTTGCAGGCGGAGCCCTTGGATTTCTGCCGTTTAACTTCTATCCGGCAAAGACATTTATGGGTGACTGCGGCTCGCAGTTTCTGGGCTTTATGATAGCGGCAATTTCAATAATGGGACTTGTCAAGAGCGCAACTGTTGTTGCCCTTGTAATTCCGCTGCTGGTACTGGGACTTCCTGTATTTGATACAGCCTATGCAATACTCAGAAGACTCATAAGACATAAGCCTATAATGGAGGCCGATAAGGAGCATATACACCACAGATTTTTAAAAAGCGGTATGGGACAGAGAAGAAGCGTTCTGTGCATGTACGGTATCTGTGCAATAATGGGTACTGCGGCAGTGCTTCTGTCAAGGCAGCTTTATGTTGAAACCATAGGCCTGTGCGTTATAGCGCTTGCATATATCTACATCGTTATAACAGACAGAAACCATACAGTGCCTACAATTGTAGAAGAAGTAAAAAAAGACGTTGAAGAAGCAGTTGCAAAACACAGAGGAGAAACTGATGAAGATACTGATATCAAATGATGACGGAATAGAAGCAGTTGGAATATATGAGCTTGTCAGGGCTCTTTCAGAGGTGGCGGAGGTTTATGTATGCGCGCCGCATCAGCAGAGAAGCGCGGCAAGCCACAGCATATCCTTCAGAGATCCTATCAGAGTCAGAAGGACGGAGTTTGACAATGCAGTTATGGCTCTTGAAACCACAGGTACTCCGGCAGACTGTGTCAAGCTGGGACTTAAAGTCCTCGGAGATATAGGTATAGAAATAGATATGGTGTTCTCAGGCATCAATCTGGGAGGCAATATGGGTACGGATACTCTGTACTCCGGAACTGTTGCGGCAGCTATCGAGGGCAGCGTATGCGGCAAGCCGTCTGTGGCGGTTTCCGTAAACAGCCACAATCCAGAGCATTTTGAATATGCGTGCAGGCTGGCGGCAAGATGCGCGCAGAATGCCTGCGGCAGACTTGAACCGGGAACCGTACTGAATATAAATGTGCCTGATCTGCCGGATGCAGAGATAAAAGGCACCAGAATTACAACACTGGGCAAAAGAAATTATGAGCCATGGTTCGTACTTGAATCAGGGCAGGAGCATGATGCAGATAATATTGATCTGTGCTACAGGTATGGCGGCAATCCGATTAACTATGATATGGATGACAAAAACGCAGATGTGGCTGCAGTTGATGAGGGGTATGCTTCCATAACGCCGCTTATGCATAATCTTACAGCAAGAGATATGGTAGAAGAAATAAAAAAATGGAGGTTAATATAAATGTTAAACAGAGAAAACACACTTTTAGTGGTAATTGACCTGCAGGGCAAACTGATGCCTGCAATGAACAAATCAGCAGAGCTTGAAGAAACAGTAATCAGGTTCTTTAGCGGTATGAATGAATTTAACATTCCGAAGCTTGTTACAACACAGTATTCCAAGGGACTTGGCGGCACTGCGCCTGCAATAGCAGAGGCGCTGGGTGATTTTGAGCCTATAGACAAAAGCTCTTTCTGCGTAATGGGCTGCGAGGAATTTGTCAATAAATTTAATGAAGTCAAAAAAGAAAACATAGTTATATGCGGTGTTGAGGCGCATATATGCCTGCAGCAGAGCGCTCTTGCAATTAAGAAGCTGGGACATAACGTATTTGTGCCTGTTGACTGCATAGGCTCAAGAAAAGCTCTTGACTATGAAACAGCATTAAGAAGAATGGAGCAGGCAGGCTGCGTTCTGACAACATATGAATCAGTTCTTTATGAGATTTTAGACAATGCCAGGGCTCCGGAATTTAAGGCTATATCCAAAATAGTGAAATAGATTTCAGGGGAAAGAGAGAGATTAATGTATATCTTTGATAATAAAATAACAATCAAGAATAAGGCGGTGCTTGAGGAGTATCTTAACGGATATGAATATGAAACATCGGGACTGTCATTCTCGGCGCTTTATATGTGGAGAGACATCAATGAGTTCTGCTTTGAGATTATAGGCGACTATATGTGCATATCGGGCATCAGTCACCTTGAGCTTGATCAGAAGCTTAACTTTATGTTCCCTCCGCTGACCAAAACGGGCAGTTACGACAGAAACAAGCTGAGAGAAACAATCCTTGAGGCAAAGAAGATTTTCGAGTCTAAGGGAGCTGTATTCAATCTCAGACTTGTGCCGGAACATATGACACAGCTTATATGCGACGCTGTACCCGAAATAGAATTTTCTGAGGACAGACCTAACTTCGACTATATATACAGGAGAGAGGACCTGGTGGAGCTTCGGGGCAAGAAATACCACGCCAAGAAGAATTATATAAATTCTTTTAAGAAAAACTACGAATATGAGTATGAGCCGATAAATTCAGGTATGGCCGATGAGCTTATGGAGTTTATAGAGTTTTTTAACAGCAGGAAAGAAATCCCCGAGCACGAAATGGAGCTTCTCAAAAATGAAGAGGCTGCAATGAGAGATGTTTTTGAAAACTTCGAAGCCTGCGGCTATTACGGCGGCATCATAAGGATTGACGGCAGGGTTCAGGCTCTTACGGCAGGCGGCAGACTGGGAAGCAATATGCTTACCCAGCATATCGAAAAGGCCAATACCGATTACAGAGGACTCTATCCTATGATATGCAATGAATTCTGCAAAGCTTTGCCTGAGGATATAGAGTTCATCAACAGAGAAGAGGATATGGGTATCGAAAATCTCAGAAAAGCCAAGCTTTCATACAAGCCGGTCAAGCTGCTGGAGAAGTATATAGGTAATTTTAAAGCAAAATAGTTAAAATAAAAACGTGCGAAAGCACAAGATGATACAAGAATAAAAAACAATTGTTATATTTTTAACAATACATTTATAAATATATTGCACTAATCGTTTTTTGTGTTATTATATAGCTATAATAAAGTTATTAATAATAAATTTATAATATTTTTAGGAGGTTACAGAATGAGAGAAGTTGTTATCGCTGGTGCAGCAAGAACTCCGCTTGGAAGCTTTGGAGGAAGCCTTAAAAACGTTCCTGCAAGAACTTTAGGCTCAATAGTTATTAAGGAAGCTTTAAACAGAGCAGGCGTTAAACCTGAAATGGTTGACGAAGTACTTATGGGTTGTGTTCTTCAGGGTGGTTTAGGACAGAACGTTGCAAGACAGATGTCATTAGACGCAGGTCTTCCTGTTGAAATCCCTTGCATGACTATAAACAAGGTTTGCGGATCAGGTCTTAGAGCTGTAAGTATGGCAGCACAGATGATCAAAGCAGGAGATGCAGAAATAATCGTTGCAGGCGGAGCTGAGAATATGTCAGCGACAGCATATGCTATTCCATCAGCAAGATGGGGAGCTAGAATGAACAACGCCAAGCTTATCGATATGATGACAAATGACGGTCTTATTGACGCATTCAACGACTATCATATGGGTATCACAGCAGAAAACGTTGCAGAACAGTGGGGACTTACAAGAGAAGAACTTGACCAGTTCGCATTAGAGTCACAGAACAAGGCAGAAGCAGCAGTAACATCAGGAAGATTTAAGGACGAAATCGTGCCTGTTACTATTCCTCAGAGAAAGGGAGACCCTATCGTATTTGATACAGACGAATATCCTAAGTTCGGAATGACTATAGACAAGATGGGTAAATTAAGACCTGCATTCAAGCCTGACGGCGGTATGGTTACAGCAGGCAACGCATCAGGAATCAACGATTCAGGCGCTGCTGTAGTAGTTATGTCAAAAGAAAAAGCTGATGAATTAGGAATCAAGCCTCTCTGCACAATCAAGTCATATGCATCAGCAGGCGTTGACCCTAAGATCATGGGCGTAGGACCTGTTCCTGCTTGCAAGAAGGCTCTTGACAAGGCTGGATTAAAGGTTGAGGACCTTGACCTTATCGAAGCTAACGAAGCGTTCGCAGCTCAGTCAGTTGCAGTTAAAAAAGACCTTAACTTTGATCCTGAAAAGATTAACGTAAACGGCGGAGCAATCGCACTTGGGCATCCTATCGGAGCATCCGGCTGCAGAATTCTCATCACTCTGATTTACGAAATGATGAAGAGAGACTCAAAATACGGTCTTGCTACATTATGTATCGGCGGCGGTATGGGGACAACTATGATCGTTGAAAGATAATTGATAAATTCTTAAAGGTACATAACAATTAAGATTAGAAGCTGCTGTGTGGGTAATTCCATACAGCAGTTTTTCATGTTAGGTATGGAAACAAAAATAATTATTGATAACAAAGCCGATAAGTAATAGAATAAAGCTGACAGACAATTGTTCTGCCGGCTTTTACTTGTAATGAAAGGAAACAGTGAAATGAAGAAATTATCAGTAGTATTTCTGGCAGTTGTTATCGCAATGGCTCTTGCAGGTTGCGGAGGAGAGAAGCTTCCGGAATCCTGTATGCTGTATTATGATTATGCGGGAATTTCCGTTGTGGCAGATGACAGCAGCGATGCAGAGCTTGCAGAGAAAGCCTATGACGGTGTACCTGAAACAATGGGAGTTCACATCTCGGGCAAAGCTGACGTTGACCTCATAACAGGGCAGTTCCAGGAGGGAACTACAATAGAGGAACTTACAGACGGCAAGGCCTCAAGCGAGAACAAGGCAGGCGCTGTTGTATGGAACGGCGAAGCCTACAATGCGTTTAAGATAACAGCGGATAACTGCAACATACCTAATGTGTTTACAGGCGAGGGCGGAATACTGCTGCTTGATATAAAGGGTGACTGTACCGCAGGCGGCGGTGGTGATATCCCTTGTTTTGGCGGCTTTGATACAGTAGTGATAACAGGAGACGGCACACTTGACTTCAAGGATTGCAGCGGGCTGGAAGCAGGCGCAGGCAACCTGCCGCTTCCGTCGGTTATAGTTTCAGGCGCTGATGTGCGCTGCGCTGACGGCATAAGTGTGAAAAACAACAGCGAAGATGTTCCTGCGGTTTTAGTTCTTGACGGACAGCTTAATTCTGGAAGCGTATATGCCATAGATGACAGCGCAGATGTATGCGTTGCGGGAGGAAGCTTCACTACTGAATATATAGACGGTGCAGGTAATCTCGTGTTCAGAGACGGAGTTTCCGTTATTGATATGATAATGGAAAGAGAGCAGGCGCCGGCAATTACAGTATCGGGAGGTCAGGCTTACTTTAACGAGGCACTTCCGAAAGCGACAGCCGTTGAGGCAGGCGCAGGATCAATTACGGCTCCGGGACTTTCAGGTATGGACACTGTAAATACATACAACCAAGCCGAGGCGACAGACAGCGAGAAATCGGGCACAGGATATATATATACGGATTTTAATTCCGAGTGGACAAAAGGAATAACCTGTGACAAACTGTGCATGGATGATGTCGATAACGAATATTTCTTCAAAGGCTGTATGAAGCTTAACAGCTCCAAAGCAGACAAAATCGAGCCATGGGGCGGACTGTGGCTTAACGCCAAAGGCAAGAGCAGCACCAATCTTCTTTGCGGCACAGGACTCCTTATTACAGGAAACGGCAGCATAGATGCAGATGAACTTTCACTGTTTGGCTGGGGTAATGTGCACAAACCTGTATTTGCAGTAAGAGATGATGCGGCAGTAAGCTGCGGCAGCTTCACAATGGACTCCGAAGCAGGTGAAGAGGGCAGATTTATCATAGACGAAAATGCGGCTTTCAGTTGCAGGGGTAATCTGTGGATGAAAAATGCGGCGGTTATGATAAGAGGAGGCAATGCTGAATTTGCGGCAGATTTTGCAGTGGAAGCAGGCAGAGTTGAAATCTCAGGAGGCACAGTCGTACTCAATACGCTTTACCTTGCAGACGGAGATTTAGAAATAAGCGGAGGCAAGGTCATAGTTGCACAGAACATAGATGTTCCGAAAGGTAACGTTACTGTCACAGGCGGCGAGGTTATAATTCCGGGCGGCGAAGACGGTTTCAATGTATCGGAGGGCAAGCTTACCGTCAAGGGCGGCAGCATTCACGAATAGATAAATTAATTTAGAACAGAGGGGAGAATTTGTGATGAACAGAGCAGAAGCATTTGAGCTATTAAAAAAATACAACAAAGAGGAATTCCATATTAAACACGGCGAAACAGTAGAGGGCGTTATGAGATATTTTGCGCAGGAACTGGGTTATGGCGACGAGGTTGAATTCTGGGGAATGGTCGGCCTGCTTCACGATATAGACTTTGAGGAATATCCTGAGCAGCACTGTGTCAAGGCTGTAGAGCTTTTAAATGACGCTGGAGCAGAAGACCGCCTTATAAATGCGGTGGTTTCTCACGGCTGGGGACTTACGGATACAGACGTGGAGCCGACACACGAAATGGAAAAGGTGCTTTATGCAACCGACGAGCTTACGGGACTTATCGGAGCTGCGGCGCTGATGAGACCGTCAAAATCGGTTCAGGATATGGAGCTTAAATCAATCAAAAAGAAATTCAAAGACAAGAAATTTGCAGCAGGCTGCGACAGAGATGTAATCCGAAAGGGCGCGGAGATGCTGGGCTGGGAGCTTGACGATTTAATGACAAGGACTCTTGAGGCTATGAAAACCTGCTGCGAGTAGTATTTGATACAGGAGAGCTGTTTTATGAAAAATTTAAAGAGTATATTAACCCTCATATCTCTGCTGTGCGTTATTTTGTGCTTTGCAGGCTGCGGCAGTACGCAGGCAGAAGAACCCCCTGATAATAAGCCGCAGGATACTGCGCAGGACTCTGCAGATAAGTCGTCTGACGGTTATACCGATAAGTCTTCCGATGCTTATACAAATAAATCTTCTAAGAACACTTCGCAGGGGATAACCGAAAAGTGCTCCCGTTATACTGTAACACTTCCGTCAAACTGGCAGGGCAGATACACAAATGAAACCGTTGTAAACAGGGGTTGTATATTTAACGGCTTCTATCATAAGGCAAGCAAGGAAGCAGATTGCGGCGGACATCTGTTTTCTATAGTGCTTCTGCCGGACTCGGAGGATTATACCGTATTTCCGTCATATGACTATCTCGGAATGCTGAAAACGCCTGACGGAGAATTCAATATGATTGCTTTGTATCCTACAGACGTACAGTTTTCAGAGGGTACGTCAGCGGAATACGGCGAGATGACAGATGATATAAACAGGATAATCAAAACGGTTAAAGCTATGGGAGGAGCAGAATTTGTTAAAGGATAAGCTTGAAAAACTGAGAGAAGATTTAATCGCTAAAAGAAATATAACTATTGCGCTGTCAGGAGGTGTTGACAGCGTATTTCTTGTCTGTTTTGCAAAGGAAGTTCTGGGGGATAAAGTAACGGCGGTAACGGGTACGGCCGCAAACTTTGCTCCCGATGAAACAGAATACGCAAGGGAGATTTGCGGAAAACTTGGAGTTAAACATAAAGTCATAGAGATTTCCGTTATGGACGTGCTCAGGAACAATCCTAAGGACAGGTGCTATCACTGCAAGAAAAAAATATTTTCGGAGCTGATAAAGACGGGTACGAATCTGGCCGACGGCACCAATCTTGACGATATGTCGGACTACAGACCGGGACTGAAAGCCCTTGAGGAGCTCGGCATATGGAGCCCCCTCAGAGATGCGGGGCTTACCAAGGCCGAAATCAGACAGGCGCTCAAAGAAAGAAACATAAGCATATGGGATAAGCCTGCATTTGCGTGTCTGGCATCGAGAATTCCCTACGGACAGGAGATAACAGAGGCAAAGCTTGAAGCTGTATATAAGGTGGAGTGCGCACTTAAACAGATGGGCTTCACGCAGGTAAGAGCAAGACATCACGGCGAGGTGGTTAGAATAGAGCTTCTGCCGTCGGAATGGGATATTGCCAAATTCAAAGAAATAGATGAGGCGGGCAAGGCTGCGGGCTTTAAATTTACAGCCTTGGACCTCGAGGGATACAAAATGGGGAGGATGAACGGATAAATGGAAATACTGCATATTGTACTGCCTCTTGTCTTAGGGGCGCTCATAGGATATGTGACAAACTATATAGCGGTCAGAATGCTTTTCAGACCGTACAGGGCTGTTAAAATAGGGAGCCGTACTCTGCCTTTCACACCGGGAGTGATACCGAAAAACAAGAAGAGAATAGCGAAAGCCTGCGGAGCTGCGGTTGAAAGCAGCCTGTTCTCACAGGAAGATATTAAAAAAGCAATAACCGGCAGCATCAAAAAACCCGATATAGACAGCATTAAAGTGGCTGATATTGTAAGCGAGGACCTGTCGGAGCAGTTTGCGAAAACCCTTGCGGACAAGCTGACGGGCGAGATTAAAAAGATAGACATCAAAGGCATCATAGCTGAAAAAGGTACAGCGATATTGGAGGAAAAGGTCAAAGATACCATGCTTGCCATGTTTGTAAACAGGGATATGATAGCTTCGTTTGCAGAGCCAATTGAACAGAAAGTGATGCACTACCTTGACGGAGAGGGATATGTATATCTTAATCTGAAAATCAAAGGCGAAATTGAAACCGTAAGAAGCCGTACTCTGGGACAGGAAGCCGCAGCGCTTAATCTTGACATAGGCGGCTTTACAGACAGGATATTCGATGAGTTTATCGATGAGAAACTGGGAACGCTTACCTCGAAAATAGATATAGCCGCTGTGGTTGAGGACAAGATAAACCGTATGGACGTCAGAGAGTTTGAAAAGATAGTGCTTTCGGTAATGAAAAAAGAATTGCAGGCGGTTGTCAATCTGGGCGCGCTGATAGGATTTGTAATAGGTCTTATCAACCTGCTGGTGCTGTAACATATGTAAATTGCAGGAGTAAAATCTACAGTATGGAGTGTTGTTAGAGAAAGAATACTCTATACTGTGGTATTACAGATATGAAAAAGAATTATTGATGCAAAGCAAAGACATGTTTTCTGGAAAGCTATGGTTCGAACATCAGGTGTTGAATTTACTTTTACAATTCAGTTTTACAAAAAACATTTGCTATATATTAAATTTATCCTTGAAATATGAGAAATTTATAGTATAATAATAGAGTATCTGGTCCTATGGTCAAGAGGTTAAGACACCGCCCTCTCACGGCGGTAACCCGGGTTCGATTCCCGGTAGGACTACCATCTGCGGATATGGCGGAATTGGCAGACGCGCACGGTTCAGGTCCGTGTGAGTAACATCATGGGGGTTCGAATCCCTTTATCCGCACCAAATCAAAAAGACATCCATAAGGATGCCTTTTTTAGTATACATGAAAAATGATATATTTTCCTATCTAAAGGAAATTTTTCTGAGAAACCGTAGAATGACTTCCGGCTGTATCGGGAAATATCTGCTCTGTCAGAGAGCATCTGCACAAAACAGTAATTATCACAGGAGGCTATATGAAAAAAAGGATTTTGAGATTTGCATCAATTGCACTTGCTGCAGTGCTTATAGTGCTTACTGTGCCGACAGACAGCGCTTTTGCGGCGCTTTCCGAGGTGAAAGCTCCGGCGCAGGTAACGACATTTAAATCCACAACGGATTTTGAAAAAGAATATGTAAGAGCCTATGTTACAGATGATACGGTTCTGAAAATCAACTACAAGACACCTCTTGAAGCGACATTGTTCAGAGTTTCTCTTTATCGGGTAGGAGCAGACAAAGGCGACATCAACCTGGATATTTTTGTTGATGCAAAGCAGAGCGCAGCATCGGACGGCACTACGCTGTACGGCTTTACCTATTATCTGGATGTGGAGCAATTTGATGTTCCGGACGGATACTACAATCTCTATCTCAGACGCTGCGCAACCGCAGCCGATGCCGAAACCCTGAACTACAAGTCCAGCGGCGTTCTGTATAAAAATATGGAAATCAAGGTGACGGACGGCAAGGTAAAAATCCTGCGTTACAAGGATGTTATCGAATACAACAACTCTATAAAGGATATCGGCGCGCTCTACAGCACTGACCGTTATCTGGACAACACTCTGGAGGATATCCGCTTCGTGCTGAGAAATCCTGCAACCGATGTCTATGCGGAGATGACACCGAGCAAAATCGCCTACATTCAGAGGATTTCCGACCGCGTTACGCAGGGCGCTTATACGAACTACGACAAACTACTCAAAATATATGAGTATACCGCAAAGAATTTTTACTACGACTCTGTGGCATTTTCCACGCACTCGTATCAGTATGCGGACCCTTATGATAATATTTACAATTACGAAAACGGTCTGAGCAGTGCAAACAGCGTTTTCGGGCGTGTTCACACTACATGTCAGGGCTTTTCTGCGATTTACCTTGCGCTTGCCCGCGCACAGGGTATTCCGACTAGATTTGTTTACGGTCACAGACTTGCCATTCCGTCTAACGACTGGCTCACAGAAGATAATATTGATGTGCGCGACCACTGGTGGACGGAATCCTATGTAAACGGCAAATGGATTTTTGTCGATCCGACTGTTGGAACAACCAATAAATACAACAAAAACACAGGCGCATGGACTTACACAGGACTGACAAACTATACATACTTCGATGCGTCGGACGAGCAGGTTGCGACCAGCCATGTATATATGAATATCTACCCGGACTACAGAGCCGGAAAATATATTGACGATACATACGAAATGGAGAAGCTCCGTACTTTCTTTAACCAGCGCGTCGGCGATTCCAATCAGACAAACGGCTCGGTAATGAACAGTTCCTATTCGGATTATGATACAGCCACATGGGGAGACGGAACCAAGTCACACTTTATGACAAACGGACGAGGAAAAACAGCGCAGATTCAGTGGAGCTATAAAGGCTTCACCGGTCCGCTCAATCTTTCGGGTTTTACAAAGATGACCTTATTATCTTCTCACGATAATAAATACGAGACGGCTGACCTGTCCGGTTCGCCTGTATTAAAGAGCGTTTATCTTTACAACAACAGTCTGACAAGCATTGATTTAAGCAGTTGCTATAAGCTGAGCTATGTTCGCGCGCAAAACAACCCGATGAAAAATCTTAAGCTTTATGTCAACGGTCGCAACCGAAGCTTCACCGCAGGCGATAACGGAACTTTCTGTTTTACGCTGGATACAAGCTACAAAAACAGCAGTCTGTCGCTGTATTCCGACCCGGACATAGGCTATAAACTGGGTGGTGTTTACAGTACAGGCACAGGGAACAGGCTCTCGACTAAGACGACTTATCATTTTAAACCGAAAGCAGTCGGCTACAGCATCCGCTTCGTGCTGAATCCGGACAGCTACAAATATTATCTGAACGTCGGTGAATCGAGGTCGTCCAGACTTCCGTATATCCGCGCAGCAGCAAAACGCTTAAATGCGCTGGGGTACTACAATCAGACGGCAGTCGGTGAAGAAGCCTCATATACGGAAGCACTTGCGGAAGCTGTAACGAAATTTCAGGTAATGCATGACCTTTCCAATAACGGTGCCATCGGCAAAGAAACATGGTCCAACCTGTTTAATAACTCGGCGAATACTATGGTTTCCGATGAGGAATACGAACATATTCTTGCGGATTACGAAGTAAGACAGGCGCAGCGTAAGGAAGCAGAAGCACTTGTTAAAAACCTGACTCCGGTTGCAGCTTCAGCTAAAGATGCAAAAAAGAACGTTAAAGTTACGCTGAAACTTGATGAGCAGGATAATGAGATTATAAATCAGCTAAAAGGTATGGGCTGTGCTGTAAAGTACCGATTTTATCGTTCAGAGGGCAACCGGTCATCATACGAAGCGATGGTGACAAAAGAAACCCCGTATTATACTGATACAAGCGGTAAAAACGGCAAGAAATACTTCTACAGGGCTCAGGTTATTGTTTACGACAAAACAGGTAAACTCATTGCAAATACCGAACCGGAGCAGTGCAGATATACCTCAGTAGTGTGGAGTAAAAAATAAGGAGCGGACAGAAAAGAAAAACCGTCGAAGCAGAGCATTCTGTGGACGGTGCTGCCCTGCTTGCTGTGTTGCTGAATGCATAGATTAAGGACATTAAAATATTTACAGGGAGATAAGCCGTTTGGACTGGATTGATTTCAGAACAGGCGGCTTTTTATGAGTAAACCGCCGGATAAAGATGGAAAAACACATTTAAAGAGGCGGTTTGGCTGCAAAAAAGGCTGTTGACCGCCGCTTAAAAGGGTTTATGATGTATATAATAATAAGAAAAGGTATTACGGATATGATAGGAAGAATAAAAGAAACCGGAGAATTAAATCGTTTATATAACAGCGGCAAAGCAGAACTTGTTGCCATTTATGGCGGACGTCGCATAGGCAAGACATATTTAGTTGATGAAACCTTTAAAGGGCGTATTACATTCAGACACGCAGGTTTGTCACCGGTAGAAGAAAACAAAAGCGGTATGCTCAAGGCGCAGCTGGAGCACTTTTATTATTCACTGCTTCTGCATGGGATGAAAAAAAGCAAAAAACCGGAAAGCTGGCTGGAGGCATTCTATATGCTGGAAACATTCTTAGAAGAAATTGATAACGGTGAAAGACAGGTTGTATTTTTAGATGAGCTGCCGTGGCTTGATACTCCAAGGTCCGGCTTTATGACAGCTTTCGAAGGCTTCTGGAATACGTGGGGCTGCCACAGGGACAATTTAATGGTTGTTGTTTGTGAAAGTGCAAACTCATGGATTTTAGATAAACTGATAAACAGTCACGGGGGATTATATAACAGAGTTACTTATGAAATGAAGCTGACACCTTTCACTCTTGGAGAATGTGAAGCGCTTTATGAGAGCAAAGAGGTGAAGCTGTCCCGATATGATATCGTGCAAGGCTATATGATCCTTGGCGGAGTCCCGTATTATATGGGCTACTTCCAGAAAGGAATGAGTCTGGCGCAGAATATAGATAATATACTGTTTAACAAACGCGGCAAATTAAGAGATGAATATGATCGCCTGTTTGCATCGATTTTCAGCAACCCTGAGTCGATGAAAAAAATTGTTGAGCTTCTGTATACCAAAAACGCCGGATTTACAAGAAGTGAAATTGCAGAAAAACTGAATCTTCCGTTAGGTACCGTAAAAAGTCGGATCTT
>ERZ857745.1835-NODE-1835-length-24966-cov-3.052667_pt1 | contig 24966 bp, 21 predicted proteins | sample MGYA00519699_ERZ857745 | MGnify/ENA primary metagenome ERZ857745 (study PRJEB31778, sample SAMEA3449357) | human gut metagenome | biome: human gut; feature: human-associated habitat; material: faeces | place: United Kingdom | collected 2010/2012 ...
TGCCCTGCCCCGCGGGGAGATAAAGGGGTTATTCTATGAGGAGGTTATTCTTCAATATGGGCGATGGCCTTGGCCAGCTCCTTCTTGGCGTTCAGGTTGCCCTGGCGGCTTATCATGATGCGCTGAGCCTGGGGAGAACCGGCGCCGTGCATGGATTCGGTGCGGTAGCCAACGGCTGCGGTGCCCAGGGCCAGGTTTTCGATGAGACGCAGGATCTTCATGCGGTTTTCGGTGGTGACGGTAGCCACGCCGCGCAGGTACTTATCGATGTACGGCCCGATCTTCTCATCGCGCAGGTCCTTCTCGGAGGGAGCGGTGACCATCAGACCGCCGGCGATATCCTCGGCCAGGCGGACGATCTCATAGGGGAAGCGGGTCACATTCTGCTTGCAGACATTGGCCAGCAGCAGGTCAATGATGTAGTTGCCGCTCTCGGTCTTGTGGCCCTCGGCGGAGCAGGCGATACCGCAGCAGTACAGGGTCTCATTCAGGTGGGTCATCTCGATGAGCTTATCCTTGATGTGGCTGGCCTTGGCAGCGCCGTTGTAGTCAGCGGCAACAGCAGCAGCACCGATCAGAACATCGCCTACGCCGACCTTGCAGCCGCCGTAGCTCTGGCGGTGGTAACCGGCAAAGCGCTCCACCAGCATCCCGGCAAATTCATGCTCGCCGCACAGGAAGATACGGTCATTGGGAACAAATACATCGTCAAAGATGGTCAAGGCTTCCACGCCGCCGAACTCGGAGTTGCCGACATCCAGGGTGGTGCCTTCCAGCTTACGGGTGTCGCAGCTCTGGCGGCCGATGATCATGAACAGACCGGGGGTATCCAGCGGTACGGCAAAGGAAACCGCATAGTCCTTATCATCGGGACCCATGGACTGGGTGGGCATTACGATGACCTCGTGGGAGTTGCAGATACCGGTCTGGTGGGCCTTGGCGCCGCGGACTACGATACCGTCGGGGCGGCGCTCCACAATACGCAGGAACATATCAGGATCGGCCTGGGCGTGAGGTGCCAGGGAACGGTCTCCCTTGGGGTCGGTCATGGCGCCGTCAACGGTCAGGTCGGCCTCGGCGGCATACTTCATAAACTTCACAAAGTTCTCGTGATAGTTGGTGCCGTGGGCCTTGTCGCACTCATAGGTGGTGGAGAACAGGGCGTTGAAAGCATCCATACCCACGCAGCGCTGGAAGCAGGCGGCGGTCTTCTGGCCGCACAGGCGCTGCATCTTTACCTTCTTGATGAGGTCCTCGGTGCTCTGGTGGATGTGGGTGAAGCGGTTGACGCGGGTGCCGGTGTAGGGGGAAACCACGGTCATTAGGTCCTCATACTCGGGCATCTGGGCCAGGTCGTAGGTCATACGGACGGAGTTGAGAGAAGGACGCAGAATGGGGCTCTCGGTGGGGTTATTGTATCTCTCACCGAACATATAGATCTCCATTTTGATCTTCTTAATGCTTTCGATATACTGTTCGCCTGTCATCAGTGCCATTTTCGTTACTTCCTTTCTTTCTTTGGATTCATCGTTAGTCGGCTCTGTTTACATGCAATTAGTACAGCTCGGTATAGATCTTGATCAAACGGTCACGATCCAGTTCCACAAAGTTATTGGCCATCAGGCGGCCCTGGTTCGCTATTACGCTGTCCGCAAATTCCTCGATCTGCTCACGGCTCATGCCGTACTCGTGCAGGGCCTTCTTCTGGATGAGGTTATTCAGCAGCTTCTCCAGCTCCTCATAAACATCCTCTACCTTGCAGCCCAGGATATCGGCGATGAACTGATTGAGCCTCTCGATCTCGCCATCCTGGCGGATCTCCATATAGTTCTTCATTACGCCGGTGAACATGGCGTAGTTGCTCTCGCCGTGCGCCACATGGAAGGTCGCACCCAGGGGATAGCTCATGGCATGAACGGCGGCGCAGCCCGCATTGCCAAAGGCGATGCCCGCGTACAGAGAGGCCATCAGGAAGTCCTCCAGCAGCGGCATCCGGGCCTCGGGGCCGTCCGCAGCGATCTTCTTGTAGCCGTGCAGGATCATATCAATGGCCTTGTAGCCAAACATCCGGGTCATCTCGTTGCCCTTGGGGGAAAGACTGGATTCCACGGCATGGATCAGGGCATCGATGGAGCTGGTAGCGAAGAAGCGGAAGGGCAGGCCGTTCAGCAGCTCAGGCACCAGCACGGCGCTGTCGGCATACATCTCATCCACCGCCAGGCCCTTCTTGGTGCCGCGGCTGTTCAGCGCCAGGATGGCAATATTGGTCACTTCGCTGCCAGTGCCGCAGGTGGTGGGCACCAGTACCAGCTCCTTATCCTTCACGATCTCGGTCTTGCCATCGTAGAGATCCAGGATGGGGGAAACAGTTTTCAGTGCAAAAAGCTTGGAAATATCAATGACGGTACCGCCGCCGATGGCGATAACACGCTTATGGTCGCCTTTAATGTCCTTATACATGGCCTCTGCCATGTCATCGGAGGGCTCGCCAGCGCCGTATTTCTCCTGATACAGCACATCGCAGCCGAGGTTCAGCTTGCCAAAGAAGGGCTGGTAGATATATTCGTTGGTGATCACCAGGTCACCCGCGCCGATTTTGAATTCCGCAGCGAATTCTTCAGCGGTCTTAAACTTATAGATGGTCGGTTTAATAGAAAGCATTTTCATGGCGGTTTACCTCCCTTTTCTTTTCTCTTTGGGGCGGCGCGCTTTCGCGGAAAAGATGGAACTGACCTTGGGATCATCAGTTCCATCTTTCCCTTGCCCGCCGGGAGATGAGTGCGCGCCGCAGTGGGCTATCTCATCTCCCGCGGGTGGGGCAATTTTCCTTGCGGGGTAATTTCTTTAATGATCAGCAGCAGCCTTTTTTGTCTTCAGCCGTGAAAACCAGCTCCTCGGGAGTGGGCTCACCGGGGGTCTTCTTGCGGTTCTTCAGGTTGATCACAGCCTCGGAGCCGTCAACAACAGCCCAGACGATGATACCGACGAGCAGAGCCCAGCCGGGGGTGAAGTAGGTCAGAGCACCGGCGATAACGCAGGCAACGCCGCGGTCATTGGCGGTGGTGCACATACGGATACCGATGTTGCCGCAGGCGAAGGCCTGAACGCCCATGGTGATGCCGAAGAAGATGGCAAACGCGGGCTTAATGAGGGTGACCAGCGGCAGGATGAGAACGGAGATTACGGTAGCTGCACGGAAGGTACATACACCATCCCAGTAGGTGTGCATGGTCTTGTAGCCTCTCTTGTAGCGCTCGGTGATGGTCAAAAGACCGGAAGCCCACAGCGGGCCGCACATGGGGACCCAGGGAGCAAAGAGGGACATGATGGCGTTACGCAGGAAGCTGACCAGATTGGAACGGCTGGCATCGAAGATAACCTTCTCATCAGGACGGTAAGAGGTTGCCTCGGCAACAACTTCCTTCGCCAGTACAAAGTCGGAGAAGGCGATGATGTAGGTCGCCAGCGCGGAGGGGATCGCCGCCAGGAAGAAGCTCCAGGCCGGGAAGCCCAGACCAAAGATGGTGAAGTGCTCCAGAACATAGCCGAAGCTCAGGGGGGTAAAGCCCCACTGGATCTGAGGCAGCGGGATCTCGTGCAGCAGCACGGGAGCCAGAATGATGGCGAACAGCTGGGCAGGTACTACGCCCTGGTTACGCACTACATTCCAGAAGCGGCTCTTGGTCGCCTTGCGCGCAAAGGTGGGGTTAAACAGGAAGAAGTAGGACATCAGGACAGCGATGGCAACGGTCCAGGGGGCCTTGGGCATACGGGCGGAGAATACATTTACCGCGGCCGTTACGCCGGCGCCCAATACAATACCGGCCTTGATGCCCATGGGTACGGCATCTACCAGCTTACGGCCGATACCCGTAGCACCCATGATGAGGAAGCTGAGAGCAACCAGCATCTGCAGGGCTATCATCGCGTAAATACGGTCTACTTGTCCGGTGGCGTAGTTGGGCAGGTCCCACTGCTGCAGGAATTTCAGGGTCAGGGGCAGCGCGGGGGTGATCCAGCCGGGAACTACGGGGTCGCCCAGCAGAGAGGGCAGGTAGTAGCAGATCGCGTTCAGAACACCGAAGGTCAGGGCCATCAGGAATACGCCGTTCTCATCAAAGCCGAGGGCAGCGATATTCGCGGGGTCATCCAGACCAAAGGTGGTCATGGTGGTGGTAACACCAGCGCCCAGACAGGCAACGCCCAGGAACATGGCGGCGGCCATCTCGGTCCAGGACCACTCGTGGTGGATCAGGGGGAGACGGATCTTGAAGGGGCCTACTTTGATACCGGGCTGCTCTTCACCGTAAGCGCGCTTTTTCAGCGGGAACTTACCGGTCATAAAGCCTTCCGGTACCTCCACTTTTTTGGTTTCGGTCATTTCGGTCATGTGAAGTTTCCTCCTCGTCACAGTTTTTTGTGGTAACTCCTCTGCCGGCGGGCTGCTCCCCTGTCCCAATCAGGCGGCTGCCATCCGGCTGTTTCACAGTAAAGCGGGCCTTTCTCCAGGGGCGCGGCACAGCGGCCACCCGCTTTCATTTTCGATTATATCCAGCCAATTTCGGCTTGTAAACCGCCCCGGAGCAAGTTTGGCAGGGGTGTATTTTTGAGGAGAATTCCTTTGTTCACTTTTATTTTTGGCATATTTGCGGTTTTGGGTGTTTTTGCTACATTTTTTGCATTTTTTGCAGAAAAATCGGGAGTTCGTGTTGTGCATCTGCAACAGTCACTCCCGATTTTCAAAAAATTTTGTTCCGTTTTTCCGCTTGATTCCTTGCTTTTCTGGCTATTCGTTAAAAATTTTTGAACAAATCAAGGGGTGTTGCATTTTTGCGCATCATTGCGTTTTTGCAACTATTCCCTCCCCTGCTCTATCTTTTTGCGCTTGCGCACAAAGGTGGAAGCATCCATGCCCAGGCTGCGGGCGGCGTCCCTTACATTGCCGTAGCGGCTGTACGCCCGCCGGATGTAGCTGATCTCCAGCTGCTCCACCAGCCTGTGCAGGTTCACCTGCTCAAAGTACTCCTCGCTATCCTTCTGGCTGATGGTGATGTTATCGGTGATGGGCAGCTCCTCCGGCTGGATGACATTGTTCTTGGAAATGATCATCATGCGCTCCACCACATTGTGCAGCTCCCGTATATTGCCGGGCCAGTTGTAGCTCTGCATGCAGATGATGGTCTCCGGGGCGAAGCGCTTTTTCTGGTGATATTTCTTGTTCATTTCGGCGGCATAGGCCGTCACGATATAGGGGATATCCTCCCGGCGCTCCCGCAGCGGCGGTACATTGATGGGCAGCACGCTCAGGGCATAGTACAGGTCCTCCCGGAACTTCTTTTCCCGCACCAGGGCCAGCAGGTCAGCGCTGGTGGAAGCGATAATTCTCAGGTCACAGGGCTTATCGGCGCCGTAGCCCAGCGGCTTTACCTGCCGCCGCTTGATGGCCGAAAGCAGCCGGGTCTGGCTTTCGTGGTTCAGCTGCTCCACCTCATCCAGAAAGACCACCCCGCGGTTGGCCTGCTCCAGCAGGCCGGTCTTGCCCTGTGGGTATTCCGGTGAGACCCCCGGTCCCAGCCCGAACAGCTCGGCCACCATGGTGTCATCCGGCAGGGAGGCACAGGGTATGGTGATAAAGTGTTCCTTGCGTCGCTTGCTTTTGCTGTAGATGTACTCCGAAAGGGTGCCCTTGCCCACGCCCACCTCGCCCTGCAGCAGCACCGGCACCTCCATCTGTGCGGCGCGGTTCAGCAGGCTAATGACATTCTGCATGTTCTTATCGTGGAAAATAAGGCTGGATGGATTGCGGTCCTGGCGGCTGCGGGCAGCCTCCAGCTCGGCGGAATAGAGCCGGTTGCGCTCCTCGCTCTGCTCCAGCTGCTCCTTCAGGGAGTACAGCTCGGTAACATCCCGGACATTGGTAACCACCATGACGATGTTGCTTTCGGAATCGAAAACCGGGGTGCTGGTGATGATGGCCCGCTTGCCGGTTTTGAACTGCTGCTCCATCGTCACCGATTCCCGGCGTTCCAGCGCCAGCAATGTGCCGGAAGCCGAAATGACCCGGCTGGCCACCAGCTCCGCCATGCTGCGGCCCACCATCTCCTCCTTGCGCAGGCCGCTGATGGTCTCGTAGCTTTTATTCAGGGTCAGGGTGATGGCGTTGCCATCGGTGATGTAAAAGCCATCGTAGGAAGATTCAAAAATAACCTCGAACCAATTGCCCTGCCGCCCAAAAAAGGGATCCCCTGCCCCGTTTTCCGGTACGCGCAGTACTGTTGGCTGCCGTTTGGCCATGCCGTTCCCTCCTATCTGTTTTTCCGTCATCTAGCGGAACCTCCTGTATTCGCTGTTTTTCTGGTATCTGCTGTATTTCCTTCGCCCGGTACCCGCACTCCCGCAGGCCGGGCAGGAAGGCGGGCGCGCCCTCCGCTTTTGTCGTGCTGACCCTGACGGGCAGCCCTCCCCGCTGCGGCCCCCCCGCCGCAAATCCCCCATTTCCGCCGGGCCATTGCTCCCCCGGAGCCGGCCCCGCACCCCAATGGGTCTTGCGGTTTCCCCTTCGGGGCCGCTTTACCGGGCGAGGAATTTTGCGGGCGTTATTTGTTGCGGTTGATCTCGCGCTGGGCGGCCTTTTCCTGTTTTCTGCGGGCGGCGGCCTCCCGTTCATTCTTGCGGCGGTTTTTCTTGGCCTCCAGCTCCATCTTCTCCACGGTGGCCAGGTCGTAGTCCATGTTCAGCTCCAGGAACGACTCGGCGTTTTCACCGGCGATCCTCTTGAGCAGGGTGGCCCGGTGCTTGAGCTGGTCGGTGTAGAAGCTCTCGAAGGCATTGATCCGGTTCTGGTCGCTGATGGCCTTGGGGTCGGCGCAGCCCTCCAGGAACACACTCGTCAGGTAGCAGATCTGCCGGATGGGATCGGCGAAAAGCTCCCGGTTGCGGCGATGCTTGCGGCAGCGGTACACCAGCTCGGCGCTGGCCTCCTCCATTTGGCCGTACAGCTCCGCCAGGTGGCGGGCGGTTCCCCGCTTCATCAGCTTTTGCAGCTCCTCCGGCTGCTCGGCGGCAGGCAGGGCCTGCATCACCCCGTCCTTTTTGCGGGTGGAAAGCGAGGCCGCGGGCGCTTTGCCGCCCGGCAGCACATAGTTGGAAAGCTTGCAGAACGCCTGGGCGAAGCGGTCAACCATATGACGCATTTCCTTTTCGCCGCGCTTGCTGAAGATGAAGCACATGATGATGGCGAAAACCATCACCGCATAGCCGATTTTGATAGCCCAATCCATGGTGGGTCCTCCTTTTTTGGCGGGCGGGACAGGATGCCGCCGCCCAGTTTCTATTTGCTGCCGGAGGGCCCGCGCCCTGCCGGCGAATCGCCGGTTTTGATGAAAAAACTTGCCAAGGGAAAAAACATATGCTACACTGTGGCTGAAATCACAGTGGATGAAACCAAGGTCGAAAAACTCCCCCCACTAATACGGCAAAATCGACCCCTTTTTGCATCTGAGAGGTTAATATTTCACAATTTTTAACAAAAAATTTACAATTTCGGCCGTTTTGGGGCCGTTTATTCTGCGAAAGAGGTGACAACGATGGAAAAAAGTACTGCTCCCCGCGCCCGGTTTATTGCGGCCATCCTGCTGTTTGCGGCGGTGGTCATCGGAGATCTCATCCTGAGCCGGGGATACCTGGCCCAGGGGCCTGCCACCTGGCCCGTCTTCCTGCTGCTGGAGCTGGTGATGCTGGCGCTGCTGGTCATCGGCGGCATTCTGTTCTGCAACCGCCGGGGGCTGGATACCAACAAAAAGCTCATCCTGGGGTTCGGGTTTTTCCTGGTGTGGTGCGTCCTTACCGTCATTTTCTTTGCCGACTATAAGGCGCTGTACCTTTCCACCCTGCACACCGAATATCCCAGCTACGGAGCGGCCATCACCTGCCTGAAGCTGGTGCTGGTGCTTTGCGGTTTGACGGCTTTGATCCCGGTCGCGCCCGCGCCCACGGGACGCGCGTACGCGGATGGTTTAGCGCGCGCGTACCAAAAGCAGAACATAGAGCAGGCCAAAACCGCGGCTGCCGAGGTCCAGAAGGACCTGGAGCGGCGGGTGGAGCAGCTGCGTAACTCCATGAGCCCGGAGGAGCTGGAGGCGCTGATGCAGAAGCTGAAGCAGGAGAGCTCACCCGCGGCGGCCGAAGAATCCCACGAAAAGACGGAGGAAAAATGATATGTTCCTGATCCGCACGCTGCTTTCTCAAGGGACGATCCTGTGCATCGTTCTGCTGCTGGTGACGCTGGATGTGGGCTTTTCCACCGCCAAGGCCACGACCAAGCCGGGGAAGCTCCTGCTGGTGCTGGCGGGGTGCCTTGTCCTCTTTGGCGGGATGGAGCTGCTGAGCCGCGGCGGCGACCCGGCCGGTGAGATCACGGCGGCCATGTTCCTGGGGTGGCTGGGGCTGCTGGGGACCATCGGCGCGCTGGCCTCGCTTCTTTCCCGCGCTGTAAAGGCACGGTACCTGAAAAGCCAGGAGCAGGAGGAAAAGGGCCAGCTGTGAGCCTGTAAAACAAACGACCCGAAGGTTCTGCCGGCGGCGGAGCTGACGGGTCGATTTTTTATCCGTCAGTCCGGGGGAGATAAAAGCCTTGCGGAGGGCTTGGGAAGCGCCGCTCGCCGCGGGGGGTGGTGGCCGCCTTCGGCGGGGGCTACTTTTCTGTGATGAAAAGTGGGCAAAAGAATTTTTAGGCCAAGTTAGTGGTCGCCTGGCGGCGGGGCGTTGATTTTGCAGGGTGCAAAGCCGGTACGGCTCGCCGCCGCTTCATTACCCCTTACAAAGGGGAGGCTTTTGGTTGGAGCGGGTGAAAATTACTGCTGGTCGTCGTCCTCCGGGGGCTGCTGGGGTTTTTCTGAGCGGACGAAGGCAACGATGAGGCAGAAGATCACGAGCAGATCGGCGAAGAAAACCGTTTCGGAATAGACGGCCTTGGCCCGGATAGCGCCGAGGACGGCGGCGATGAAGGCCACCACATACAGCGCCCGGCGCACCCATTTGGAGTCCTCCCCGCGCTTTTTGGCGAGGATGAGATTGACGGCGAACAGCAGGATGATAAGGACGCCGCAGCCGTACAGGATGTAGGTGATGGTATCGAGCCAGTTCATGAGAGTTCCTCCCCTTTTGTAGAAATAAGTGGGCTTGCTGGCTTTATTATACTGTTTTGTTGCATTTTTGCAAATAATTTGTGTTGCGTAATCGCAACAGTGATGCATTTGCGCAACACACGGATTTTAGCAGAATTCCAAAATTTTTTCCGACAATTTGTGCGGGGTCCCCCTATAAAAAGAAAAAATCGGGGTGGGTTGTTGCGTTTTTGCAACATAAAAATGGCAAAAGGGCATCGAAGACGGCGGGAATTTTTTTTGAGGACGAAATAGGGCTGTTCTTTTCTTCGCCGAAATGACCAAGCGGCGGGAGAAAAGTTTGGCCAAAACGCAAAAAACGAAAGCGGCAGAACCCCAAAAATGAGGCTCTGCCGATTTCGATCTTCTATGTTTTCTCTAAATTTGGCTGCGGCGGCCCCGCTGCCCGAAAGCGGTGCCGGCATGGGAACGGAGCGGTGACATCTGCCCAGTCGTTCTTCTCCGCTCCCTTACCCCTTATCAATGGTATTGTAGCACAGAAGGGGTACAGGGGAAAGACCCTTTGGGACAGCGTGCATAAATAGGTAAGATACTGTCATATTTGCTTCCAAAATTCGCACAGGTGTGATATAATTTGACAAAAGAGTGGAGGCGACGGGATGATAAAAATAGCGATATGCGATGATGAGAGAGAGCTGCGGGAAGCGACCGCCGCCCGGCTGCGGGAATATTTTGCTGAGGAGGCGCTGATTGCGCCATTTGAAAGCGGGGAAGCACTGCTGCGCGCGGTGCGGGAGGAGAACTGCCGCTACCAGCTGGCGGTGCTGGATATTGAGCTGGGAGAGATGAACGGCATAGCGGTGGGAGAAGCGCTGAACCGGCTGCTGCCCACCTGCCAGATCATCTACCTGACGGGATACCTGGACTATGCCCCCGACGCCTATGCCACCCGGCACACCTACTATGTGTACCGGCCGACGATGGAGAAACACCTGCCGCTGGCGCTGCAAAAGGCGATGACCGCACTGGCCGAGGCCGAAAACGGCCAACTGGTGCTGCCGCAGAAGGGCGGCCAGCTGGTACTGGAAAAACGGGAGATCTCCCACCTGGAGCGGCGGCTGCGGGTGACCAAGCTGTACCTGGCGGACGGGCAATGCGTGACCACCGCCCTGAGGCTGGAGGAGCTGCTGGAACGGCTGGGGGACCCGGCCTTTCTGCGGTGCCACAACAGCTTTGCGGTGAGCCTGGACCATGCGGCGGTGTTTCGGCGGGAGAGCTTCCTGATGCGGGACGGGACGGTGGTGCCCATCAGCCACGGCTACTACCCTGCCGTGCGGGAGCAGTTCCGTAAATACCACCATATCGAGCTGTGAGAGAGAACGGAATTGAGGAGAGAGAAGCATGACAGCGATCATTCAGTTTTTTACATCGCATTTCTTTGGAAACATGGTGTATGGCATCATCAGCTATGTGCGGGAGATCCCCGGCTGCAATGCATTTCACATTTTCTACCCGTTGGTGGCATTGTATTTTGTAATTCAGCTCATCTATCTGTTTACCGTATTCGATGGCAGCGTTGCCATGCTGCTTCTGCTGTTCTTTTTGGAAAAAATCATTGAAATACTGGGAATGGCAGTTTCGGAGGCTCTGTCTATATGGCTGATCCCCGACTATATGTACTATTACCTTTTGGATAATGTGCGGGGCGTGTGGTATTTCAATTCCTCTATTGCGGCGACTGAGCTGATCGTCTGGGGATTCTGCTGGGGGATCATCCGGCTGATACGGTATGTGCAGAGCCGCAATGCCCGCTTGGACATCATGGCGTATATCCTGATCCCCGCTTCGCAGTTTATTCTGTTTTTTATTACCCTGGTGCTGTACGCCAATGAGACCAAGACGGCCATTTTTAACCCCTATGGGGTGGCGGCGCTGGTGGCGGGGATGCTGGGCGACCTGGCGCTGTTTGTAATGATCCGCCGGATGAACGAGAACGCCGCGCTGCGGGCCCAGCTGGAGGCCACCCGGATGCAGCAGAGCTACTATACCCTGCTGGAGGAGCAGCAGAAGCAGATACGGGAGATGCAGCATGACATCAATAACCATGTGGCGGTGATACGCAGCCTGACCGCCGGGGCCCCGGAGGGCACCGACCTGAAGCAGTATGCCGAGGAGGTGGCCGCGCCGAAGCTTATCAACCTGCACTACTGCCGCAACGCCATACTGAACGCGCTGCTGGTGAATAAGGCCGCCGACTGTGAAAAGGCGGGTATTGAGGCGAACTTTGACATAAAGCTGGCGGCGGGGACGGCGGGCTTTGATGACTACGACCTGGTGGCGCTGGTGAGCAATCTGCTGGATAACGCCATAGCGGCGGCCGGGGCAGCTGAGCCGAAGCAGGTAGGACTAACCATGCAGACGGCGGATGGGGCGCTTTCCATCCTGTGCCGCAACAGCTGCGGTAAGGGCGCCGAGGGCACCGCCGTGAACCAGGGCAAGATGACCCGCGGCAACGGCCGGGGGATCATCAACCGGGTGGTGAAGAAATACGGCGGCGAGATGGAGACACAGCCGGGCGACGGGTGCTACACCGTAAGTGTGATGGTCTTCGCGAAGGGAGAAGCGCCGATAATGACATAAGCGATCGTCCTATGAAAAGGAAGCTCCGAGAGGGGCTTTTCCTTTTGGATGGGTATGTTAGGCTTGGTCTATTCTCCTACCGGCAGATGGGGCGATTATCTCGGTTTTGCTTGTTCCGGCAGCCATGCCGTCATTTATACGGCTGGCCGCTTCCCGATGTAAGAGGAGCCTTAAGATAGCGGAATACCAGATACGAAAAGAGCCGCCCCGTGGGGACGGCTCTTGATTTTTGGCGGATCAGAGGAGGCCCTGCACCAGAATGACGATGATGAGCAGGGGGAGAACATAGCGAAAATAGGGACGCAGCCAGCGGGGGAGCTTGGGGCCTTTTCCGGTATTGGCCTCCGCGAGGTAATTTTCGAAGCCCCAGCCCCAGCGGCTGACGCAGAACAGCAGATAGACGACTGCGCCGATGGGCAGCAGCAGATTGCTGACAAGGAAATCCTCGCTATCCTGCACACCGCGTGCGCCGATGAGCTGCAGGTCGCCCCAGACATTGAAACCGAGGATGCAGGGCATGCTGAGCACCAGCATGGCAATGCAGCCGATAAGGGAGGCCTTTTTGCGGCTGATGCCGAAGGTATCCACCGCGAAGGCCAGGAGATTCTCAAACACGGCCAGCACCGTGGAGAAGCTGGCGAAGGTCATAAACAGGAAGAACAGCGTACCCCACAGGCGGCCGCCCTCCATATTAACGAAAACGCTGGGGAGCGTCTGGAAGATGAGGGAGGGGCCGGCATCCGGCTGGACACCGTAGGAGAAGCAGGCCGGGAAGATAATGACGCCGGCCATGAGGGCCACGAAGGTATCCAGGGCGCAGATGCGGGTGGCCTCGCCGGCGAGGGTGTGCTCCCGGCTCATGTAGCTTCCAAAGATCTCCATGGCGGCGATGCCGAGACTGAGGGTAAAGAAGGCCTGATTCATGGCGGCGGTGATGATATTCCCCAGGCCGTTGGTACGGATGCTTTCGGCGGAGGGGAGCAGGTAGAATTTCATACCCTCAGCGGCGCCGGGCAGCAGCAGGCTGTGCACCGCCAGCACAACAATGAGGGCCAGCAGGGCGATCATCATGACCTTGGTGATGCGCTCGAGGCCTTTCTGCACGCCAAAGCTGCAAACCAAAAAGCCCAGAACGACCACGATGACCATAAAGATGGTCATTTCTCCGGGGGAGGAGAGCATCTGGCTGTAGACGCCGCCGATCTCCTCGGTGCCCATGCCGGCGACAAAATCGCCCCGGAGGAATTTATAAAAGTAATCCACCATCCAACCGGTGACGGTGGTGTAGTACATCATAAGCAGGCAGCAGCCCAGCATGCAGAACCAGCCGTGGATGTGCCACCTCTGGCCCGGCTTTTCGAGGGTCTGGTAGGCCTGTACGGCGCTTTTGCGGCTGGCGCGGCCCACGGCCAGCCCCCTGGTCATAACCGGGATGCCCATGATGACCAGGCAGATGAGATAAAACAGCACAAAGTATCCGCCGCCGTACTGGCCGGTGATATAGGGGAAGCGCCAGACATTGCCGATGCCGATGGCGCAGCCGGCACTGACCAACAGGAACCCTAAGCGGGAACGGAAATTTTCTCTTTGCATACAATACTCCTCATTTCGACTTTATAAAAAGTATTCTTATTATAGGACGGGAGAGGAGCATTGACAAGGAGCAGTTTGGCATTATAATATAAGAAAAAGTTATGATGCAGCGGATTGCAGGGACCGGAAAGGAGAAAGGGAGGAAACCGATGAACCGAAACCAACTGAGATACTTTGTGGCGGCGGCGGAGAGCCGGAGCTTTACCAAGGCAGCCGACCAGTTTTTTATCTCCCAGACAGCGGTGACGCAGCAGATACGGCTGCTGGAGGAGATGCTGGGGTGTCCCCTGTTTGACCGGAGTACCCGGCCGGTTTCCCTAACGCCGGCGGGCAAGGCGTTTCTGACCGAAGCGAAGGCGATCCTGGAGCGGATGGATCAGGCCATTGACCGGGCGCACGGAGCTTCCACCGGGCTTTCCGGCAGCCTGCGCATTGGGTACCTAAAGGGCTATGAGCAAAGCGGATTTACCGATTTCCTGCGGGAATTCCACCAGCGGCACGCCAATTTGCTGATCACCTTTTACCGCTGCACCACCGACCAGCTGGCGGCGGGACTTTTGGGGAATCAGTTTGATCTGATCCTGACCTGGGACAGCACCAACCTGAAGCAGGATGAACGGGTGGGCTGGCTGCTGGCCGAGGAGGTGGGGCTGGTGGCGGCGCTGTATGCCGGGCATCCGCTGGCGCAGCGGGTGCGGCTGACCCGCCGGGAGCTGCGGGGGGAGCCGATCATTTACATGTCCCCGGCGGAAACGCTGGATTCCTACGGCGACGCGTTTTTTATGAACCTGTATAAGGAGGCAGGCTACCGGCCTAATATCCTGTTCTGCTCCTCCGATAGTGAGAGCATCCTGATGATGGTGGCGTTTGTATTTTGTCTGGAGTTCCCATAAAATGCGCTGCCGTAAGATACCGTCTCCTTTTCCATGAATAAAGACTATTTTTTGGCCTTTCCGTAGTTTGTATTCTTCCATGGTTTTCCGGAAAACTTCCAATTGATATTCCAGGATATCTTTATTATTCATTCCGGCCGTTGTTTCGAGTAATTCATGACAATGTAAATCTATCTCGACGATGTTACCGACAATCTGTTTTTGTGGCCGGGGAGTCGGGGCCGGTGTTGTGTCCTTTTTCTCGCGTATGGCCTGAGTGAGTTGTTTCTCATCGATTTCTTCGGTGGCAGGCAGATGTTCTTTATCCAAAGCACGGATGATGCAAATCGAATCAAACCAGCGGGTATGTTTATAAATACCGGATTTACAAAGATTGACGGTATTGATTTTTACTTCTGCTTCGATCGGAGTTCTGGGTGTCGTGGAACCTTTCTTGAAAAAGATAGCCTGGATATGAACGGCTTTTATACCGGCATCGATATCTTTTAACGAGTAGGTTCCTATCGGACAAGTGCTGTCCGGATTACAATTACCGGCACTGATACCGCTATATTTTTCCCCATGGCGAAAAGCGATCGAATAGAGACAAGTTTGCTGTGTATCGTTAACCAAAAATAGTTCATAGCGGGAATCCGGTAAATTGTTGAAATTATCGGGGACAATAGCGAAATACAACGTATCGCCCGATTCCATCGTTACCCCTTTTTGTACCTGAGTTACGGAACTACTATCCGGTTTAGAAGGAGTGAAATCAGAGTGGATGACGACCAGGTCACTTGTTGAAGCCGGTATTTCGAACCCATAGTCGTCGACAAAGATATTGACGGTTGTATTGTCTATGATGCCGGTTACTTTACCTTCCATTTTTTCTGAAATGAAACGTACGATATCACCTATCCTTATATTCATAGCTGTGTTATAAAATTAAAATGGGAAATAGCGGCATTATTTCAACACTTTGAAAGTCAACGGGCCAGAATCGTGATGGTCCGGACAATCGTGGTGTTGACAGGCTTCTCCGGAATCGGTGAGTGCGCCTTGTAACCAGGCATTGACTACTGCTTCGACACTGCCCGAACATCCCCGTATCACCCGGATATGGTGGTCTTCGAGCGTATGTTTGGCTCCTTCGCCCATATTGCCCGCGAGCATCAATTCAACACCTTTTTCTTCTAATACCGAGGCTATATTGGATTTGCATCCACATCCTTCCGGAGAAGCCTGAATTTCTGTACAGACAATCAGTTTGTCTTCACTGATTGTAAAAATCGTATAATACTCACAATGTCCGAAATGATCGTCGACGACATTATTTCTTGTCGGAATAGCTACTTTCATAAGATTCGATTTATAGGGACAAAGGTAGCTATTAATCCTCACCTTTCCCTTATTTTTCGGGGAGTTTTTTCAGACAGAAAAACCAATCGTAGCATCGGGTACCACTGGCAGGTTTGTCCATTCGTTCGTTTGCCGCATTGAACGAGCCCGGGGTAGGAGCGATCACTTCGTCTCCAGGACACCAGTCGGCCGGTAGGGCTACTCCATATTTATCGATGGTTTGCAAGCCGATAAGTACCCGTTTCAGTTCGTCGAAATTTCGTCCCAGAGCCAGCGGATAATAGATAATGGCCCGGATGATTCCTTGCGGATCGATGTAAAATACGGCACGGACAGCGTTGGTCGAGCTTTCCCGGGGTTGGATCATGCCGTATAAATGGGCTACTTCCATGGTCACATCGGCAATTAACGGAAATTGAACCTCAACATTTTTCTTTCCTTTGTACTCGATCTTTTCCCGGATGGTCCGCAACCAGGCAATATGACTGTATAAACCGTCGACAGAAAGTCCTATCAGTTGACAATTCAGCGCTTTGAATTCTTCCGTCATAGCTCCGAAAGTAACGAATTCGGAGGTACATACCGGAGTGAAATCGGAAGGATGACTGAAAAGAATAATCCATTTGCCGTTAAAGTCCAGAGGAAAATGAATTTTTCCTTGAGTAGTGACTGCATCGAATACCGGAGCCTGATCGCCGATCCGGGGCATCGGAATAGTTTCGTCTGTAAAATCCATGATGATACTGTTTTAAGTTGTTTGTAATACCTGAAATACGTTTTTTTCTGCCGAAAGGTTGGAAATAGTCGGATAACCTTTCTTTTGTGGTTGGCGTAAAATCTTGATAACGAAATGGTTTTTAATGAGAAGAAGCATGACTTTTAAAATTGTTGTTTTGAGTTTGATGTTAGGTATTTGGGGCTTGGATGCCCGGTCACAAAATGAAGAGCCGGACTTTTCGGGACAATCGGAAGATAGTCTGATGCAGGCTTTAGGAAATATACCGGCTTTCACTATATATAAAGATAATTATGTGGTGACCGGAACGAGTTTCACCGGTGGAAAAATTTCGAAATACAATTCGGATGCTAAATTTCAGATTAGCTTACGCCACCGGCTTTACCGTAAGTTATTGCCTTATCGGATTTATTTATTCCTGACGTATAGCCAGAAGTCTTTTTGGGATATTTACCGGAAATCGGCCCCTTTTGCGGACAATAATTATAACCCTTCTTTAGGGTTCGGACGTAATTTTATCGGGGAGGGAAGGATTAAAGGTATCGGGATGGTGCAGTTCGAGCATGAATCGAACGGGCGCGACAGTATTTGGTCGAGGAGTTGGAACCGGTTGACTTTTACCGGTATTTATCTGATGAATAAAAATTATACTTTTCAGGCCAAGGTTTGGATAGCTATGCAGGTAGCTAAAGAAAACAGACACCTGACCAGATATGCCGGAATCGGACATTTGGCAGCGACTTATGCCAGTGATAACGGACGTTTGTCCTGTTCGGCCTTAATGATAAAACGGGGTGGGTGGAATTGGAATGCGAATTGGCGTTTGGAGGTTGCCTATCGATTGTTCAGAGAAGATAACCAGTATTTATTTATGCAATTTTGTAATGGATATGGCGAAAGTATGATCGCCTACAATCAGTTCAGGCGTTACTTACGGTTTGGATTTGTGATCAAACCCCGCTCGGTGACTATATTTTAAAGGAAAGGTGTGTGATTAATTGTGATATTTTTGGGCGTAATCGTTTGAAATTATTAAATTAGCGGGTCGAAAAGTAATAAATATTAAATATATAATGAGATGACATTACAAGAATTCCAACAATCTATCCGGGAAGGTATTCCCGCGGAATTGCCTGCACCGAAACCTTATGATCCGGAGGTAAACCATGCACCGAAACGGAAGGATATCCTGACGAAAGAGGAAAAAAAACTCGCTATCCGGAATGCCTTACGCTATTTCGAACCGCGGCACCATGCTGTTTTGGCCCGTGAATTTGCAGAAGAATTAGAAAAATATGGCCGGATTTATATGTATCGGTTCCGGCCGGATTATGAAATGTACGCTCATAATATATACGATTATCCTCATAAATGTTTGCAAGCAGCTGCTATTATGCTGATGATCAACAATAATCTGGATAAGGCTGTTGCACAACATCCCCATGAGTTGATTACTTACGGAGGAAACGGTGCGGTATTCCAAAACTGGGCACAATATCGTCTGGCTATGAAATATTTGTCAGAAATGACCGACGAACAAACTCTGGTGATGTATTCCGGTCATCCGCTGGGATTGTTTCCTTCGCATAAAGATGCTCCCCGGGTTGTGGTCACCAATGGTATGGTCATTCCGAATTATTCGAAACAGGACGATTGGGAAAGGTTTAATGCTCTTGGTGTATCCCAATACGGACAAATGACTGCCGGATCGTATATGTATATCGGGCCGCAAGGAATCGTTCATGGTACTACCATCACGGTTTTAAATGCCGGTCGTAAGATTTCCAAACATGGTGAAGGTCTGGCGGGGAAGTTGTTCGTTACCGCAGGTTTGGGAGGTATGTCGGGAGCTCAGCCTAAAGCAGGCAATATTGCCGGTTGTGTAAGTATCACTGCCGAAATCAATCCGAAAGCTACCCATACCCGTTATTCACAGGGATGGGTAGATGAGGTGATCGATGATCTGGATGTGCTGATGAAACGGGTGCGGCAGGCGAAAGCTGACAAACAGGTCGTTTCCATTGCTTACCAAGGGAATGTCGTCGATTTGTGGGAACGGCTGGCTGAGGAAGATATCGTGGTCGAGCTGGGATCCGACCAGACTTCTTTGCATAATCCCTGGGCAGGAGGATATTATCCTGTCGGTCTTTCTTTCGAAGAGAGCAAACAAATGATGGCCGAACAACCGGAATTATTTAAAGAGAAAGTACAGGAGTCCTTACGTCGCCATGTGGCTGCTATCAATAAATGTGTCGAACGGTTCGGAACTTATTTCTTCGATTACGGGAATGCATTTTTATTGGAGTCTTCCCGTGCCGGTGCCGATATCCTGAAGCCGAACGGCGACTTCAAGTATCCTTCTTATGTTCAGGATATTATGGGACCGATGTGTTTCGATTACGGTTTCGGTCCTTTCCGTTGGGTATGTACCAGCGGTGATCCGAAGGATTTGGCGAAGACCGATGAGTTGGCTGCTAAAGTACTGGAAGAGCTGGCTGCTCAGTCTCCGAAAGAAATTCAGCAACAGATGCATGACAATATACGCTGGATCAAAGCTGCTGCCGAAAACCATTTGGTGGTAGGTTCACAGGCTCGCATCCTTTACGCAGATGCTGAAGGAAGAATAAAGATTGCAGAAGCTTTTAACAAGGCGATCGAATGGGGAGAGATCTCTGCTCCTGTTGTGCTGGGACGTGATCACCACGATGTGTCCGGAACAGATTCACCTTACCGGGAGACTTCGAATATTTACGACGGATCGAAGTTTACGGCGGATATGGCCGTACAGAATGTGATCGGTGATTCTTTCAGAGGGGCTACCTGGGTGTCTTTGCATAATGGTGGTGGTGTCGGCTGGGGAGAAGTGATCAACGGAGGTTTCGGTATGTTGCTGGATGGCTCTGCCGATGCTGACAGACGCTTGAAAAATATGCTGTTCTGGGATGTGAATAACGGTATTTCCCGCCGGAGCTGGGCTCGGAACGAAGGTGCCGTATTTGCGATCAAACGGGCTATGGAGGCGAATCCGAATCTGAAAGTGACTTTACCGAATTATGCAGACGACCAGTTGGTGGAAAGTTTATTCTGATCCGATAGAATAGTCCGATAAGTAAAGAATTCTTTTATAGTTGGACGGTGCATATGCAGTTTTTAACTGTTGGCACCGTTCATTTTTTATTCTTGATTTTCTTTGAAGGCCTTTCGGACCGGCTATCAATTGTCGAACCCGGGGCGTACGAATGTCCTGGCTTTAGGAAAATACTCGTCGGCATCGCTGCGTAATTGTTCCAATACTACCAATAGATGGGATATTTCTTTTTGATAAGCCGGACACAAAGGTTGTATTATTTTCCAGTTTTCAATCGAACGTTCCACCCCGATAAGAGCCACTTTGGCCGATCCATTATAGTCTTCTGTCGTTTTTGACTTATTGGCCGTATGGTAGTGATAACCGTATAATGCCCTTCGGATTTTGGCTTGAATCAAATCCGGATACCAGCCGACGACTTCTAAAGCCTCTTCCAGAAGTTCGTTTTTTTCTTTATCATTTATTATTTCGTAAAGCTGCTCCAGACATTTATCGGCCCAATATTCGTAAATACTGCAAATCCGGAGGAGATCCGAAGATTCGAGTTTTTGGTAAACTTGCTCTCTTGGAGTCCCTTCGTAATCCTCACCCCAAAACTCCCGGTCGATATTTTCCGAAGCATAAATGTCCTCGACATCTAATCCGCGTTCTTCAGCCAATTCATGTAATACTTCATAAGTAGATTCGAAGACTTCTTTCAGGCGTGCCCAAATACTTTCATCTTCCCGATGGCCTTCCCGTTCAAAATTGAAACCGCCTTTCTCCTCGATCTTTTTTCCCATTACAAAGCTCATACACCGCAACTGTTGTTCGCATTTTTCACACCAACGATCGCAATAATTATAAATACCAGGGATGAATCCGACATCCACAACTTTTTTAATTTTCTTTTTGGACACAATTATCTAAGATTGAGTTTTACAGACTTTTTTAGTCAAACTACCCTAATTCTTCAAAGATTCCGGACTATTTTACCAGAATACAGGGTACAAAGATAGTCTATATCAATAAAATAAAAAAAAATTTTGAAAACTTCATCAAATAATATGGTTAACCAGGCGATATCCCTCTGTATTATTCATTAAAAACTATTATTTTATAACCGTCGGAATGCTATTGATTACTATATCGCTTCTCTGATTCGGAGAATACATCCGATTGGAAGATTTGTATTTAAGGGGATTTTACTTTATTTTCGCGCCGGATTTCTGGTAAACATCCTGTTTATATATAAATGACGCTGGAGTAGGGTTTCGGTATCGCATGGGCAGGGCGGAAATGATTGTGCGTCGATTCGGGCAGGCGGTAAATCGCTTTCTTTTTTTCCGGAGAATGGACTGTCGGAGGGAAGCATATCCGACTTTGTAAAATTGAATAGTCGACAAGTTTATATTCGATACTATGTGGTTGTTACTGGCTTTTGTTTCTGCTACTTTGTTGGGATTGTACGATGTGGTGAAAAAAATTTCTTTAGAGAGGAATGCAGTTATACCGGTTCTCTTTTTGAATATTTTTTTCTGTTGTCTTCTTTTTTTACCGGTGGTCCTTTTATCTGCCTTGGCTCCTGACATGATGCGGAATACGTTGTTATTCTTACCGGCTATCGGAAGTGAAGGGCATTTTTTGTTATTTTTGAAAGCTGTGATCGTTTTGGCTTCCTGGATTTTCGCTTATTTTTCTTTGAAACATTTGCCTATTACGATTGCTTCACCGATCAAGGCTACCCAGCCTATTCTGACTTTACTGGGAGCTTTACTTGTTTTTGGAGAACGGTTGAACATTTGGCAATGGGCCGGAGTTTTAACTGCAGTAATTTCTTTGTTTTTGCTTTCCCGTTCAGGTAAGAAAGAGGGAATCCGGTTTGCGCATAATAAGTGGATTTATTTTATGATTCTTGCAGTCGTAACCGGTTCTGTGAGTGGGTTATACGATAAATATCTGATGACTTGTCTCGACCGGATGAATGTGCAGGTATGGTATAATTTTTACCAATTGGCTATAATGGGGGTTATTTTATTTACACTTTGGTATCCCGGAAGAAAAAAATCTACTCCTTTTCAATGGCGTAATACTATTCCTTTTATTTCTATTTTGTTGGTGCTGGCTGATTTTGTTTATTTCTATGCTTTAAGCTACGAAGACTCGATGATTTCTATTATTTCTTTAGTGCGCAGGAGTGGGGTGGTGGTTTCATTTATTGCCGGAGCGATCTGGTTTAAAGAGAGGAATTTGAAAGCTAAGTTTATAGACCTGCTTTTGGTTTTAGCCGGTATGTATCTGATTTATTTAGGAACTCGTTGATGGGCGGGAAAGTCAGTCTTTTCTAAGGAAGGAGAAATATTAAGGTAGACGGGCGGTAACTCCTGATACTGATTTTGGAATCTAGCCCGAAGGCTCCGGTCAGCATACAGAAAAAACGGCTAATCCGGATTGAAAAGCTGCCGGTCTGTTCAAAAAATTTTTGGAGCGACATCAGCGGTTTTACAAGCCCGGAGAAGTCGCTCCGAAGTACTTTGAAGATCGGCTCTTTATCGAAGAGGTTAGATAACTTCGGCAACGACAAATGTACTGCCACCGATGTAAATCATATCTTCGGAGGAGGCAGCTTGCCGGGCTGCTTCGTAAGCTGCTGCGACAGTGGGATAATATTCGCCTTGCAGGCCTGCTTGTCTTGCTTTTTGAGCAAGCTGTTGCTCCGGCATAGCCCGGGGAATGGAAGCTTTGCAGAAATAATACACCGCATCCTGAGGAAGGATATGTAATACGCTGTCGATGTCTTTGTCACTAACCATACCGATGACAAAATGAAGCTTTCGATACCGGCACTGTTTTAATTGTTGGGTGATCTCTGTCAGGCCATCGATATTGTGACCCGTGTCGCAAATGGTCAATGGCTGGTTGGAAAGGGTTTGCCAGCGTCCGAATAAACCGGTATTCGTCACTACCCGTTCGATACCTTGCCGGACTTGCTGGTCGCTGATCTTTAAGCCTGCTTGTTGTAAAACGGGTATAGTCTCCAGTACCGTAGGAATATTTTTTCGTTGATAGAGTCCTTTCAATTCACTGGTTAAATGATCGAAATGCCAACCGTTTTTCCGTGTCAGCTGGAAACTTCCGTCGATGTTAATCGTTGTCGTCCAGTTGTCACTTGCAAATTCGATCGGAGTTTCACAGGTTTGAGCTTTTTGCTCGAAAACAAAATCGTAGGTTTTGTCGCGCGTACCGATGACAACCGGAATACCGGGTTTTATGATTCCTGCTTTTTCGCTTGCAATTTTTTCGAGGGTGTTCCCCAGGAGTGCCATATGATCGAAGGAAATATTTGTAATAACAGAGGCTAAAGGAGTGATAATGTTCGTGGAATCGAGGCGTCCACCCAGTCCGACTTCGATCACTGCAATATCCACCTGGCTATCGGCGAAATACTTGAAAGCCATAGCTACCGTCATTTCGAAGAAAGACGGTTTTACCCGGGAGAATAAATCGGCGTGATGCCGGACAAAATCGATGACATATTGTTCACTGACCATTTCTCCGTTGATTTTAATCCTTTCCCGGAAATCTTTTAAATGAGGGGAAGTATACAGGCCGGTTTTATATCCGGCTTGCTGTAATATAGAAGCCAGCATGTGGGATACCGATCCTTTGCCGTTCGTACCTGCCACATGAATCGTTTTGAAGTTTTTATGGGGATGTCTGAAATATTCATCCAATTGTAAAGTGTTGTCCAGGTTTGCTTTGTACGCAGCCTGACCTTCCCTTTGGTACATCGGGAGCTGGGCAAACAACCAATTTAAAGTTTCCTGATAATTCATGATTTGTTTTTTCAAAATTTCAAATGTTATTCCCGGACTTTTCATTTTTAGGTGAAGGTCTGAGAACAAGATGCAAAAGTACTAAACAAATGAAATTGCTTGTTGAAAATCCGGGATTTATTCTCTTTGCTGTGAAAAAAAAATTAATTTTGCAGGTTATAAATAGATTATTTATGAAAGCTGATATAAATGTACCTATACCTGTCTTGAGACGTATGCCTTCTTATCTTTCTTTTGTAAAGACTTTACAAAAGCAGGGAGAGAAGTACGTGTCTTCTACCCGGATAGCTGAATATATGGAAATCGATTCGACTCAGGTGACGAAGGATCTTTCCCATACCGGTATTTCGGGTAAAACACGGGTTGGATACGAGGTGGACAGTTTTGTGCGGATTCTGGAAGATTTTTTGGGTTTTAGCCGGGTGGACGGAGCATTTTTGGTCGGAGCCGGTTCGTTGGGGAGCGCTTTGCTGCAAGATAAAGGATTGTCTGCTTTCGGGTTACAGATAGAGGCTGCCTTCGATACGGATAAAACGAAGATCGGTACAAAAGTCAATGATATCGAAATATTTCATATCGATCAATTCCGTGCTATGGCTGCCGAACGGAAAGTGGTGATCGGTATTATTACCGTCCCCGCCGAACATGCACAGAATGTAGCCGACTTGATGGTCGCCTGGGGAATTAAAGCCATCTGGAATTTTACTCCTGCCCGCATAAAGGTCCCTACGCATATTGTCGTGCAAAATACCACCATCTATATGAACCTCGCTATCTTGTTCAATAAATTGTACAACGATAAGGGGGAAAAAAAGTAAAAGGTTAAAAGCTAAAGCCTATCGTCTTTAACTTTTTACTTTTACCTTTTTACCTTTTACTTTTTTTCTTATCTTTGCACCTTATTAAAAATAAGCTGCGTACGTAGCGTAGTAATAAAATAAACGACTATGATAAAAATTAAATTTCCGGATGGAAATGTAAAAGAATTTGAGTCAGGTGTGACCGGCTTGGATATTGCCCGGGGAATTAGTTCCAAACTGGCTAAGGAAGTGTTGTCCATATCTGTGAATGGGGAAATTTGGGATTTGACACGTCCTATTACAGCAGATGCTGAAATTAAATTATTTACCTGGGATGATCAGGAAGGAAAACATGCTTTCTGGCATTCTTCGGCCCACTTGATGGCAGAAGCCCTGCAACAATTATACCCGAATACCAAATTCGGTATCGGACCGGCTATCGAAAACGGATTTTACTATGATATCGATCCGGGAGAAGGGGTCGTTTTGACCGACAAAGATCTGGAAACCATCGAGAAGAAAATGCTTGAATTGGCGCGCCAGAAAGAAGAGTATTGCCGTATCAATGTGAGCAAGCAAGAAGCACTGGAGCATTTCAACAGTATCAACGAAACTTATAAAGTGGAGTTAATCAACGATTTGGAAGACGGTAAGATTACTTATTATCGTCAGGGCTCCTTTACCGATCTTTGCCGTGGTCCGCACTTACCGGATACTTCTTATATTAAGGCTATAAAACTGACCGGTTTAGCCGGTGCTTACTGGAGAGGGAACGAGCATAATAAAATGTTGACCCGTATCTACGGTATCACTTTCCCGAAACAGAAAATGCTGGACGAATGGCTGGTATTGATGGAAGAGGCGAAGCAACGGGATCACCGGAAGATCGGTAAAGAAATGGAATTGTTTACTTTTTCCCAAGCTGTGGGTGCCGGTTT
>ERZ857745.1837-NODE-1837-length-24926-cov-4.278799_pt1 | contig 24926 bp, 28 predicted proteins | sample MGYA00519699_ERZ857745 | MGnify/ENA primary metagenome ERZ857745 (study PRJEB31778, sample SAMEA3449357) | human gut metagenome | biome: human gut; feature: human-associated habitat; material: faeces | place: United Kingdom | collected 2010/2012 ...
ATATTTTCTATAAAATGTATTTTTTACATATTTTTTAGGTTTTTGTATACAATCACACAAATAGGCGGTCATACGACCGCCCACCTTGTTCAGGTTATTTACTTATTCACCTTTTCCGACTCAATATTAGACCACTCAGTATAGTATTTCTTGCCGTCTATTGTACGCACACCTCTAACCTTATAGTAATATCTCTTACCGTCTTTCAGATTTTTAGCATTTACAATTCTGGAAGCCTTACCGCTCTTAGTAGTATATATCTTACTGTACTTTCCGTTCTTTTTAACTGCACGCAGAATTTCAAAGCTGTCTACTCTGTATCCCTTTGATTTCTTCCACTTAATCACGATGTTTCCATCCTTGTTCACAGTGGTTTCAAGTTCAATCTCTGTGTTTTTAACTCCCTTGATTATGCGCTTGTTATCAGCAGGTTTAACAGGCTCAGGCTGTTTTTTCTCTGTTTTTACCTCTATTGTATCGCCTGTTTTAAGGCCTGTGATTTCTGTAACCTTGCCTTTGGAAATACCATTAACAAGGACGTCAACTATCTCATATCCTTCTTCTACAGTGATAGTTGCCTTAGTACCGTCACTGCTTAATTCTGCTTTAAAGCCCTTTCCTGCAGCAATGGAAGGCTTCTGTACCGGTGGTTTGGATGGTTTTGAATATTTTGAGCGAACTGTTACTTTAAACTGTATGTCATAGTAAGTATTGCCGTCAGCAGATTCAACACCTACAGTAATTGTTCCGCTGTCACCGACAGCTGCATCGCTCTTAATTGTAAATCCAACCTTATCCTCGCCGCTTACTTTATATGGCGGAATACTTCTGTCAAAAACATTATCATATGAGTGCGCACCGCGCATTACATCTGTAGCATTCTTCTTATAGCTGCTCAGGTAAACCTCTCTGTTCTCACCTGCCAGTACTCTGATTTCAGGTGCGATAACATCTGCTTCCTGTTTAGCTGATATAGCAAAAGGCTTTGTTACTGCACCACTGTAATTGCCTTTACCTGTAACGGTCACTTCGCCAGTTCCCGCATTAGTATTTTTAGTATAGGCAACATCATAATCAGTACCTTCAACTAATGTTTTAGCCGCATCAATTACAGTAATCTCCGGCTTAATCTCACTGCCGGTATATGTCTGTGAAGGTATATCTGCAATCATATCTTCTGCAAGTGGCTTTGCAGCTACAGTAAATGTACCAACCACCAGATTATTAACACTGTTAAAATTCTCTCCCTCTGCAACGTCAACCTTAACTGTATATTCACCTGCATCCTTTACTTCAGTCACTTCACTGTCAGATTTATAATATTTAACAGTAACAGCACCACAGCCTGTATATTTGCTGTCTAAAGCAACCTGTGCAGTCTTGGCATTGCCGTCATATACTAAATCTGCAGGAGGCGTAAAAATAAAGTCGCCTGCAACTGCTGTTCTCTTATTTACAGTCAGGGTATAATATGCGCGGTAATTCTGACTTTTAGGGGTTGGATTCTTTTTAATCGCCTTAATTACAGTTTTTCCTTCACCGACAGCAGTCACTTTACCTGTAGTCCTGTCAACTCTTGCAGCAGTAGAATTATTGCTTGAATAAGTTATATCGTCCCCAGCAATCACTCCGTTTAACTGGTTTTCAACATTGTCACCATACTGTGCAGTCAAAGTTTCAGAAGCAAAATTAAAACCTGTCTGTGTCAGTAACGTGCTGAAATATAATGTTCTACCGGTCTGAGAATAACGGATTTCAACACCTGCATTATCCGCTGTAAAGCGGTCACTGTAATCTGTGTCATTTGCCGCTACAATGTCTATCGCTCCAACATTTGACGGCTGTGTCAAACCTATCTGTGTATTTTCATCAAGTCCGTCTGCACCAATACGAATTGTCCCTCTGTTGTGACTGAATACATTAGTAATATCATTACCCTTTGAATTACCTGTTATCTGCACATTACCGCTTACAGTAAAACGCCCCGCAAGACGATTTACGCCTGCACCATCTGAGCTTGCAGTTTTGTTCTTTATAATGCTTCCGCCGTACATATTAAAATTAGTGCTGTAGTCGCTGTAACCTAGAATTACTCCTCCGCCATTCTCTTTTATAACGCCGTCATACATATTGGCAGTTCCATATATCACAAGTCCTCTATTGATGCTGTTTCTGATAATACCGGCATACATATTAAAAGTCTTCCCCTTGTCAACGAACACTCCACCTCCACCATATGCGATGCTTCCGGTATTCTGGCAGCAGTCAGTTAAATCAAAGCTGCCGTTTGTTATGTATATTACATACTTATCTTTAGCTTCACCTGTAATCGTCTTACCATTCAGGCACAGTACAGTACCATCAGCAGGCTGCCAAGTTTCACTTATCACAACATCTTTTGTCAGATAATATCTTCCCTCTTTATCTGGCAATTTATTGTCGCTTTCCCAAGCTTGAAACGTTTTTGATGCATCTGCATCTTCTGCTGTATGATCACCTATCGTCTGATGTTCTGCACCACAAACACAATGTTTATGTTCAGTTGTCTGAGCAAACACCCCTCCACCTGCCATTGGTATCATTGTTAATACCATACATATGGACAGGAGTATGCTGAATAATCTCTTTTTCACTATATAATTCCTCCTTTACTAAGTTAATTTATCCTCTGTACCTTACCAGTCTGCTTACCTGATGCCCCTCCTTCCCTTTAAATTACCTTTGTCAAGGGATTATATAATAACTTTTTCAAAAAAGATATTAACCATTGGTTAGTTTTTTTGCCTTAAACAATATTTTTTTATGTAAATCAGCCGCATCAATTGCATTAAGCATATATCCTTTATCAGGATATTTATTCAGTAAACTTCATTTCCTGTTTTGGCGCATTAAAAAAGGACTCCGGAGAGTCCCTGATCAAGGTCGTTATTTTTCCACAAAGTCAACGTCTATTATATCGTCAGCTTTTTCTTCCATTGCTTTTTTGAGCCTGTTTATTTTTCTTGAGATATAAAGCAGAGAAACTATGTCAGCAATACCGTCTGCTATGAGGAAGATGCCTGCAAAAGTCATAAGCGCAACAGCGCTTGCAAAAGGATTGAACAGTACAACTATGCCTGCTGCCGCCATTATGATTGCGGTAAGCAGTATAATCCACCAGCCCTGTCCTTTAATTCTCAAAAGATCAACGGCATACTGTATCTTGAGCACTCCGTCAGCCAGCATTATAATTCCTATGATTGTAACTATAAAGCCTGCAAGGAATTCAGGTTTTATGAATATGAATATGCCGCCTGCTATAAGGACTGCTCCCTGCACAAGCCCGTAGGAACCGAATATGTTGAACCGGCTGGTTCTGAAATATCCTGCAAGTCTTGTAATCCCCCATACGCACAGAGCCGCCGCTATTATATAGCATATGGTTACTGCGCTTGCCGCAGGGAATATAACAAAGACCGCTCCCATAATTATGAGGGCTATTGCCATAAATATTATTTCACGTTTAATTCCGTATATTTTCTTTTTACCCATTATAACACCTCTTTATCCTACAGTTTCTGTTATCCACTGCCCTATCTTGTTTATTACCTCTTCACCTGTACTTTCAGGTCCTCCGTTATGAATTTCGTGATAAAGACCCGGCCATTCCACATATGTGCAGATATCGCCCTCATTTGCCGCAAGCTTTCTGGAGCCGTTTACATCACATATCTTGTCGGAGTCACCGTGCATCAGAAGCAGCGGTTTCTCACAGCCCTTACCCTTTTTCTCCCATTTGCCGTCATAGAGAGCGTTGCCTATTGAAAAACCCTCTATAGCCGTCTGAAGACTGATTTTGTTGTGGGTCATAGGGTCGTCGTTATATCCTGTCACAAGCTTTGGGTTTCCCAGTATGGTTTCATCTATGTCAGAGCCGATGGTAAGCGACGGCAGAATTTTTGACATAAGGTTTACCGTATGATACAGGGCTCCCGTAACAGGTCTTACAAGCTTAATCCACGGCGCCGATATAACGTAGGCGCATGGAACTCCGTTGAGTCTGCCTCTGTATCTGTAGTCAAGACCTATGTTTCCTCCCATGCTGTGTCCATAAAGTATAATCGGCAGTCCCGGATAATTTTCCATTGCATATTCCAGCATGCCGTCTATATCCGAAAGCACATCGGTTCTCGGCGCGCAGTGTCCGGGCTTGCCCTCTGTGGCGCCGTGACCTCTAAGATCCATGCCTATCATTTTAATTCCGTATTCTTCAAGTATTTCCGACATTCTTTCATATCTGAGAAAGTATTCGCCTATGCCATGCACACAGCACATTATATATTTGGGATTGCTGCAGGAAAGCTCATAGGCTTTAAGTCCTCTGAGTGAGGATTTAATGGCTATTTCTCTGTTCATAAGCTCAAGCTCCTTTCATTTCATAACATTAAAAATCCGAGTTATTACATTACGGGGTCGTTTGCCGCCGCTGCTATTGAACTGCCTCTGATAATATATTATTTTAGGTTTATCGCCGAACCGGTAAATAATATATTAAGGAGACGAAAATGAACAAAATATGCTGTATTTGCGGCGCTCCATACGGAGAAATCGCTTTTAAGGGCGAATATATCTGTGACACCTGCGCCCATTTTTTAAAAGATAACTTCTAATATTTCATGGATTTAAATATCCAGCCTTATTACTTTTGTAATATACTGTTTTTCATAGCAACTGACTTTTCTCTGGCGGGAGAATAAGTTGATTAATTTATTTATATATCATTCGGGAAGGCTTTGCACTGCAAACCTATTTCGTTTTTTTAATGCCGGTTCTGCGATTTCCCCCTTGTTTCTCACGGTTAATTCGTTTTCTAGTCTTTGGCTTCATAACAGAAAAACCGAATTTTCCTATCGGCTGACGTTTGAGTCCGAAATACTCGCCGTGGTTGTATGCCACAAGCGATGCCTGATCCAGTCTGATGCGTCCGGACCGGTCTATATACTGCTCGTCCACATGGACCTTGAGAATGTCTGCGATAAACATATCGTGACTGCCAAGCTCTATTATCTCGCGCACGCGGCACTCTATGTTGACAGGCGACTCTTTAATCATCGGGCACCTGACAATTTCGGCTCTTTCGGGCGTCAGCTTCATTTCTTTGAATTTATCTGTGTCGCGCCCGGATCTGACACCGCAGAAATCCGTTGCAAATGCCAGTTCCTCGCTGCACAGGTTTATTACAAATTCTCCTGTGTTTTCAATTATATTATGTGAATATCTTTCTTTTCTGACCGATATATATGTCATCGGCGGATTTGAGTTTACTATTCCTGTCCACGCTATTGTAATGATATTGGGCTTTCTGCTTCCGCAGCTTACCATTACGGCAGGAACCGGATTAAGCATTGCTCCTCCCTTGAATGACCTTTTGCCCATATTACCTGTCCCTCCTCAGCTTTTCGAGTATTGTCTGAAATTCTTCGGGAAGCTCGCTGTCAAACTCCATATATTCTCCTGTAGACGGGTGAACAAATCCCAGGGTTTTGGCATGGAGCATCTGTCCCTGCGCTCCGTAGAGAGGCTTTTTAGGTCCGTATACAGTATCTCCTAAAAGCGGGTGTTTTATATATGCCATATGGACTCTTATCTGATGAGTCCTGCCTGTTTTGAGTACAGCTTCTATGAGGGTAAACCTGCCGAATCTCTCAAGCACCCTGTAGGTCGTATATGCTTCCTTGGAATTGCTGTATGTAACAGCCTGTCTGAGTCTGTTTGACGGATCTCTGCCTATGGGAGCGTCAACCGTTCCCTCGTCCTCTGTAAAGTTATTGTAGACTATAGCCTGATAGGATCTTTTAATCGTATGCTTTTCGAGCTGAGCCGCAAGGCTTTTGTGGGCCTCGTCGTTTTTGGCTATCATAAGCAGGCCACTGGTGTCCTTGTCTATTCTGTGGACAATCCCCGGCCTTATAACTCCGTTGATAGATGACAGTCTGCCTTTGCAGTGATACATTACGGCATTGACAAGGGTGCCTGTGTAATTGCCTGCCGCAGGGTGAACCACCATTCCCTTGGGCTTGTTTACAACAAGCACATCGTCATCCTCATAGACAATATCAAGAGGTATGTTTTCGGCTGCAACATCAAGCTCCACAGGCTCAGGAACCAGAACTTCCACAAGGTCGCCTGCTTCAACCTTTCGTTTTTTTTCTGTGCATATCTGTCCGTTTACGCTGACGCCGCCCTGCTCTATGAGCTTCTGAAGCGCGCTTCTTGAAAGATTCTGCACAATACCAGCAAGAGCAGCATCAATTCTGCTGCCCTTCATATCATCTTCAACTGTTATTTTTATCAGATTTTCCATTTTTCCTACCGTCTATAACCAGCAGATAGAGTATAAGGAGGCCGCAGCCTGCGCAATGCTGCTCTCAGCCTTGTATATACGTCCTATCGCAACAATGGAATCGATATTGCCGCAATTTGCTCCCTGCTTGAAGTAAAGCTTCGCCTTTGCAATATCCTGCGCAGTTCCGATACCGTTCATATACACTCTGCCCATATGATAAAAAGCCTCCGGATCTCCTGCCTTTGCCGCAATCATATAAAGCCTGACTGCATTCTGACAGTCCTGCTCTATCAGCGTTCCCTCCTCAATCATACTGCCAAGCTCTGTAAGCTTTGCGGCCTGCTTGGCAGATATATTTTCATTTATTTTTAAAGTTAATTCCACCTGTTACCTCCCTGTGCCTTTTGTCGTATGCAATCTGGCTGCTTTTATTTGATTGTAACACAAAGCAGTTCCTTGTCAACAGCTCGTATGACATCGGGGTTACGGTATTTACATATTGCAGTTATTGAGAGTATAATCTAAACAGAAAATTTTTATGTAATATCCTGCTCTTTATCCATAGTAAACAGTTGAAAGGAGGATTACAGAATTGGAAGATAGTAAAATAATTGAGCTGTTCTTTGCACGCTCTGAGCAGGCGATTTCGGAGCTTGCATCAAAGTATGGCAAGCTGTGCCTTAAGATCGCAAAGAACATCCTGAGTAACACTTCTGATGCGGAGGAATGCGTAAATGACACATATCTGGGAGCATGGAATTCCATACCTCCCGCAAAGCCGGATCCGCTGCAGGCATACATATGCCGTATTGTACGCAATATTTCAATTATGAAATATCACAGCAACACTGCCGCCAAACGAAACAGCTTTTACAGTTCTGCGCTTGATGAACTTGAATTATGCCTGTCATCACCTGCGTCTGTTGAAGACAGTGTTTCTGCAAATGAGCTTGCAGGTCTGCTGGATTCTTTTCTGGATACTTTGACCGGTACGGAGCGAATTATGTTTGTGCGGCGCTACTGGTATGCAGACAGCATTTCAGACATTGCGGAAAATTTCAATATCCGGGCGGGAACTGCGGCAGTCAGACTGTCACGCATAAGGAAAAAGCTCAGAAAATATCTGGAGAAAGAGGGGTATGTAATATGAAACGAGAAACTATTTCAGACGCAGTAGGCAAAATCAGCGACAGGCATATTCTGGAGGCTGAAACCTATGCCGCAGCAGCAGGAAAAAGCGTACCTGTACGCTGCAGAAAATCAGCTCTTGCAGCGGCTGTTGCCATAATTCTTCTTGCAGGCAGCGCTGTTTTCTTTTTTAGTATACCTGATATGACGGTTACTGCCTGTGAATACGAAACAGGCAGCGAAATCACGCCCGCCGAGGCAGTTATAAGTACGGGGACTATAGATGATACGGGAGAAATGACAGGCCACCCTCTGATGTTTTATCTGTCGGGAGAGAATATAAAAAGTATCAGGTTTTCCTGTAAAAATCAGTTTATTGATTTCAGGGACTGGACACAAAAACGTGACGAATACGGAGAGACTCAGAATTTCACCGTCATATACGGTAAGAATAAAAAAGAATACAATTCCCTGCTCATAGACTGGGTCCCTGAGAATACTATCAGAGAACTGACCGATAACGACAGCAGCACAATTACAGGCCTGCCTGAAAACCTGCGAAACGATATCATAGTTATGGAAATAACCTTCGAAAACGGCAAAACACTGACTAAGGCTGTAACTGTAAGACTGCTTGATGACGGCAGATTCTCCGCCGCCTTCGATGACTACACAATAACTGAAAACGATGAATTTATTAAAAGACCTGACAGCGAAGCAATTCCGAGAGAAATACTCTACAGGCAAGGGGACAAGGCTCTGTGGCCTCTTACAGAAGCTATGCTTGAAGCCGCCGAAAAAACTGCTCTTGACTATTACAGGCATACTGTATTTACCGTAAACTCAATCAGCTATCTCAAGCAGGGATCAAAGGATAATCTGTATATATTCGCCGTCAATGTCAGTACAGACGGAATTGTTCAGGAGCCTGACCGCAGAATTGCCATGAGGCTTTCAGGTGATGTATGGGAAGTTGCAGATGAAGGCTATTAGCTTCAGAGAAAAGGACATAAAGCGCTGTCTGCCTTATGTCCTTTAATATCTACATCCCCAGTTTCGCTATATTGCTGTCCCCTGCAAAGTTTGAAAGCTCATACAGAAACAGTATCTCGTCTGCAGCGCCCGCTATCATATCTATATTTCCCGAGAAATATCTCATATCAACCATAACTATTTCCCCGTAGTCCTCTGTCAGAAGCGGTACGAAGCAGTTTGCAAAGGAGTCCTTGACAACAACAAGTTTTCTGTCATTGCTACCGCTCTTTATATCGGTTATTCCGTAGTTTCCTCCGAAGAATACTCTGTATTTGTCTTTTTCTTTCAGAGCATTCATATCGAACATGCCGATATCCCTGCCGTCTGCCGTAACCTGTACCTTTCCTGCCAGCACAGGAATTTTAATCGTATCAAGGGAGCCACCCTCTGATACTTTTTTCACTGCGCTTTTATCAAGAACCTTGGAATAAAGTGTCCCGAGAAAATCATCGCATACCTCTATAGTATCATATGAGCATTTTTTACCCGTAAAAGCTTCATATCCCGCATATGCTCCGTCAAGTGTCCAGTGATGATCTGTCCTGTAATATAATAAATCCCCTTTTTTGCTTTTAAGTACATCCCTAAGATCTATAACCCGGCAGTTTTTAAGAATACTGCCTGCCGTATCATACATTGCGGCATCATTAAAGAGCTGCGCATTTACAGGAAGCTTTCCGCTGTATATGTCGCCGCTTTCGGGAACAAGCATTGCCGTAACGGTTTTGTCGCTGTATTTAAGCGCAATGTTTTCAATTTTTTTCAGGTTTCTCTCATACCTTTTAAAATTCATATCCTTGTCAAGCTTCTTGTCAAAATAGAAGCCGTCTCTGCCCAGATATGCTCCGCCTATGTCCTTTCTGCCTGAGGCTTTCTTGACTGCTGTGGCCGAAGCTGTAAGCAAGTCTCTTCCCGGCATCTGATCGCTGGTGTAGTCCATAAGCTGCTGCTGAAATTCTCCCGATAATATATCTGCCGAAAGCACATCTGAAAGCTTTGTCAGATATCTGTTTTCGTTTTCCGAAAAGCTTCTGTCTGTCCCCGCAAATACTGATATTCCTCCTGCAATCAGACAGGCCGTAAAAATATATATGAATAATCTTTTCATAATTCAGCCTCCCCTTAAAATCTGAAATACAGGAACGGATTGTAACTGTCCCCGATTATAAAGGCAGTTGCCGCCGCCAGCATCACAAATGCAAATATGAACCTTGTAGCATCCAAAGCCTTTTCGTTTTTCAAAAGCCTTGCCGGAATATCCCTGACTGTATGCACCGAGCCAAATGCCGCTATGAAAAGCAGCACTCCGTAGGTCTGCAAATAATATATGCTCATAGGCGAGCTTCCTCCTGCTCCAAGCCCTATCATTGATTTAAGATAAGGGCCGAGAACCGATATATCATCGCAGGCAAACAGAACCCAGCCTGCTATTATGAACAGAAGCGCATATATATGTGACAGTGCATGCGGCAGTTTTTCAAGTATGCGGCCGAGAAACAGTTTTTCGGCTGCTATAAGAACGAAATAGTAAAGTCCCCATACTATGAAGTTCCAGCCTGCGCCGTGCCACAGTCCCGTAAGAGCCCACACAATTACAAGGTTTAAAATCTGACGCGCTGTGCCTCTGCGGTTGCCGCCGAGAGGTATATACAGATATTCTCTGAACCATACGCCGAGAGTAATATGCCATCTCCTCCAGAATTCCGTAATACTTTTTGACTCATACGGATACCTGAAGTTTTCGGGAAATGTAAACCCGAATATTTTGCCGAGGCCTATTGCCATATCGGAATACCCCGAAAAGTCGTAGTAAATCTGGAATGTGAACGCTATAGCACCTGTCCACGCCATAAGAGCAGGGATATTGCCGCCATAGGAATATATCTCATCCCACAGCAGACCGCACTGATTTGCTATGAGCACCTTTTTGCCAAGTCCTGCGGCAAATCTTACAATTCCGTCCGATACCATATCATAATTTAAAGTCCTGCCTTTAAGCTGGTTTTCAATATCCTGATATCTGACTATAGGTCCCGCTATAAGCTGAGGGAAAAACGTTATATACATGCCGAAGTCTATAATGTTTCTCTGCACCTTTACAATCCCTCTGTATACATCTATTATGTACGACAGCACCTGAAAGGTATAAAAGGATATACCTATAGGAAGCGCCAGTTTAAGAGTGCCTATATTAATTCCTGAAATCCTGTTTAGATTGTCTATGGCAAAATCGGTGTATTTAAAGAAGCAGAGCATACCTATATTCACTATGACGCATATGACAAGTATCAGGTTTCTCCTGTCTGTCTGCTCAAGTTTTCTGCCCATAAAGTAATTAAAGGTTATTGAAAACATCATAAGCAGTACATATACAGGCTCTCCCCACGCATAAAAGACAAGGCTTGCTGCAAGGAGCAAGCCGTTACGCAGTTTTTCCGGAAGAATTCTGTAAAGTATCATCACAGCAGGAAGAAATACGAATATGAATACTATACTGCTGAATACCATATATCCTCCTGTTATTTACCGATGAAATCCGTAAATGCTTTCTTGACTTCGTCCTGCTTGTCACAGATTATGAGGACTGCATATTTGCCGTCTTTAAAGGTTATTGCGTTTTCTGCTTTTTTGACCTCCTCAGGAGCATACTGCGAGAATACGTTTATTCTGTCCTGAACGTGATCCTTAAGCGATTTCTCGGCATCCGAGGTATCTGAAGCATTCTTCAGAGCTATTACTGCAATCTCGTCTGCGCTTCCCTCATTTGAATATGACACAAAGAATTTGTCAACCTTGCTGTAATCCATATCCGAGATATATGCAAACAGATCCTCCGCATCCTCGCTGTTGCTGTCTGCCGAAAGCATTTCGCCCAGAGTGTCATCGGCCGCTTCCATGGCAGTTCTTAAATCATACATACTGACAGTATCGCTGCTGCCGCCGCAGCCTGCGGCAAATGCTGCCGCAAGCATACACACTGCCAGTAAACCTGCTTTAATTTTGTTTTTCATATGTTATTACCCCTATTTAGCATTATTTATCTTGTCTTTGATGGCTTCCTCGCCGTTTATCTCTGAAGCTGAGGAATTGTATGTTACAGGCCAGCTGTCACTGTCACCGAAAGCCTTGGCAATTCTTCTGCCGATTTTTTCTGCCGTTTCCTGTGAAATATCACTGTCTGACTCTGCAGGAGTGTTGATAACAACACGAAGAATGTATTTGCCGTTATCATCTCTAAACCAGTTCCAGTCAAGATATGTATCTGTGTAATCCACGCTTATTCGATCTGACAGACTGTTCATAATCGTATTTACAGTCGCCGCATCATCATCCGCAGGCTGTTTCTCAAATCCGATTGCAAATACGTATTTCTGCTCATCAAGTTGCTTCTTGACTGCTTCAGGGATACCGAATATATCTTTTGCCTCTGCCCTGTTCATAAATACATAGCAGTACTTGGTTCCGTCTGCCGCAGGGAAGAAATCCATATTCCAGTCGTGTCCTGCCGAAGCGATATCATCATTCATATTGAAGTTCGCATAATTGCCTGTTTCTGCATCCGAGTATACATCTGTATGGTACCATTTGCCGTCAAGTTTTACAAGATTCCATGTATGATACATCTCTGTATTATGTACAACCATACAGTCTATATCCATCATCTGCATAAACAGTCTGAAGGTAGTCGCATAGCCTACGCATACAGCGTCGTGATATTTTAAAACTCCGTAAGGATTGTCGCTGTCCTTGCCTGAGCTTGGTATTACCGTAAGCAGACCCTTGTCCTGACCTATGTTTTTAACAAGCCAGTCATATACGGCCTTTTCCTTGTCGTAATCCGACATATCATCGGTTATTATCTCCTTGAGTACATCTGATGCCATCTTGAGCGTTTCTTTGTCTTTGTCGCCAAGTCCCGCATCGCTGCCTTTTTTGTAGGCATCTGATATCTTCTCTGTAGACTCAACAGTATATTCACCCATTATGGTGACGTCATTTTCTCTGTTTACATCTTCTGTATTGCCGTTTATTGATGCAACCTCATTTTTTACCTTGCCTATTGATGCAAGGGAGCATACACTCATTACCGTGCTTGCCACTATGCATACTGCAAGGAATACTGCTAAAACCACAACCAGTTTCCCTTTTAAAATCTCTTTCATGTTATCCTCCATATCAATAAATTTCGTGCATATTGTAATACTTGTAATAGTACACGTCAAGCACTAGCTTTGCATTGCACCATCTTTGCACCAGTTTTACTGCATATCTGCATACATTACCACTAGTATGATAGGAAATTAAACCTGAAGGTGACAGAAAAAATTAAAAATGTTTACAAAAAAGCAACCCGCCTGCAAAGCCGATTGCTTATAGAATACTGTTTATTAACTTCTCTGACATATCAATACCTGAAATACACTAATATCAAACACTCCGGTTAAGATAATCGCAACATCTCTATCTTCTCTTCAGTTAAATATGTTTACTGCTGACTGTTTAATTCACGCAATCTTATTCCGATTGCGGCATATCCAGTTAATCAGCAGACCTGTCAGCATACCGATTGCAGAAATTATTGCTCCGGCTACAGCCAAATCCCACTCCAGTTCATTTATCTTGTTAAAAGCAATGTTGTTTGCCATGCTGAATGTGCCGTATTCGGCAAGCATATACATTACACCGAAAGGAAAAGTAAACGCCCATTTTTTTATTCCCCAGAAATTATTTTTTCCGATAATAACAGAAACGGTGAATGTTGTTACGGGAATAATAATCCAAAGGAACATTAAACTATAACCCATAGCATCAATGCCGCCTTTAAAGACCCAGAACACAAGCATTGAAACTGTCCAAATCATAAGATAGGATAAGATAGTAACTGTTTTGTTACTTTTGGTGTTACTTTTAACAACATTCGTGCTTTCCTCAAGATAATCATAATATGTATTCATTTTTTGTTCCCCCCTTTAATAAATAGTCAAGAGAGACATCGTAACACTCGCTCATTTTTATGACGCTAACTATATCCGGATAGGATTTTGCGTTTTCCCAGTTTGATATAGTCTGGCGACTCACTTCCAGTAATCCGGCAACCTGTTCCTGCGTCATATTTTTTCAAGCCTGGCTGCCTGTATTTTACTTCCGATATCATACTCCATACCACTTCACCTCTCCTGTACTTTTATTATATGGACAATTTCTCTTATCGTCTATCAAATGACTTTGACACTTCCCAAAAAATATGTCAAAATCCTTTTACATCTGCCGTATAACGGTATTTATATGGTTTCTCCGATTCCCCGGCCCTGTTTTTTTAATGTATATCTCCGTTATCAGAATAACATATACCGATAATTTAAGCTATTCTTTTCATCCGAAAAATCACCCGATTAATATATGCCGATTCACCTCATAACTGAAATTACGGGTATTCCTGATATTCCCCATAGAAAATGCGGAAACCGGTGGAATTAAAATTCCTGTTTCCGCAAAATGCAAAAGTATTATCGTTTCAGCCCTGTATCATCAGCTTAGTTTATTAATCCTGCTTCTGATCTCGTCAGTCATTACAAATGCTTTCGGTTCATAGTCATCTAAGGAAACATCGCTGTCTGTAATGCCTCTTACATATGTATCAAAATTATCTCCCGATACGGCAAAGTTTACTATCCTGCCCGACTCGTTTTCGTATACAATATATACAACCTCGCTTACTGTGGTGTCCTCGGACATTCCCTCATAGTTGAAACTGCTTACTGCCTGATATTTAAGAGTTTTGTAATCCTCGCTGTCTATTCTTTCAAGCAGCTTTGTTTTTACGGTGTAGTTCTGCTTCTGTATGTTTTCCTGCTCTGCTCTGTGCCTGCAATCAGAAATTTTGAGGTTCAGATACTTATAGATATCCCCGGAAAACATATCGCCTGCCAGTTCCTCTGCGCCAGTGTCTTTCTGGATATAGTAGGTTTTAATTATATCCGAAAACTCAGACACGATGTTTGTTGAAGCTTCCTGCTTCCCGGAGCCGCAGCCGCATACAGCAGCGGTTATAACGGCGAGTACCAGCACCATACAAATTCGTTTCATAATCAATCTCTTCCTCCCAAATGTGTTTTTTACTGTGTTTCAAACTTTAGCCTTTAATATATATTCGTATTGACATAACAGTTTCTGACACTCTTATCAGAAATTTTACGGTCCGAGTCTGTACGGCGGAAACTCACCATTTCTGTACGGGATAATAACTTCCGTAAAAAACAGAATAACGAAAAGAATAAAATTAAATATCAGCAGTACACCCATAACCTTGCCGATTTTTCCTTTGCCAAGAGGGTCGTGCCTGTAGACGCTTTTTAAAAATCCGGATTTCAGTGTGCTTGCATATTTTCTGATATTCATAGAAACCTCCTTTCTGCCTGAAGATTAAGGCTCTATATACAGAATATAATTAACAAATAATTCAGAATTTTTCTTATAATATAGTATACAGTAAAAATGCTATTTGTGCAATACCCTGTTTTAATATATATCAGTCTGTCGGTTCAGGGCGTTTTTCCAGCCGTCATGCAAAAGCGGAACAATATAAGCGCTATCGGAATAATACGGCGCAGATTAGCGGAACAATACCCGCACACTTAAACAGAGAGCACCTGTTATAACCTGATGCTCTCCGCTTCACATATTCAGTTATATCTCAAGTCTGTATCTGCTTTACAGCTTCCAGCCGACAGTTTCCTGTTTGCCTCCTATCACTCATAATCCCCTTGTTTTCTTATATTCAAGCCATTCTGCATAATACTCCCTGCCCATAAAACAATCAATTTGTGACCATAAAGGAGAATCATACAATTTTGACACCTGCCCGAAAATTTCATCTGTATACTTGTCATTGCAGATATAGTCCTTGTTCATTCCCTGCGCTGCTGTAAATCTGCCCATCTCTAAAAGGTCGAGCAATGCTCTGATATGATTTGCCACATCATACGTGCCTTTATGTTCGAGAATAGAAATATTATGTTCTATTCCATAATCACCGAAGACACTGTCTCTACTATCTCGGCAGAAAGGAAACTCCCATTGCAATGCAGACTGATGCCAATCACCTGATGTCATAAGTGAGCATGGCAGATTTAGGGCATGCTGCCCTGTAATATATTTCATAATTTTCTTCCCCTCTGTTTATTTTTTTAATTATAACATCCGTAATATCAGAAATGCAACTCTGTCAAAAACCAGCATCAAAACACATTACGGGTAACAAATTCTGTTCTTACTCATACTATAAAGTATACTGTTTAGAAAGGGGACTTTAATTTGATTCAAGACGGAATAGAAGTAAACAGAACTACTCCGAGACCGTATATAGGTATGCCTATTGAAATTGACGATGAACCTATGGACAATAACGAAAGACAAATGCCTGTATGCAGAAACGATTTTGAAAACTGGCCGCTTGCTATGGCATATATACCGTGGCAGGCATGGGAAAAAACATATGAGCCGGATGAAGGCCTGATGAACGGAACTATATTTCCGTGCCTCAACCTGCCGTTCCTGGGAGGCAGATGCAGATGAATGAGCTTTCAAGAAAGGTTGTAACGCTTGCTTTTGTATTAAAGGATACACAGCTTTATCTCGACACACATCCCGGAGATGAGGCTGCGCTTAATTTCTATGACAAATACAGAAGTCTGTTTGAAAAGGCTGCCGCAGAATATGAGCAGCAGTACGGACCGCTTACACCTGCTGGAGTTAATATAAAAGACGGCTGGACATGGGCAACAATGCCTTGGCCTTGGGAAACGGGGGAATAATTTATGTGGACTTATGACAGAAAACTCCAGTACCCTATAAACATAAAAAATCCTAATCCTGCGATGGCTAAATTCATCATATCGCAGTATGGCGGACCTGACGGTGAAATAGGAGCATCTCTCAGATACCTTACTCAGAGATATTCAATGCCGTATCCTGAAGTTGCAGCAGTGCTTACAGATGTAGGCACCGAAGAAATAGGCCATTTTGAAATGGTGGCAGCTATCGTTCATCAGCTCACCAGAGATATGACAATAGAACAGATAAAAGAAGCCGGTTTTGAAGATTACTTCGTTGACCATACGGCGGGCATATATGCTCAGGCTGCTGCGGGATTTCCTTTTGATGCACTCTGCTTTGCTTCAAAAGGAGATGCAATAACAGATCTGACGGAGGACCTTGCCGCAGAGCAAAAGGCGCGAACCACCTATGACAATATACTGAGACTTGTAGATGACCCTGATGTCATAGAGCCGATTAAGTTCCTCAGAGCAAGAGAGGTTGTCCATTTCCAGAGGTTCGGAGAAGCACTGAGAATTGTTCAGGACAGACTGGACAGCAAGAATTTCTATGCCTTTAATCCTGAATTTGATAACTGTTAAACCAATTATGAAGCCTGCGCCGGATATCAGCACAGGCTTTATTTTCTATATAAATAAACTACAACCATTTTAATTCTCTGCAAAACCACTTTTTCCGCCACACGCTCTCCCCTGCAATTGCATTAAAAACAGGTTCAAGAAATGTCTTAATTTCTGTAATGACAAATGAGAACTCAAGCGTATCATCTTTTATTGTTCTCAAAAAATATCTCCAACGCTTTTTTATATCTTCATTATCAGCAAGCGTAATAACACGCTCAAAACTATCTTTATCATAGGGAGTTTCACGTCGCTGCAATGTTTCAAAAACAGCGGATTGCAGTTTCATTCCATCAAAATCGAATGTCCTTGAAAGGTAATATATATCGTAAAAATCTTTCATTCTTCCAGTCAGTTCAAGACGCTGCAGTATTGCATCAAACTTCTCGGCAATGGTACTTTCAAGTGAATAGGTTTTAATTATTGGAGATTCAAAGTCCGGAAGCTGTGTACTGATTATACGTTCTTCTGCACGAGGAACTATAATATCACCCACACCTATATCAATATTAAATGGCACCCGCACATTTTTTATTTGTGCGATAATCTGTGTACTGATGCCATGATACTTTCTCTGCGGAGAAATTTCCTCAAAGCTTTTTGCAGACATCTCAATATAATCATTGCCTGTCGGTGTATCAATAATTTTGTGAATCAAATCTTTCACATTATCCATGGAATTTGAATATCCTCGAAGCAGGAAATCAACATCAATAGTGGCTCTGCTTTCAAAGTTTGTAAGAGTATAAATAAACAAGCCACCCTTTAATATCAGAGAGTCACCATATCCAGACTTCGAAAGTTTCCTTAAAAATTCTTCCTGCACAAATAACTGCAGACACTGCTGATAACTGACGCCTAAAGCCCTCGCTTTATTTTTGAGCTTTGCCAAAACAGAGGCTGCTATATCTGCCATTACAACCACACTCCAATCAAATCTTTTACTCGTTTCTGAACTCTCAATACCTTTGCGTACTGCATAAGGCTGGAAATATTCTTTTTAGAATCTTTAACATAATTCTGAATTGCTTTATTAAAAATTTCCTTGTCCATTTTATTCATATTACGCAGAACATCACAAATAGTACGGTCACGATCATAAATACGTATTTTTTCAAAATCAATTTTACCGCTGGTTTCTCCAAGAGAAAGCAGCGAAGGCTCAACCCGATAAGCCTTTATAAATGGATAATCTATTTTCAGGCGCTGTCTGGAAGCATTTTTATCAATAGCAATATTCCATTCAGCAGGATTTCTATCACTGTATTTATAATAGAAGAGAGCTGTTTCCATACAAAGCACAGCATCGGGAAACAATCTGTTTATTATCACTACCTCACTGTTTCCATAATCCTCAATCCAATGATAATAGCCTCGCCTGATTTTTTCTATCAGGCCTTTTTCCAGCAATTCCTGAATATCTCTGTAATACAGCTTGTCCTTATTCAACTGAGCTGTAGTCATTATATAGTCATATTTCGCAAAACTCTGTCTGATATTTTCTATATCTTTTTTTGAAAGCATAATATCACTCCTGTACTAAACTGCACCTGTTTTATTCATCACTGGTGTGATTTAGTACATTATAATTGCTTTTTATTATAAAGTCAATTGTATAAAATCATACCATTCCAAATTTGTTAATAGGTATAGTTTAGTACCGAACAACACTTTCTAATACAAATAGGGCTTCTTATTCAAGTATATCAAAAAGCATATTTTAATTCAATATGTATATCAATTTGTTAAAAGCCTGCGCCTTATATCAGCACAGGCTTTATTATCTACTTCCCAAGTTCATCAAGAGTTTTAAAGCTGTAGCCAAGCTGTTCCCACTCTGTAAGCAGTTCATCAAGTATATCGCTGTTGGTTTTAGAGGTCGAATGAAGCAGCACGATGGCTCCGTTGTGAAGCCTTTTTGTCAGTTTTTCGTCTGCCGTTGCTTTTGTAGGCTGGTCGTTTTCGTACCAGTCAACATAGGCAAGACTCCAGAACACCGTAGTATATCCCAGCTCTTTTGCCATACTCAGATTGCTCTCACTGTACTTGCCCTGCGGCGGTCTGTAGAATTTCTTCATATCGCTTCCGACAGCCTCTTTGTATGCCCTTTCAAGCTTTTCAAGTTCTGCTTTAAATGCTTCCTTATCCGATATGGCTGACATATCCGGATGAGTAAATGTATGATTACCTACTATATGCCCTTCCTTTGCCATTCTCTTTACAAGCTCCGGTTTATCTCTGACCAGGTTTCCCACTACAAAAAACGCCGCCTTTATATTATGTTTTTTAAGCACATTAAGTATATGCTCCGTATATCCGTTGTCATATCCTGCATCAAAGGTCAGATATATTGATTTTTCTTCGGGATTTCCCACATAATATGCATTGAATTTTTTTAGATAGTCGGCGGTTGCATTGCCTACAGGCAGTCCTCCCTCACTCTGAAAGCTCAATCCCCAGTTGCCATCCGCAGAGGCCGCCTCGGAGCTTTGCTTTTCCATTGCCCCCTTTATATATACACTTCCGTAGCCGAGAACACACAGAGTCAGTACTCCTGCAAGTATTTTTCTCAGCGCTTTTTTTCCGATAAATACAGACATTAAAAATCACCACCCGTATATGTATACTTGGTGGTGATGTTATTTATTCTTTTTTTTGATACAGCTCTCCAAATGCTGCTCCGCCGATTATGAGGAAAGCTCCGATAATCTGAATAACGCTCATTCTCTCGCCTAAAGCAATCGCCGCAATCAGAAGTGATGAAACAGGGTCTATATAGCTGCACATGGCAACACTCTGTCCCGGCAGTATCTGCATTGATGAAAAATAGAGGTGAAGAACTATACCTGTATGCACTACACCTACGATTATAAGGCAGACAAGTCCTGCGCCCTGAGGCATCACCCACGCTCCTTCGTGATTTATTACCGCATACGGCGCTACTACAATACCTGCGGCAAACAACTGTACAATAGTAATCTGTATACCTGTAAAGCCACCTTTGAGCTTCTTGTTCAGAATCGTTACACACGCATAAAACAGGGCTGCAAGAAGTCCGAATAATACGCCCTTAAGGGGCTGACTGCCTCCCGACAGCGAGCCTGTTATCATAAACATTCCTGCCATTGCGGCAGCTATGCCTGCAATTCTTGCTGCTGTAAGTTTCTCACCCAGTACCAGAGGTGACAGAACTGTAATTATTACAGGAGCGCAGTAATATGATACTGTCGCCATACTTACCGTCGTGTATTTATATGCTTCAAACAGGAACACCCAGTTAAAACCCATAACAGCGCCTGATATGAAAAGTATTGCGATATCTCTTCGGGCAGCTGCCCTGTCTGTGATGCCGCCCGTCCTGTACTCACCCGACACAAAATATATAACTGCAAGAGTTACAAATCCGAGTATTACTCTTGCCAGCACTATTTCACCGCTGGCAAGGGGTATCTGCTTTACAAGAGGCCCTAAGGTCCCCCAGATAATCATAACAAGAACAAGCTGTATATATGCTTTTTTCTTCATGGTCTATCTTGTATTCTGCTGTTCAACCAGTCTTACGGAGCTGTATCTTTCTCTTAATACAGGCTTTTCGATTTTGCCTGTAGGATTTCTAGGCACATCAGCAAATATGATTTTGTGAGGTCTTTTGTATCTCGGCAGATCAAGACAGAATTCATTAATATCGTCTTCTGTACATTCTGCTCCTTCTTTGAGTTCTATTATCGCTGCTGCGATTTCACCCAGTCTGTCATCAGGAAGCCCTATTACAGCAGCATCCTTGATGTTTTCGTTCTTTCTGAGGAAATCCTCTATCTGAACAGGATACAGATTTTCGCCGCCTGATATTATTACGTCTTTTTTGCGGTCAACGAGGAACAGGAAGCCGTCCTCATCTTCATATGCCATATCGCCTGTCATAAGCCATCCGTCATAAAGTGTTTCTCTTGTGGCTTTTTCGTCGTTAAAGTAGCACTTCATAACTCCGGGGCCTTTGACTGCAAGCTCTCCGACCTCACCTTTTTTTACAAGTCCTCTTGCATCATCTACTATTTTGACTTCCCATCCGAAGCCTGCCTTGCCTATAGCTCCTACCTTGTGTATGTTTTCAACTCCAAGATGAACACAGCCCGGCCCTGTGGACTCACTCAGACCGTAGTTGGTATCATACTGATGTTTAGGAAAATATGTCTTCCATCTCTTAATCAGACTGGGCGGTACAGGCTGAGCTCCTATATGCATAAGTCTGAGCTGATCGAGGTGGTAATTTTCAAGTTTGATATCTCCTCTGTCAAGAGCATCAAGTATATCCTGACACCATGGAACAAGCAGCCACAGTATTGTGCATCTTTCCTCTGAAACGGCTTTCATTATCCATTCAGGTTTTGTACCCTTGAGAAGCACAGCCTTGCCTCCCACCAGCAGACTTCCGAACCAGTGCATTTTTGCCCCTGTATGATACAGAGGAGGTATGCACAGGAACACATCATCTCTGGTCTGTGAGTGGTGGTTCTGCTCTACCCTGCATGAGTGCATCAGGCTTCTGTGGGCGTGAAGTATAGCCTTTGGAAAGCCTGTGGTTCCCGATGAGAAATATATGGCTGCATCATCAGAGTCCTTGATATCTATCTGAGGTGTTCTTGATGAGCAGTATTCAATAAGCTCATCATAGCTTTCTGCAAATGACGGACAATCCTCTCCCGAGTACAGCATCAGTCTTACTCTAGGCATACGGTCACAGATTTCTTCCATACGGCCTGTGAATTCCGGCCCGAATACTATACCGTCAACCTCCGCCAGCTTGCAGCAGTATTTGATTTCATCTGCCGTATATCTGAAGTTAAGCGGTACTGCAATGGCTCCTGTTTTCAGGATACCGAAGTATATAGGAAGCCATTCGATGCAGTTCATAAGAAGTATTGCAATCTTGTCGCCTTTTTTGACTCCTCTTGAAAGAAGAAGATTTGCAAATCTGTTGGCCTGTACATTGAATTCTCCCCATGTAATCTCCTTGCGAAATCTCGCTCTGCTAGTAGACTCTATCAGAGAGTATTCTCTCCAGGTCATTCTGGGTTTGTCGTCATCTCCCGGATTTAATTCCACAAGGCTTACATCATTTTTAAAAAGCGTAGCATTATGCTCTAAGATATCTGTAATTGGCATTTCTGATTTCCTTTCTGATGATTTATTTAAAAACTGTGTCTATAAATTCACTGTCGAATTTCTTTGTAAAGCTGCTTACTATCGGCACGATTACAAATGATACCGCCATAGCCAGCACTCCAAGTCCCGCAGCATTGCCTACCGCTGCAGGAAATCCGCTGCTGCATGTAATTACAACTGTCGGAATTGCAACGGTCAGGAAGCCGCCTATCATACCCGCAAAGGCTCCCGCTTTCGTAGTGCCTCTTGAGAAAATTCCCCATACATACGGTCCTATGAAGCAGCCTGCAACAACTCCCCATGAAAAGCTCATTATATTAACTATAATTGATATGTTAAGTGTTGCAAATATAAATGAGCATGCTATAAATACAAGGCAGAGTATTCTTGTCATAAGCATCTGAGGCTTGCCGCCGAAGCCTTTTTTAATCTGCGGCGCCAGGTCTACCGAAATGGCAGATGAAGATGACAGTACTATGCCTGACAGTGTTGACATTGATGCTGAAAACAGCAATATAATTATAACTGCTAAAATGATAATTGTAAATGTCCCGCCGCCAAGTGCTTTAATTAACATCTGCGGAATTACTCCGTCATAGCCGGCCTCGGGAAGTGTGTTTCCGAGTATAAGTCTTGAACAGGAACCTGCTGTGTATGCGCCTGCGCCTATAACGAAGCAAAACAGTGTTGAAACTATTGTAGCCTGCTTGATAGCCTTGCCCTCTTTGACAGCGTAGTATTTGGTAACCATCTGCGGAAGTCCCCATACGCCAAAACTTGTAAGAAGTATATTGGTGCAGAGGAATTTCCAGCTGTCTGCACCCCATATGCTTGTAAGCTGGGCTCCTGTTATTCCGTCTCCGTTGTCTGTAATCTGTGAAAGTCTTGAAAGCCCTTCTGCAAGACCTCCCACCTCGTCTGTGTTAAGCAGCGCGCCTATCATAAATATGATACCTGCCACCATTATAATTCCCTGTATGAAGTCTGTAAGGCTTGACGCCGTGTAGCCCCCCAGTACCAGATAAACGGCTGTAAGTACGGCTATGGCAAGCATGCACCAGTTTACTGAAATTGACGGGAACACTGTGTTGAACATAAATCCAAGTCCCTTGTATACTGCTGCCGAGTACGGTACAAGGAATATGAATATTATCAGCGCCGCAACCACCTTCATAACGGTTGAGCTGTACCTTGAACCGAAGAACTCCGGCATTGTTTTTGAATTAAGCGTATGGGTCATACGTCTTGTGCGCTTTGCCATAAGCAGCCACGAAAGCAGACAGCCCAGCACTGCGTTGCCTATGCCTATCCATATACTGCCTATACCTATGTCCCAGCCGTGCTTGCCTGCATATCCTACAAATATTACAGCCGAGAAATATGCTGTGCCGTATGAGAAAGCTGACACCCAGCCGCTTACGTTTCTTCCTCCCAGTAAAAATCCGTCAAGGTTTTTTACCTTTTTGAAGCTTGTTACTCCTATGCCTATCATTCCGAGTGCAAACAGCACAAACGCAATGACGGTCACTGTCTGAATCAGTTTTAGATTTTCCATTCTGCTCTCCTCTCTAGTCCGTTCTGTTAAGTGCTCAGAAAGCAGCACAAAATAAATAAACCGCCCTCTAAACAGAGGGCGGAGATTAACTTCGCGGTACCACCTCATTCATCGTTTCCTCACGAAAACGACCTTAACAGGTACGACATTATCACTAATGGTTATACCCTTGTGCTGTAACGGGCACTCCCGTCGTAGCCTACTTGCATATGCTTTCGGTACGCAGCTCCGAGATGTATTCACAAAAAGTAACTATGCGCCTTTCACCTGCCGGCAGCTCTCTGTCTCAGTCTCCTTAATGCTACTGGTTCTCTTCACAGCCTTGTCTTTTTCAATTATGTTAGCATTATATCGCTTATATCAGACCTTGTCAACAACATTTTGTGACAAATTACAAAAAAATATTTACCCGTTTATATCATCTTAACAATTTCATTCATTCCATATATCTTTGAAGCACTTCACATCGTTTTCACTCATACTGCCTCTGTAGACTTTCATAATCCGCCCCTTATACACGGAAAACAGTACGGTCATATCCTCCCTTTCTCCCTCAAAGGCTATATCGCAGGCAAAAGCCTCTCCTCCCTGAAGCCTGAATATAATATGATAAAAGTATCTGCCTGCCACAAGTTCCTGTCTGATATCATAGCCGTCATATTCAAATGAATTAAGCACCTTTATCAATTTATCTACCTTATCTGCCTCCGTTATAACTATTCTGCCGCTGCTCCAGATATCCGGCACTGCCTGAATTTCCACGGAGGAAACAGCCTCTGCATCTGCTCTGATTATATCATTTCCGTAGGCTCTGTCCGCCAGCACCAGTACAATCACAATGAAACATATTACAAGGAAAATTCCCATACTGCGAAGTGATTTCATATTTCTCTCCTCCCGTACCTGTTTTTTCTCATAATCCAATTTATATACTCTGCGCCTGATATGATAGTAACAGCTGCCGCTTGTTTGCAGCAGCTGTTACGCTGTCTTTTAATTAATACGAATTACCTGCTCCATATTCTGCTTCCGTATCTGCACTGTTTGAGTTCAGTCTGCGCTATCAGAGTCTTTCCGTCATATACAAGCACCTTAGCCTTATAGTAGTATTTAGTACCTTTTTTACCCTTGGTGTTGATATATGTACTGTTCTTCTTTGTAATCTTTGCAGCATACTTTGAAGATTTCTTAACTGACCTGTAGTATTTGTACTTAACAGTATATCCCATAGTTTCAGCTTCCTTAATCAGGCTGCTTAAGTTTT
>ERZ857745.1838-NODE-1838-length-24896-cov-4.549897_pt1 | contig 24896 bp, 18 predicted proteins | sample MGYA00519699_ERZ857745 | MGnify/ENA primary metagenome ERZ857745 (study PRJEB31778, sample SAMEA3449357) | human gut metagenome | biome: human gut; feature: human-associated habitat; material: faeces | place: United Kingdom | collected 2010/2012 ...
AGAAAGTTCAATAAATCAGGTACAAGGGGGCGTTTCATCAAGATGAAATGCCCCTGTTGTCTTTATATTTTTCAAAATGATGAAAAATGATAAATAATAGATTATCAGTTGCTTATGCTCTTGTTGCCGTTTTGTGAATCCACTTTTTTCTCACAGCCGAAAAACGTAACGATAAAAAGAGTAAATTTGCAAGCGAAAACTTAATAACTTAATTGTGTAATTAAAAGAACTATGCTTATGAATAGGAGAATTTACAAATTGTTATTTTTCTGTATGGTTAGCATGCTTTCTGTTTTTGTGCATGCTGCCTCGCTACAAGTAACCTATCACATTAATGACGCCACAGAAACCGTCACTTCTGGAGTCAGTACTGAAGGCAGTCTTGCCACACTTCTTGGAGACAACGCCATGAAAGTTACGCAACTTAGCGTGATAGGCAATCTTAACGATGCAGACATCAGTCTGCTGCAGGAGATGGCGGGAAAAGAAGGTAAAGGCAGTCTGAATTCGCTCAATCTTTCTAAAGCCACTTTTACGACGACAGACCAGATACACAAGGAAGACAAGAGAGTGCCCGACAACATCTTCCAGAACTGTAAGAATCTGCAGCATGTAGACCTCAGCAACATGACCGAGATAGGAAAGTGGGCGTTCAATAACTGCGCTCTTACCGAAATTACTATCCCTGCCTCTGTCACCATTATCCAAGAAGAGGCTTTTAGGGATTGTAGTGCCTTGGAGAGCTTGACGTTCGTGCCAGGCACTACAGAACTGGTGCTCAAAGAGTTGGCTTTCTTCGGTTGCGGCAACATGAATCTCGCTGACGGTGGAGTTTTGCCCTCACGTATCATCAGCATAGCGGACCATACCTTTCAGGGATGTGGAATCACCAAGCTCACCCTGCCTCAGAACGACAAACTGACTGGTGTCAAACGCAAACTCGAATTCAATGGTGTACAGACTGATAATATGGGAGCTTTAGGCTACGCTGCCTTCATGGGCTGTAGTAAACTTACCCACCTCACCATTCCTGCCAACGTGACGGTAATCAACGAGGTGGTGTTTCAGGACTGCAACCTGCAGAACGTCACTTTCAAGGATGCTACCAAGATAACAGAGATACAGAAGTACGCATTCACCAACAACCAGAACCTGGCAGGAATTTTCGCAGACAAGCACTTTGACCACTTGGGAACCATAGGTGAGGGTGCATTTTTGAACTGTTTCAAACTTACCGATGCCGATTTCAATAATCTCACCAAGAACGTTACTCGCATCGAGCGCGAAACTTTCCGCAACTGCCACGACGGACTGAAGACCATCGACATTCACTCAGGAATCACTTTCATCGGCGACGGCGCCTTTGCCGACAATACTGCGGTGACAAAGGTTATCGTACATCGAGGTACACAGATTGACGCTCAGAGTTATGATGGCACTCATGGCATCTTCCTCAACATGGATCCCAACAAGGTGCAAGTTGTATTTGCGGACGAAGCTGAGGCTCATTACAAGGTCTATCGCGACAACATCAAAGTGGGCGAAGAAGATAAGGGTCCGAACGCATTTATGTATCTTCTCACCAAGACTCTTGACGAGAATGCTACTGACTACCAGGTCGTAGCCCAGCGCCATGCCGACGTCCTCCTCAAACGCACATTTAAGGCAGGTTGGAATACGCTCGTGCTGCCTTTTGGTGCTCGCGATAATGGTAAAACAGTGAAGTGCGCCCGTATTTATCAGAAAGCACTCAATGCTTTTGAGGGCGAGGGTTTTATGATAGCTGCCTATCGTGGTTTGGCAAAGAATGATGCACAGCCCGGCAACAGTACCTTCTATTTCCTGCAGTACGCCGTCTACGACAAAGATCCGCTCGATGAGTTTGAGCCTCTCCTCGTCAGAATGACGCAGAAAGACATCGACAAAGCCTCTGGAGTCTATACTTTCGAGGATATTGATCTCAACTACGATTCCGACAACAAAACCTCATACACAGCAGAAGATGCGAAAAAACGTATGGGATTAAGGGATACTGACGGATATTTCGACGGCAACTATGATCACAACGCCAACGACAAGTTCAAGAAGTGTACCTACGATGATTTCTATTTCACGGGAACGCTGTATCAGCAGCAGTGCACGGCTGAAAACTCAGCTTTCATCGCTCCTGGCGACTACATCATTCAGAACAATACTTTCGTAAAGTGTCTCCCAGGCAAGAAGTACGGACTCAAGGGATTCCGTGGTTATTTCAAGCAGAAGCCATCAAGTTCATCATCTGCCAAGGGCAATATCGGCATCTGTCTCGTCGACCGCAATGGCGTAGTTTCTTCCATTCATCAGGTGGACGGAGCATCGCTTACGTCAGCATCCGTTGCTCCTGTCGCAGTATACAACCTCAGTGGCCAGCAGGTTGGCAATTCTCTTTCTACTCTTGCCAAGGGCGTTTATATCGTTAAGGGCAAGAAATTCGTTAAAAAGTAAATCATTGCAATCATGAAGAAAAAATATTACCAACCTCTCATAAAAGTTCAAATTGTAGAAGGTGAACCTCTGTTGAATGGCGGCTCCATAGTCGACCGCAATGGCAACCAGAAGGGCACGTTGGGTTCCGACACCACTACTGGCGGTACGGAAGGTGAAAACAACACTGTGTGGGGCGATGCTAAGCCTTATAACCCCTGGACATCTTGGGATTAAGACTTACTTATTATAAAGGAAATGCGAGATTGAAGAATTCACTCAATCCCGCATTTTATTTTTTTTGCTGTTGAATTTAAATCGCTAACTACTCAGTACCTCTATTGAAAACTTTGAATAGAAAAGCCTCGAAAAAATGAAAGCGGCTTCGATAGTCAATGAAGCCTATTTCGTAGAGCAATGAAAGCGGCTTCGTAAGCAGTTGAAGCCTATTGCATTTGTGGTTTAACGATTTTAGCGCTCCACCATCTGCTGCAACTCACTGAGGGAGGTTGCCACTTCGATATAGTCGTGCCAGTTGCCACGAATCATGCCCTGCGAAGCCATGTCGTCGAGGAGGGCAATGGTGGAGTTCCAGAAGCCCTTCATGTTGTAGAGAACAACCTTCTTGCTGTGATAGCCAATGGTGTGGGAGGCTGCCACAGTGAAGATTTCGTCGAGGGTGCCGATGCCGCCAGGGAGTGCCACGACGATGTCGCTCTGAGAGAGCAGCAAGTCCTTGCGGTCGCTGAGATTGTCGCAGGGAATCTCTACGTCGAGGTCGGGAAAAGTCTTGCCGCCTCGCTCTACAATGGTGGGAACTACGCCTATGGCTCTGCCGCCATGCGCCTTGACTGCCTTGCCGATGGTGTTCATCAGGCCGATGTTGCAGCCGCCGAAAACTAAATCGTGCCCTTGCTCTGCCATCCACTTGCCCATCTCCTCTGTGAGACGGAAGTAGTCGCTGTCAATATGGGCGTTTGCTGAACAGAATACTGCTATTTTCATTGTTATTATGTTTTTTATGTTTTGCCGAGTGCAGGATATCTTATGCAAAGATTGCACCAACGAGCGCAATGAAAGCTTGCTTTCAGATTGCCGAGTGCAGCTAATCTTATGCAAAGTTAAATAAAAACTTTGGATTTGATTTCTTTTTCTGACTATTATTTCTTACTTTTGCAAACAATATAACTAATCTACCATTGCACAGATGACTAAAAACAGAATAATAAGATATTTTTTGATGTGGGTTTGTTGTTTGTCGAGCCACGTCGCTGAGGCTGTGCCGACCCTTCAGGACGGAGGGGCTTGGGCGAAGCAGGGCGTTACAGAGAGAAGGCTCAACGAGCTCGACGGACTGGCGCACCATCATGCAACGGGTCTTGTACAGGACAAACAGGGAATGATCTGGGTGGCGACATGGAATGGACTGAGCCGATACGACGGCTATCGCTTCGTGTCGTTCAAGCCGAAGGCGGGCGATGGATGCTCGATGGGCGTGAACCGCATCAAGGATATTCGTATTCGTGATCCTTATATATATTGTAATGCGGAAGGCTACTGCTTTGTCTTCGATATTCGCACGGGGCGGTTTGATGACAGCCATCTCTCCTGGAACAAGGCGCTGCGCAAATGGGGCTTCTCCGGTCTGGGAACGAAACGGCTGAAGACAGCCGACGGAGTGGAGTGGGCAGTGGACTCTCTGGGCGTGAGGATGAGCTACCGCAAGCCGTGTTATGCTACGTGGCTGTTGAGGCAACCAGGATGTCAGGTGAGGGCACTCTTCCGCGACCGCGAGGGACGGATATGGGTGTGCTCGCGCGACGATGCCTCTGTGAGAATCTACGACGCCAATCTGAATCTTCTGGGATTTTTTGGAGCCGACGGCCGACTGCATGGCGAGAAGACTCCTTTCCGGTCGGCTGTGTACACGATGTTGCAAGACGAGGACGGCAGCCTATGGTTGGGATGCAAACCTGGTGGACTGTTGCATCTGTCGCCCCGTGCCGACGGCAGCTACGACATCAGCCGAATAGCGCTTGTAATCCGTGGTAGGGAGAAAGAACATCATGTTTACTCAATGCAGAAAGACCGATGGGGCAGACTGTGGGTGTCAACGCTGAACCATGGACTGTTCTGTCTTACCCGTACGGGAAAGAGTTGGAGGTGTCAGCCCATCGTCCTCTCTCATGATGACAAGACGGGCAAGTACTTGGGGGTGCGAATGATATATATCAGCCATCGTGACGAGCTGCTGGCGGGCACAACGCTTGGACTTTTCGCCACGAAGCTTACTGCCGCCAATCCAGCCTCGCTGCGCTTTATCCAGCATGAGCGTGAGGGCGGAAGAGACGGCAGCCTGAGTTGCTCTGCCGTCATGTTTATGGCGGAGGACAGGGCCAACAGACTCTATATCTGCACCGAGGGCAGTGGACTGAACATGGTGGAGCCCGGCATTTCGTTGCTCAGCAAAGATGTGGACTTCAGACACTTCGACAGGCGCGATTTGCCGGAGGACTTCCTCTTGTCGGCTTTCGCGTATGGACAATATATGTGGTTTGTGGGCACCAACGATTTGACGGGCGTGGACGTGGAACATGGACTATCGCTCTATTTCAACCACCGCACATGGACCGATGAGCTGATTTTCTCGGATGCGCAGCCCCTGAGATGGAAAGGCGGCAAATGGCTCATGGGACTGATGGACGGTCTGGTGCTGATGGATATGGACCGGCTGACGAAGCGCACCAAGGCACCGCGCATCGTACTGACAAAGGTGTCGGTGGAAGAAGGCGAGATGATGGAGGCGGTGAGCGCCCACGACACCATCTGCCTCGATGAGACAGAGCGCAATGTGAAGATTGAGTTTGCTGCCATCGACTATGCCAACACCCAGTCGATAAGCTATAGATTCCTGTTGGACGACGGTGTATGGAACACCTTAGAGAACAGCCACACGGTGACGCTGCTCAACCTTTCGCCCGGTACGCACACGTTGCGGGTGGAGTCGAAACTGCCCACAGGACAATGGGCGGGCAACGTGAAAGTGGTGACAATCTTCGTGAAACCAACCATCTGGCAGACTACTACCGCCAAGGTGCTGTATGTGCTGCTGGCGCTGTTGTTTATCTATACTGTGGTGTACGTGACGAGGACAATTCGCTCCTCCCACCGCAAGCAGAGGGAACTCTTGGGGCAGTATCTCGACCTGATGGAGAAATACGACAAGGAGAAACACCTCGTCGTGGCTGTCAAGGCTGCTGAGAAAAAGACAACTGCAGAAAAGACAACCATTGAAACGGCAACTGCGGAGACAATGGCTGAGGAAACGGTTGTTGCCGACGGCCAACAGCCCTTGCAAGCCGACAGCCGCAGCGTAGGCGAGGAGAGCCTGAACGAGGAAGACCAGCGCTTCATGCAATGCGTGGTGGAGTTTGTGGAACAGCACATCGACAATTCCGACCTCAGTGTGACCGAGCTGGCAGCCAAGCTGAACGTCAGCAAGTCGGGACTGAACCGCAAACTGAAGAGCCTGTTGGGTGTGGCGCCCAAGGAGTTTATCAACAAGGCACGCATGAACCGTGCCGTGGCGCTGTTGCATCACAGCGACCTTCCTGTGAAGGAAATCGCCTATCGCTGCGGTTTCTGCGATCAGAACTACTTCGGTAAGTGTTTCAGGGCGGCAATGGGCGTCAGTCCGTCTGAATATAGGCAGAAAAACGGGCTTTGAAACGTTTTTACCGAACATTTGGAACGTTTTTACCACTCATGTCGGGGTTTTTGGGCTACTTTTGCCCTCGACATTCTACTTCAAATATTTAAAAACTAATAGTAAAAACCTATGAGAAAAGTAGCGATTATTTTTATGAAGAAGTGTTCAGTACTATTGCTGATGCTTCTTTTCCCGTTAGGAGTGTTGGCGCAAAGCGTCACCGTTAGCGGACAAGTGACTGACGAGGCTGGCGAACCAATTATTGGCGCAAGCGTAAGGATTCCCGGCACATCGGTGGGAGTGGTGACCGATATGGACGGTAATTACTCAATCTCTGTTCCGAAAGGAAAACAACTCGAAATCACTTATGTGGGTTATAAGAAGGAAGTGATTATTGCCAAGGAAGGCAAGATGACTGTCCAGTTGAAGGAAGATTCCAACATGCTTAACGAAGTGGTGGCTATCGGATACGGAACCGTAAAGCGCAAGGACGTGACAGGTTCGGTTTCTTCGGTAGGCAACACAGAACTCGTGTCGGTGCCTGTGGCTTCGCCTGTTGAGGCCATGCAGGGTAAGCTGGCTGGTGTGCGCGTCACCATGCCTGAGGGCAATCCCGATGCCGAGGTCATCATCCGCGTGCGTGGTGGTGGTTCTATCACCCGCGACAACACACCTCTTTATATAGTAGACGGTTTCCCCGTCAGCAGCATCTCCGACATTCCTACCAGCGACATCGAGAGCATCGACGTGCTGAAGGACGCTTCCTCTACCGCCATCTATGGTAGCCGTGGTTCCAACGGTATCGTGCTCGTCACCACCAAGAGTGGTAAGGCTGGCAAGGTGACTGTGAACTACAATGCCTATGTGGGCTTCAAGAAGGCTGAGGACAAGGTAGACGTGCTGGGAGTGGAAGACTATCTGAAGTGGCAGTACGAATTGTCGAGCCTCTCTACTGGTGCCAATGCCGGCAAGTACCAGCAGGTACTCGGCGGATGGGACAACATACCCAACATTATGAACTCGATGAAGACTACCGACTGGCAGGACGAGGTGTACGGACGCACCGGCAACGTGTTCAGCCATAATGTCAACATCTCGGGAGGTTCGGAGAAATTGCGCTTCACAGCAGGATACAACTACATGAAAGAGAAAGCCATCCTGCTCACCTCTGACTTCTATCGCAGCAACCTGAACTTCAAACTCAACTATGAGCCCAACAAGAAGACCAAGCTCGAGTTCTCTACCCGTTACTCACGCACCAAGGTGAACGGCGACGGACAGAGCGACGCTACCGGCGACCAGAACTCTGTGCCTTCAGGCTCTTTCGGCCGTATCCGCCATGCTGTGGTACAGTCGCCTCTGACGGGTTCAGGAAGCCTTCTCTTCGATGAGAGCAACATCGACGACGGACTGGAAGACCCAATCACAGCCCTCAACGACAACTATAAGAAACGTGTTCGTGAGAACTTCAACATGAACGGAGCTTTCACATGGAAGATATTGCCCGAGCTTACTTTCCGCACAGACGTAGGTCTCGACATCTACAACAACGACTTCCGTTACTTCTCCGGCTCTACTACCTATGAGTCGCAGAACAACACCCTGGCAGAATACAAGAACATGCCGCTTACTACACGTACCCAGGTGAACCGCCGCACCGTGCGCAACTCCAACACTCTGCAGTACGACTTCTCTAAGATTCTGCCCAAGGCTCACAGCCTGAACCTCATGGTGGGACAGGAGAGCATCGTAAGCCGCGAGACACTGGCAACGACACGCATAGAGGGATTCCCTTCATTCTACGATGCCGACATGGCTTTCCACCTCTCTGCACAGGGCACTCCTACACGTGCCAACGAGTTCTACTATCCCGACGACAAGATGGTGTCGTTCTTCGGACGTGCCAACTACAGTTTCTTGGACCGCTATCTGCTTACCGCCACTCTGCGTGCCGATGGTTCAAGCAAGTTCTCTAAGGACAACCGCTGGGGCTACTTCCCATCAGTGGCAGCCGGATGGCGCATTATCGAGGAGCCTTGGATGAAGTCGACACAAGACTGGCTGAGCAACCTGAAGTTGCGCTTGAGCTACGGTGTGTCGGGTAACAACAACATTCCTTCTGGACAGACCAGCCGTACCTATTCTATCAAGGAGAGCTCTTGGCTGCACCTGCAGAACTCATGGCTCACCACGGGCAACGCAATGAGCAACCCCGACCTGAAGTGGGAAACCACACACTCGCTCAACCTGGGTATTGACTTCGGTTTCTTCAACAACAAGCTCAACGGTTCGTTCGAGGTGTACAAGAACAACGTGAAAGACCTGCTTATGGAGATGCAGATCACAGGTAGCGGCTACAACACACAGTACCAGAACGTGGGCGAGACTAAGAACTCTGGTTTCGAGTTGACATTGAACTACGATGCCATCAACACCAAGAACTACGGTCTGAACTTCTCGTTCACACTCGGTCATAACACCAATGAGGTCGTGAGCCTCGGAAGCATGGACTCATACAGTAAGCCTTCTTATTGGGCAAGTACAGAAATTGGCTCCGACTACTTAGTGAAGCCAGGAAAGCCTGTAGGAACTATCGTCGGCTACAAACTGGCAGGAACAGGACGCTACGAGGTGGACGACTTCGAGGGCTACGATGCTGCCGCAGGAAAGTGGAAGTTGAAGGAAGGTGTGGCTGATGCCAGCGGTATTGTGGGCACAGTACGTCCTGGTACCATGAAACTCCTCGACAAGGACGGTTCAGGAACCATCAACGATGACGACAAGTTCGAGATCGGCGACGCCAACGCATGGGCTATAGGTGGATTCTCTATCGGTGCACGTGCCTACGGATTCGACTTCAACGCCGACTTCTCTTACAGCATCGGCAACGATGTTTACAATGCTGACAAGATAGACCAGACCTCTACACGTGGCGGTATCTGGCGCAATCTCAACACCACGATGGCAAGCGGCAAGCGCTGGACCAACGTAGACGAGAACGGCAACTTCATCAACGATGCAGCCAAGCTCGCCGAGATGAACAAGAACACCACTATGTGGTCGCCTTACACAACAAAGGCTGTGCTCACCGACTGGGCTATCGAGGACGGATCATTCCTCCGCCTCTCTACACTTACCTTGGGTTACACACTGCCTAAGACATGGATGCAGAAAATCTATGTTCAGAACCTGCGTCTATACTTTACCGCTTCAAATCTTTTCTGTATCACCGGTTACAGTGGTATGGATCCAGAGGTGGACTGCTGCCGCAACGTGCTGGTTTGTCCAGGCGTAGACTACTCGGCTTATCCAAGAAGCCGCCAGTTCATCTTCGGTCTTAATCTTACATTCTAAAAAAAACACTTAAAGGAAACATCGTTATGAAAATAAAATATGTATTTACAGCCCTGTTGGCTGGCGCTACACTCATGTCGTGCAACGACTATTTAGACGTAGAAAGCGAGTCACAATACAACGACAAGGTGGTGTTCTCTAACACCCCGCTTGCCGAGAATACGGTCATCAGCATCTACAGCTGGTTTGCCGCCACCAATTCTCACCGTGCGCGCTACATGCCTTACTATGGTATGAATACCGATGCCGAGTGCTACTTCGACATGGCGCAGCCTTCGTCGGACAACAAGACCTCGCTCTGCACTTACAGCGCCTTCTCGGCCAACAACTGGATGGCTTCTGGAAAAGACCCTAACGCCTTCACAGGCTTCTTCAACGGCATTGAGGCTGCCAACTGCTGCATCGAGGGAATACGCGCCTACGGCAATCCTGAGAGCAATGCCGACATGGCTTATCTCTTAGGCGAGTCGCTCACCCTGCGTGCACAGTACTACTATGACCTCATTCGTGCCTGGGGCGACGTGCCTGCCCGATTCACATCGGTGAAGCAGAGTACCATCTACCTTCCCAAGTCAGACCGCGACGTCATCTACAAGCAGATTATTGCCGACCTGAAAGAGGCTGCAGGCTATCTGCCATGGCCAGGAAAGGCTGAGCGCACCAAGACGACAGAGCGAGTGAACAAGGCTTTTGCCTTGGGTCTGCGTGCACGCCTCATCCTCATGGCCGAGGGTTACAGCCAGCGTCCTACATCGCTCGACAATCCTACTACTTATGAGGTGCGCCGCAGCAACGATCCTGAGCTTACCAGCACAGCCCTGCTGCAGGAGGCTTACGACGACCTGAAACTCGTCATCAAAGAGAGTGGACTCGCACTCGACGCCACTTACGAGCAGTTCTGGAACGACCTCGCTACTGACGTCATCACCATCGAAGGCTCACACAAAGAGTCTATCTTCGAGATTCCATTCAACGACGGACGTGGAAGATTCTTCTATCACTTTGGTGTTTACCACAAGTCAAAGAGCCCACACTTGACCAAGACCAACTATGGCGGACAGAACATTCCTGCTCCTACACTCTACTATGAGTACGACAATGCTGACCAGCGCCGCGACGTGAACTGCGTGCCTTACAAGTACGACAACGGCTACACAATGGCCAAGTTGGGTGACAACGATGCCTCTGCACCAAGCTTCAACTTCGGCAAGTACGACTATGAACGTATGACCCGTACGGTGTCTTCCAACGACGACGGTGTGAACCTGCCCGTGCTCCGCTACGCCGACATCCTGTTGATGGCAGCTGAGTTGGCCAACGAGTTGGAAGGTCCTGATGCAGCCAAGCCTTACCTCAAGGAGGTTCGCAACCGCGCCTTTGCCGTAGCCGACCGCCCTGCAAACGTAGAGGCTTATGTCAACGCCATCAGCTCGAAGGCCGACATGCTGAAGGCCATCCAGAAGGAGCGCCTTCTCGAATTCCCTGGCGAGATGCTGCGCAAGCAGGATCTCATTCGCTGGAACTTGCTCGGAACAGCCGTAAGACAGACCGTGACCGATATGAGAGCGCTGCGCGACCGCACAGGCAAGTATGCTGACGTGCCTACAGTGGTTTACACACGCACCAATGCTGCTGGCAAGTTGGAGTACTATGGCTTGGCTAAGGGTGAGACAGCAGCTCCTGCTGGCGAAGGCTGGACACAACTCGACTACGACTTCGTGTCTGCCACAGTGAAGGACAACATGCTGGCCAACTATTTTGCCAACGATCCAGACTCCCGTCAGTACTGGCCTATATTCGACTCAGACATCAACGCGTCGAACAACGCATTGATCAACAACTACGGATATTAAAATAACTGAACTTTTGCATGTGGGGAAGTTAAAGGGAAGTTAGTGAAGTTAGAGGGAAGTTAAGGGACAAATGTCCTGAGTTTAAACTATAAGACTATTATTTCTTAACTTTCCGACCGACCGACGGGAGTGATAACAGCTTTAGCTTCTATCAATTTCCTCGCTTGCGAAACTTGAATTCAAATAATGAATTAACGGTAGGTTTTTAGTTATATATTAAAACAACATGCAGGCCTCTCTGCCTCGTGAGAAGTGGAGAGGCTTTTTTCTTAAAATCTACTTTCGCAGGAATTGTTCCAGGGACAACAATTTTGTTCCAACAGCAATATTCCCAACATTTTTCAAACCACTTAAAAACCGGGAAGCCTCATGAAGAAAGCAGTCTTTACTCTTATTTGCAGTCTTGTCTTTGCAGCAGGGGTTATGGCGCAGGATGCTCCGCTCGATGTCTCGAAGCGGGTGGCTGATTATCTGCTGAGCCATCACAACCACAACGTGTCAAAGGCACAGGACGGACACACTCACATCGACAGCTATTATCAGGAATGGAGATACGTGAATGGTGTGCTCGGAGTGGCAATGCTCAATCTTGCCGATGCGGCAGGTGAAAAGAAGTATGAGCAGTTTGTCAAAGAGAACTTTGACTTTTATTTCGAACCAAAAATACAGCGACAACTCAAGAAAGAATACGGATCGGGCGTGCGCGACAATGCGTGGCGCAGATTCTTCTCCATGTCGAGCCTTGACGACTGCGGAGCTATGGGCGCTGCCCTCTCCGAACTGGCACGACGGTACAAAGACCAACGTTACGAGAATTATCTCGACAAGATAAGCCATTACATTCTTACTCAGCAGGAGCGTATTCCCGAAACAGGCATTTACTGCCGGGGAAGGGTGGGAGAGCGAACTCTCTGGCTCGACGACCTGTATATGTGTACTTCTTTCCTGGTTCATCAGGGAAGTCGCAAGGGTGCATCGTCCGACTTGTTGCAGAGAGCGGCAGAGCAGGTATTGCTCTTCGACAGTCTGCTCTTCGACAACGACAAGCATCTCTATTGGCATTGTTTCTATTATGATACGACCAATGCCCACGGCACCGCCCACTGGGGAAGAGCCAACGGATGGGCGTTTCTGGCACAGGCTCTCGTGCTCGACAGATTGCCCGAAGAGCATCCTCTGCGAGACAGATTGCTGCAGCTGTTCCGAAAAAGAGTGGAAAACATCATCGCCTATCAGGACGCACAGGGCATGTGGCACCAGTTGCTCGACAAGCCTGACTCTTATCCCGAAACTTCCTGCACAGCCATGTTTGTCGCAGCCATTGCGCATGGTGTGAACAAGGGCTGGCTCGACAGCTCGTTCGCCTCTGTGGCGCTGCAGGGATGGAAGGCTGTCTGCAGTCAGATAACCCCTGAAGGACAGGTGAAGAATGTGTGCATGGGAACAGGCATCAGCCGCGACTTGCCTTTCTATTACAACCGACCGGCTCCGCTCAACGATGCCCACGGACTGGGAGCCGTGGTGCAGGCAGGAATAGAAATCAATAACGTAACAACAAAAACAACAGAATAGATATGAAAAACTTAAAGCTAAAACTCACATTCCTGTCGCTGTGCGCCTTTGCTACAGCGGCTCATGCACAGCAAGTGAAAGGAAACAGCGTACTCTACACATCGTCACAAGGCAACATGCGCATCGAGATGTGTTCGGAAAGCATGTTCCGTGTAACCAAGGTGCCTGCACAGCAGATGCCTGATAATGAGAAGTGGATGGTGGTCAACTACAACTTCCCACAGGTGAATTTCAGCGTGGACGGCAAACAGATAAAGACCAGTAAGCTGCAGGTAAGCATTCAGGAAGCTCCCTGGCGCATACAGGTGGCTGATGCTTCGGGTAAGGTGCTCTACGAGGAGTTGACATCGGGCTGCAAGGACAGCATATATAATGAGGTGAAGATGAATCCAGACGAGCACTTCTTCGGCTTCGGTGAGCGCATGGACCGCATCGACCAGCGTGGACAGCGTGTTCACCTCAATGTGGAACTGGGACGGGGCTCAAAGCCTGCGGTAGGCGGCAAGGACATTCTGAGAGCCAACTACTGTCCTGTGCCTTTGATGCTCAGCAACAAGGGCTACGCCGTGTTCTTCCATACTGCTGTGCCCAACGACTGGGACATGGGATGGACCAACAATGACAAGTACAGTTTCTCGGCACCTGGTGGCGACAATGACTATTATTTCATCTATGGCGAACAGTTGGAAACTCTGATTCACAGCTATCAGCAGCTCACGGGCGTGGCGCCTCTTATGCCACGTGCAGCCTATGGTCTGCACATCGGCTCGTACAGCGGTGGAACATGGCATCATGAGAGTAAGGCCAACGATACGTATGTGGTCAATCTCATCGACCGCCTGCGTCAGGAAAAGATTCCGTTCGACATGATGTGGCTCGATTCTACCTGGCGCCTCTTTGCCAAGTTGGGCAACGGAGGCTGTACCTTCGAGTTCCAGGATCAGTTTAAAGACCCAAAGGGCATGATCGACCATGCCTATAAGAATCATGTGGCAATGTTTGGTCTGCACATTCGTTCGCTGGTCGACAACGGCAAGCGCAACAATCTGCTCACCACAGCACAGAAGAAGGGACTCACCATTCAGGACGGTGGAACCAACGCCATCATCAACTTCTTCGACGACAAGGCTGTGGACTGGTGGTGGAAGAATGCAGCCAAGAAAGTGACCGACCTGGGAGCCAAGTTCTTCAAGACTGATGTGGGAAGCGCTCTGAACTACAACAATCCAAACATCGAGCAGAAGGCTGCCCACAACCTCTTCCCTATAGCCTATGCCAAGGCACCTTATGAGAACTTTGCCAAGCTCAACGGACAGCGTGGCTTCGACCACACACGCGAGGGCTATGCAGGTATTCAGCGCTATCCTTTCATCTGGGCTGGCGACTGGGGCTCGGAGTGGCAGTGGTTTGAACCTATCATCCGCGGCGGTATTAATATAGGACTCTCTGGTGTCGGCTATTGGAGCCACTGTATGGGTGGATTCGAGCAGTATTCTGCCTACGACACCGACCTCTATCTGCGCTGGGTGCAGATGGGAATGTTCTCGCCTGTGTCCATCCTCTTCGGTATGGATCATCCTCGTTATCATGCGCCATGGACTTATGGCGAGGAAGCACAGAAAATATTCATCCAGTACGATTCGCTGCGTTATGCGCTCCTGCCTTACATCTACACCAGCGCCTGGGATATGTACAAGACCAGCCGTCCGCTGATGACACCTTTGTTCTACGATCATCTGCAGGATGTCAATACCTATCAGATTTCAGACCAGTATATGTTTGGCCGCGACATGATGGTGTGTCCTGTAACGGTGAAGAATGCACTCTCGCGTCCTGTTTACTTCCCCGGTGGCGACTGGCTCGACTTCTGGACAGGTGAGCGCATCAGCGGACGCCAGTACAAGTCGTTCCTCACACCTATCGAGATCATGCCTATCTTCCTGCGCCGTGGAGCCATCATTCCCCGTCAGGAAGCCATGCAGTACGTGGACGAGCGCCCCAACACCAACATCTCGCTGCTCATCTATCCTTCCGAGCATTCGGTGTATGAAATGTACGAGGACGACGGCAAATCGCTCGATTATCAGAAGAGAGTTTATGCCGTCACCAAGATGGAGAGCCGACTGGCACAGAACGAGTGGATACTCAATATCACGACTCCTAAGGGCGACTACAAGCCTGTTTCGCACTACTACAGCGTAAGTGTTTACCTTGACAAGAAGCCTAAACTCGTTACTGTAGCCGGCAAGTTTGTCGATGGATGGAAGTACGACGAGAAGTTGCGCTTACTTACCTTCGATGCAGGCGAGGGCGATATGGAAGTGGTTGTCAAGATGTAAAATCAAGACTTTTGGGGTTGAATACTTTGCCATAAAGCATATGGCTTTAACTTCTCCAACGACTCTAACTTCTTCATTTGCATTTATAAAGATATTACTATGTATAGAAACAGATTCTTCTTATCGGTTGCCGCCGTGCTTGCAGGTACGGTGGCAATGGCTCAGGGCTCTTACAAGGCTCTGAAGTTCAAGACTGCCACCTCGCTCTACAACTACGAGATGCTGCCAGTACACGCTCAGAACTATGAGCGCCAGCAGGCTTTCGAAAAGGCTTGCCAGTCGAAGGAAGCCATGCAGCAATACGTGAGCCAGTTGCGCAGTCGTTTTAGTCAGTTGGCTGGCGAAATGCCACAGCGTGGCAAACTCAATGCCAAGGTAGTGGGCTCGTTGAAGGGCAACGGCTTTATAGTCGAGAAGATTGTCTTTCAGAGTACGCCAGGCCGTTACGTCACAGCCCATCTTTATCTGCCCGAGAAGATGCAGGGCAAGATTCCTGCCTGTATCGAGATGTGCGGACATGGACTCGACGGAAAGGGCACGGGTTCGGGAAGTGCTGAGCAGTTGGCTGTCAATGGTATTGCTTCCATGGTGGTCGACCCCTTCTCGCAGGGTGAGCGCCAGCAAACTATCGATGCACAGGGCAAGAATCTTACCCGAGGCGTAACTACCGAGCATACACTCATTGCTCCGGGCTTCGTCCTCCTTGGCAGCAGCCTTGCCGCACAGGAGTTTTTCGACAACAGCCGCGCCATCGACTATCTGCTCAGTCGTAAGGACATTGATGGCGACAAGATTGGTTGTTATGGCTTCTCGGGAGGCGGCACGCAGTCGTCTTATCTGGCTGCTCTCGACGACAGGGTGAAGGCAAGTTGTGTGGGATTGTTCTTCTCGTCGCGCGAAAGAACCCTGGAGACTCAAGGCCCAAGCGACGGATGTCAGTGGATTCCAGGCGAAGGGCGCGAGCACATCGAGATAGCCGACATGGCGATGATGAATGCGCCAAAGCCTTTCCTGATTCTTGACGGACGTTTCGACTTCGTTGACCATTGGGGAGCCTTGCGTGGCTATGAAGAGGTGAATCGTTGCTACAGTCTGCTGGGAGCGCCCGACGCTGCCGAACAGTTTTATTACGACGACGGACACGCCATTCCCAAGCCCAGCCAGGACAAGATGGTAAGCTTCTTCCGCAAGGCTCTCTTGGGCGATGCACAGGGCGAGGTGAAGCCTTATACTTACTGGCGTAGTGACGACATGCGTTGCACCAAGACAGGACAGGTAAACTTGGAATACAAGGATGCGCTCAGCTCCATGCAGGAGTGTGAGGCACAGATGGACAGGCTGTCGGCCCAGCGCCAGGCTTTCTGTTCGCAGTCGGCCGACAAGGTGAAGGATGGCATTCTAAAGCTGTTGGGACTTCCTGGACTGAATGACCATTGGAATGCTATTGAGACTCGCCACGAATCGCAGCGCGACGTGGAGGAATATCGTTATCAGCTCGATTGCGAAGGTCAGTATCCTGTTCCTGTTATTGTCAGGATTCCGTCGGATGCCAATCAGCAGTCGAAGGTTTGCATCCATCTTGCAGATGCAGGAAAGGCAAGTCTGCTGATAGAGACCGATCGTCGTGATGTATTCTCCGACGGCACGATTCATGTCTATGCCGACCTGCGAGGTTTTGGTGAGACAAGCGACATTTTCGAGTACAACCTTTCCAAGTATTGGAATACTCAGTATCGTTCTGCTGTAACTGCCCTTCATGCAGGCAAACCGCTCATAGGTCAGCGTGTGCAGGATTTGCGCACCATTCTCAATTTCTGTTCGGCTGACGAAAAGTTGAAGGGCCGCCAGATAACAGTCAAGGCTGACGGAATGAACGCAGTCGTAGTGATGCATGCTGCTGTGCTCGACGAGCGATTGGCTGGTGCCACACTCACCCGCACATTGAAGACCTGGCGCAATTACATTCAGCACCCCGTGCAGCACGACATGATGTCGAACGTCATTCCTGGTGTCTTGCGCTGTTACGACATTCCCGATCTTCTTTCGTTGGCAAAGGGAAGGGTCGTTATCCAGGACTAAACGCAGTATCAAGACTCCTGTTATCGACGTAAGGAATTTAGATGCCATCCTCGCCCGACAAGTGCTCGTGGAATGGCAGCTGAAAAGAGACCAACAGCCTGGGAGAGGAAAGCTGACTGAGGGCTGAAAAGCGTCTCAGTCTCAGTTGTCTCAGTTATTTTTAAGAGGGGTTCCAACTTCCGTTTTTATTCTTTTTTCTTTACTATATTATTATATAACTATTTAATATATATATAGTTATAATATATATATAATATAATAAAAATTGAAAAAATGAGAACACACAACCCTCTTAAAAATAACTGAGGCAACTGAAACTGAGACAGCAGACAACTTAGTAACTTCTCTAAAAGGCTAATAATCAGTTGCTTACCAAGAAACGAAAAGGTAAATATGAAGTATGACATCTCAAAAAAGACCGCTACAAAGGTGCTAAAACAGGAAAATATGAACGAAAATAGCGCCATTTTACTCTCACAGGCATCAAAATCCATGCACGAACCTATCGTTCCGATGATTTTCCCTGTTCTCGGGATGCACGTAAGTAGAGCCAAATTCATGTATCTTGACCTCATTTGGAAGGAATTATGCGGCAAGAAGGGCAATTTTCCATCGAACTCTTGCCTATTTGAGATGTCATAACGATGCATTGCGACTCAAAAAGGTGTAGAAATCACTTCCCTAACTGGAGAAAAATAATTCCCCAGTTGGGAAAATAAAATGACTTTACTCAACTTTCGCATGTCCAGAAGCTAGAGAAGTTAAAGCCGTATGCTTTACAGCTAAATATTCAACACAAAAAGCTGTTGGCTATAACTTCTAACAAACGAAGGGAGTGATAACTTCTTTTACTTCTATAACTTCTGAACTTGCAAAACTTCTGTGCAAACTGCAATGAAAAACTGTTATTATCTCATAAAAAACATATAAAATGCCTTAAAACAAAGAAAAAAGAAATCACATATCCATATTTTTACTATATTTGTAAGCAGTTTTTTCGGAAACTCCCCTGATCAGAGAGAATTAACTATCCAGTAATAACAACTTAAAATTAGAGATTATGAAGAAATTACTTTTCATCGCCCTTGTGGCATTATCATCAATTGGTGCTTTCGCACAGAGCAGAACAGGTTCGACTACTATTCAGCCTAAAATCGGTTTGAATGTATCTACCGTAGGTGACTTAGACTGGAAGGCTGGCTTCGTATTCGGTGCTGAGATCCAGCATCAGTTTACAAGCAAGATGGGTCTTGCTGGCGGACTTCTCTATTCTTTCCAGGGTGGCAAACACGACGACTATTCATGGAACCCTGGTTATCTGAACATTCCTATAACACTCAACTATTATGTGGCCAAGAACTTTGCCCTCAAGGCTGGTCTTCAGCCAGCATTCATGGTCAGCAAGGACGACATGAAAGACGTAAATACTTTCGACCTCGCTGTACCTGTAGGAATGTCTTACGAGTTTGACAGATTCGTAGTAGACGCTCGCTACAACATCGGTGTTACCAAGGTGCCAAAGCATGGTGACGGCTACACAAATGTTCTGCAGCTGACTATAGGTTACAAGTTCAACCTCTAAGCAGGCAAGGCCTTCTCATGAAGGTTCCACATCATAGAAAACTCGTAGTTTCTTTCCTCCATAAGCTAAGACTTATCGGACAAGAAACTACGAGTTTTTATTTTTATTACTGACTATAGTTTTGCAAGCTCAAGGACGGGCAAATGGACCAAAAGCTCTTTCAGGGCGTATAGAGATTATTTGCGAAAGTTCAATCCGTAATATACCCTTTGGTAAACATATCGTAAGACAAAGCTTCCAGTTCGGAGAGCGTCATGTGCTCCACGGCATGCTCTATCTTGCGAATCAACTCGTCTCGCTTGTAATCGTCATTATCGCTCAGGCGTGATGTAAATCTATTACTCATCGATTGTCAATGTTTAATGTGTAGTGTTTAATGTGTTTATGCTCGCTCATAGGTATCAATGACGTTGTCATCGTATTCCTCATGACTTATCGGCTTCACATCGTGAGGAAGCCGAGGAGCCTCAGTACCTGTCTTGACAAACTTTGACGTGGCTGTCTCTATTCTGATTTCATCCCAAAGACCGGCATCAAGGAAAGACTGGTGAGTGATGGCTCCACCCTCCACAATCAGCGATTGCACCTTATTAATATATAGGAAGCTCATCATCTGGCGCAGCACCGCCTCGTTGCCCTTAGAGAAGTCAAGCCCATCGAAACAAGGATGATGGCGGTCTATCACCAAGCGCACAGGATTCTTACCATACCAGTCGCGAACATTCAGCTGACTGTGGTCGCGCTCATCGGTAACACGTCCCACCAGGATGGCGTCGTTCTCAGCCCTGAGCTTATGAGAAAGCATCTTGGTAAAGGCCGAAGAGACAGCCATTCCCTTGCCTTCATTGTCGAGGAATCCATTGGCAGTCTGCGCCCACTTCAGTATGATGTAAGGACGCTGATGCGTGTTGTAGGTGATGAAGCGCTTGTTCAGTTCGAGACATTCCGACTCCAAGACGCCAACCGTCACCTCGATGCCTGCCTCACGAATCTTCTGAATGCCACGGCCCTGTACCTTGGCAAAAGGATCGACACACCCACAGACACATCTTTTCACCCGCTTGCGCACGATGAGGTCGGCGCAGGGAGGCGTCTTGCCATAATGCGAACAAGGCTCAAGGCTCACATAGATTGTAGCTCCTGCCAACAGATGCTCGTCCTCGGGCTTGACCGATGCAAAGGCATTGACCTCGGCATGACCCTCGCCACAGCGCACATGATAGCCCTCGCCCAGGATTCTGCCATCCTCACTTACGATAACGGCTCCCACCATGGGATTGGGCTTCGCATTCTGACGGCCATTCTTCGCCAGTTGCAGACAGCGGCGCATGAAGTGTTCGTCTATCTCCTGCTGAGAAGGGGAAGGTTTGTCCGCAAGAGGGTTTTCAAAAGATATATTATTCTGCTCCATATCACAATTTCTTCGTTGTTTTTTACTTGCTTTCGATAAAATGTCGTATCTTTGTTCTCGAAAAATAAATCAAATCATTGTAGACTGACATGAATACGTATCAGCAACTTTGGCAATCACTCACCCCTCTCTACGATGCAGATGAAGCAAGAGCTATCGTCCGCACCGTACTGGAAGTGAAATACGGAATGACGCTGACCGACATAATCTGTGGCAAAATTACTGAATTATCTGCAGACGAGAGCATAAAACTCGAAGAAATTATGGCTCGACTGCAAAAAGCTGAGCCTGTACAGTATGTATTGGGCGAAGCCGACTTTGGCGGAAGAAAGTTTCGTGTAGAGCCGGGAGTTCTTATCCCACGTCCCGAGACTGCCGAACTTTGCAAGTGGATAGTCGACACACAAAAGGAGAAGGAGGCTGCAACAGGAAAGCCAGCTGTTCCTCACCCCAACATCTTAGACATCTGCACAGGCTCCGGCTGCATTGCCATCACACTAAGTCTCGACATTCCACAATCGACGGTAACAGGAATAGACATCTCGGAGAAAGCCATTGCCACAGCTACAGAAAACGCCAAGAAGTTGAATTCCAACACAAAAATAAAGCATGCTGATGTGTTCGACTTGCTCAAGATGACAAAAGAAGGCACAAAGAACGAGCCCAGCCTCGACATCATCGTGAGCAACCCACCCTATATCTGCGAGAAAGAGAAAGCAGACATGGCGAAGAATGTATTGAACTACGAACCCGGCCTCGCCCTCTTCGTTCCCGATGAAGACCCGCTGAGATTCTATCGGGCCATCGCAGAGATTGCCGCCCTGGAGCTTGTCAACGGAGGAAGGCTCTACTTCGAAATCAATCCCATCTACGAGAAGGAAACAAGGGAAATGCTCGAAGAATTCGGATTCGAGAACATAGAGACCCAACAAGATTTCTATGGCAAGAAGAGAATGATGCGAGCGATGAAGAAATAACCGAGGAGACTGAAAAGCCTCAACTTTTCATATGAAAACAGAAGAATGAGTATGGAATACAGCAACTACAACAAGCCCAAGCGACCCAAGAAACCCATGACCGAGCAACAAGCCCTGCTGAAGCTCACCACTCTCTGCACCCAAGCCGAACATTGCTCGCAGGAAATGCTCGACAAGATGAAGAAGTGGGAACTGAGCGAGGAAGCCATTGCACGAAACATGGAGTTCCTGACACAGAAGAAGTTTGTCGACGACGAACGATTCGCCCGCTTCTTTATCAACGACAAGATAAAATACAACAAGTGGGGACGGCGCAAGGTGGAACAGGCTCTCTGGATGAAACACATACCTAAGGAAATATCCGACCCCATCTTCGAGGAGATAGAAGACGGACTCTACATGGAAACCCTGCTGCCCCTGATGAAGAGCAAATACAAAACCATCAAGGCGAAAAACGACTATGAGCGTTCGATGAAGCTCATACGGTTTGCCATGGGAAGAGGCTTCAGCATAGACCTCATACACAAGTGCATCGACAAGATGGGAATGGAAGCTGAAGACGAAGACTTCGAAGAGGAACAATTCTAAAATACGACCGGCCTATGCGACTCAGCCTATTAGCCCAGATTCTCGACCTGCTCTGTCCTCGCCATTGCCTTATCTGCGGCCAACGACTGCTGGGCGAGGAGGAAATCATCTGCATAGCGTGCAATCTGCATCTGCCACGCACCAACACCTGGCAACAGCCAGAAGACAACGACATGGCAAAACTCTTCTGGCACAGTATTCCCGTAGAGAAATGCTGCGCCCTGTTTCATTATCACGGGCACGCTCCTGCCAGCAACCTGCTCTACCAGCTCAAATACAACCAGCATGAGGAAGTAGGCGTAGGCATGGGACACCTACTGGCCAACGAAGCCCTCCGCATACAGTTCTTCGATGGCATAGACGCCATCGTGCCTATCCCTCTGGCGCCCAAACGAAAAAGAGAGCGAGGCTACAACCAGAGCGAGGCCATAGCGCGAGGACTGCACGAAGCCACAAAGATTCCCATACTCAACAAGCTCGTCAGAAGAAAGACTTTCGTCGAAAGCCAGACACACAAGAACCGATGGGAACGCAACATCAATGTGCAGGATGTCTTTGCCCTGTCGCCCGACTACGCACCAGGAGGAAGCAAGGCCGAAAGCCTCGAACACAAACATCTGCTCATCGTAGACGACGTGTGCACAACAGGAGCCACCATCATTTCATGCTGCCGGGAACTCATGAAGGCAACAGACTCGATGAAGTTCAGCATCCTCACCATAGGATACGCCAAAGGACAATAAGTTCAAAAAATAAATAATAAATTTGGTTTTGTCTGCGTTTTAACGTACCTTTGCAAACAAAACTTTAATCCTTTAATGATTATGGACAAACTGAAGAAAGATTTCGCATCAAAGTTATTAAACGTCAAGGCTATCAAACTGCAGCCTAACGATCCTTTCACATGGGCTTCTGGCTGGAAGTCTCCTTTCTATTGTGACAACCGCAAGACATTGTCGTTCCCAGAGCTGCGCAACTACGTGAAGCTCGAACTCGTACACACCATCCTCGAACAGTTCCCAGAGGCTGACGCCGTAGCAGGTGTGGCAACTGGTGCCATCGCACAAGGCGCATTGGTGGCCGACGAACTGAACTTGCCTTTCGTATACGTTCGTTCTAAACCCAAGGACCATGGTATGCAGAACCTCATCGAGGGCGAACTGAAGTCTGACGCTAAAGTTGTGGTTGTAGAAGACTTGATCTCTACCGGCGGAAGCTCACTCAAAGCCGTAGAGGCTCTCCGAAAGAACGGAAACGAGGTTATCGGCATGGTGGCAAGCTACACTTACGGTTTCCCTGTTGCCGAGAAAGCATTTGCCGATGCTGGTGTCAAGCTGGTAACTCTTACCGACTATGAGCACGTTGTAGCCGAGGCTTTGGAGACTGGATACATCGCACAGGAAGACGTAGAACTGCTCCACGACTGGCGCAAAGACCCAGCCAACTGGAAGAAGTAATATTTCCTACAACTCCTACAACATGAGCACAACGACATTTGAAAGCAGCATCAAACAGATTCCTCACAAGCAGGAATCTGTTTATCGTACATTGAGCGATCTGAACAACCTGCAGATGCTCAAAGACCGCTTCGAGCAGGTGAAAGACCAGATTCCTGAGGACAAGAGAAAGGAAATGGAAAAGCTGAAGGACCTCAAGTTTGATAGCGACAGCATCTCTATTACCGCACCTATGGTGGGCGAAATCAAGATGCGAATTATCGACCGCGAGGAGCCTAAGACCATCAAGTTTGAAACAGAAAACAGCCCCGTTCCTTTCAACTTCTGGATTCAGCTGCTGCCCACAAGCGACACAGCCTGCAAGATGAAGCTTACCATCAAGGCCGATCTCAACCCATTCATCAAAGGCATGGTGAAGAAGCCGCTCGAAGAAGGTATAGAGAAGATTGCCAATGCCCTGGCAATGATTTCATACGAAGATTAAAACTACGACATTTCCCCTCAAGAGGAATAAGCAACAAGACGATTCCAGGCAAGAGGAACTTTAGTAACATGAAGTAAATCAACATAAGAAAATGGCACAAAAACTTTGGGAAAAAAACTTTGAAGTGAACAAGGAGATAGAACGCTTCACCGTAGGACGCGACAGAGAACTGGACCTCTATCTCGCCAAGTATGACGTACTGGGAAGCATGGCGCACATCACCATGCTCGAAAGCATCGGACTGCTCGGCAAGGAAGAGCTGCCACAACTCCTTGCTGAACTCAAGAACATCTACGCCATAGCCGAAAAAGGCGAGTTCGTAATTGAAGACGGCGTAGAGGACGTACACTCCCAAGTGGAACTGATGCTGACACAGAAGTTGGGCGACATGGGAAAGAAGATACACTCCGGACGCTCGCGCAACGACCAGGTGCTGGTAGACCTGAAGCTCTTCACACGCCACGAGCTGAAGGAAATCGTCGATGCCGTGAAGATTCTCTTCGATGAACTCATACAGAAGAGCGAACAGTACAAGAACGTGCTGATGCCTGGCTACACCCATCTGCAAGTAGCCATGCCATCGTCCTTCGGCCTGTGGTTTGGTGCTTATGCTGAGAGTCTTGCCGACGACATGCTCTTCCTGCAGGCAGCCTATCGCATGACCAACCGCAACCCATTGGGAAGCGCTGCCGGCTACGGAAGCAGTTTCCCGCTCAACCGAACCATGACAACCCAGTTGCTCGGCTTCGACAGCATGGACTACAACGTGGTTTATGCCCAGATGGGAAGAGGAAAGATGGAGCGCAACGTGGCTTTCGCCATGGCTACCGTGGCGGGAACTCTCGCCAAGATGGCTTTCGATGCATGTATGTTCAACTGTCAGAACTTCGGATTCGTCAAGCTGCCTAAGGAATGCACCACTGGCTCGAGCATCATGCCTCACAAGAAAAACCCTGACGTGTTCGAGCTGATTCGCGCCAAGAGCAACAAGTTGCAGAGCCTGCCACAACAGGTAATGCTCATCATGA
>ERZ857745.1843-NODE-1843-length-24864-cov-5.337700_pt1 | contig 24864 bp, 22 predicted proteins | sample MGYA00519699_ERZ857745 | MGnify/ENA primary metagenome ERZ857745 (study PRJEB31778, sample SAMEA3449357) | human gut metagenome | biome: human gut; feature: human-associated habitat; material: faeces | place: United Kingdom | collected 2010/2012 ...
GTTTTCAGCGTCTTCAGCGGTGAATACGATCTTACCGCAAGCAGCTCCGGGAGATGCGCCGAGACCCTTGCCCATAGGAGTTGCAGCCTTGAGCGCCTTTGCGTCGAACTGCGGGTGGAGAAGTGTATCGAGGTTTCTCGGATCTATCATGAGAACTGCTTCTTCTTCGGTCTTCATGCCTTCGTCAACGAGGTCGCATGCGATCTTGAGAGCAGCCTGTGCGGTTCTCTTACCGTTTCTTGTCTGGAGCATATAGAGCTTCTTGTTTTCAACGGTGAACTCCATATCCTGCATATCGTGATAATGGTCTTCGAGAGTCTTGCAGACTTCTGTAAACTGCTTGAAAGCTTCGGGGAACTTGTTTTCCATTTCCTGAATCTTCATAGGAGTACGAACGCCCGCAACAACGTCTTCGCCCTGTGCGTTTACAAGGAATTCGCCCATGAGCTTCTTTTCGCCGGTAGCGGGATCACGTGTGAACGCAACGCCTGTGCCGCAATCGTCGCCCATGTTACCGAATGCCATCATCTGTACGTTGACTGCGGTACCCCATGAATAAGGAATATCATTGTCACGTCTGTAAACGTTTGCTCTGGGGTTATCCCAAGAACGGAATACCGCCTTGATTGCGCCCATGAGCTGTTCCTTAGGATCGGACGGGAAGTCTGTGCCGATCTTGGACTTATATTCAGCCTTGAACTGTTCGGCGAGTTCCTTAAGATCGTCAGCGGTAAGCTCTACGTCAAAGGTAACTCCCTTCTTTTCTTTCATCTCGTCGATGAGCTGCTCGAAGTACTTCTTGCCGACTTCCATAACGACGTCGGAATACATCTGAATAAATCTTCTGTAACAGTCATATGCCCATCTGGGGTTGCCCGACTTCTTTGCCATGACCTCTACAACCTCTTCGTTAAGACCGAGGTTAAGAATGGTATCCATCATACCGGGCATGGATGCACGCGCACCCGAACGAACCGATACAAGCAGAGGATTCTCATGGTCGCCGAACTTCTTGCCGGTGATATGTTCCATCTTGTCGATGTATTCCATGATCTGTGCCTGGATCTCGTCGTTGATCTGTCTGCCGTCCTCATAATACTGAGTACAAGCCTCTGTCGAAATGGTAAAGCCCTGAGGAACAGGAAGACCGATGTTGGTCATTTCCGCAAGGTTCGCGCCTTTACCGCCGAGAAGCTCACGCATGGAAGCGTCGCCTTCGCTGAAAAGGTATACATACTTTTTGCTCATTACTTATGAACCTCCTGAATTTTAAAATACTTTTTTAGTTTTTTCTATGTCGCACATGGTATTATAGCACCTATTTTCAAATATTTCTACATTTTTTCTCAACAAAAAACACTTTTTACATTATGTTCAAAATTTCACATACATAATGCCGTCAATTTTTTCCAAAAACACAAAGGCGTGAATTATTTCACTCCGTCCGGCAATACTCATAGAGTAAATATCAAGAAAAAATGCCTAAAGTAAGGGGACGGAAAATATGCACGGCGGGAAGGTTGAAATCTGCGGGGTAAACACATCAAGCTTAAAGGTTTTATCGGCGTCTGAGAAAAAGGAGCTGCTTGCCAGAGTCAAAAACGGCGACATGGAGGCGCGCGACGAGCTTATACGCGGAAATTTAAAGCTTGTTCTGAGCGTGGTAAAGCGTTTTTCGGGCAGAGGAGAAAATCCGGACGATCTGTTTCAGGTCGGCTGCATAGGGCTTATAAAGGCTATCGACAACTTCGACGATTCCCACAACGTTCAGTTCAGCACATATGCCGTCCCGATGATCATAGGAGAACTGCGCAGATATCTGCGCGACAACAATGCGATAAGAGTCTCGCGTTCAATGAGGGATCTTGCCTACAAAGCGCTCAGCGTAAGAGAGGAGCTTTCGGCAAAACTTTCGAGAGAACCGAAGATTGAGGAGATTGCAAAGCAGCTCGGTGCGCAGAAAGCCGACGTTGCGGCAGCGCTTGACGCCATTGTGGATCCCATTTCCCTGTACGAGCCCGTTTTTTCCGAAAGCGGAGATTCGGTATATGTAATGGATCAGGTAAGCGATGACAAAAACACCGACGAAAGCTGGCTTGAAAGCATTGCTATCTCGCAGGCAATAGACAAGCTCTCTCCGAGAGAACGCAGGATAGTCACAATGCGCTTTTTCGACGGCAAAACGCAGATGGAGGTCGCAAACGAAATTCACATAAGCCAGGCTCAGGTCTCGCGGCTCGAAAAAGGCGCGCTTATTAAAATAAGGAAAGAAATTTAAATGTTTTCACGCGGTGTACCGGTCAAAACGGCGGCAGCCGCGTTTTTTATGTGGATTTTTTCCAAAAACCGTGTCCGAAAAGCCCAAATGTATAAATATTTTTGCGAAAACTGTTGACTTATCGGCGCCAAAAAGGTATAATATATGGCATAAGCGACTTTTTCTAACAAGAAAGGAAGAAAACTTTAATGAAAAACAGCGTATGTTCCTTTGTGCTTATGCTGCTGCTTGTCGTTCTCGTAACGGCTGTGGCTGTTTTCGGCATAGGCGCATTCAATCTTCCCGGCGCGTTCGACGACGACGCCATAAGCAAAGGACTTGACCTTGTCGGCGGTTCTTCCATAACTTATGTTGCAGAACCCGATGAAAATGCCGAAAACTTCGACATGGCAACGGCTCTCGACACGGTTGAATCAATGCTCAGACAGCGTCTTGACACTCTCGGCTACACCGAAGCTACCATCGCAAAGATGGGCACGGACAGAATAAGAGTTGAAATCCCGGGTATCGACGATCCCGAAGACGCTCTTAAAAAGCTCGGCTCCACCGCAAAGCTTGAATTCCTCGATTCTTCGGGAAATGTTATCCTCGAAGGCAAGGACGTAAAGGAAGCCGTAGCAAACTACGGTCAGACAAGCGAAAGCTCCATGGGCTCGCAGTATTACGTCTCGCTCACCTTCAACGACAGCGGCAGACAGAAATTCGCCGACGCCACCGAAGAAATGGCAAAGCTTGCTTCTTCAAGCAAAAATTACATTGACATCGAACTCGACGGCGAGAATATTTCGAGAGCCTCGGTTTCGTACAGAATAGACAGCGACAGCTGCATGATTTCGGGCAACTTCTCAAAGGACGAGGCAGTTTACCTTGCAGAGCTTATCTCCTCAGGTCAGCTCCCGGTTGTTCTCCGTGAAATCGAATTGAGATACGTAGGACCTACGCTCGGTTCCGAGGCGCTTGCTTCAAGCATAAAGGCAGGTCTTATCGGTACACTTATCGTAATGCTGTTCATGATTCTTGTTTACAGACTTCCCGGTCTTGTATCGGCGATAGCTCTTGTAAGCTACATTTCGATCTTCGCTATTCTTATAATCGTATTCAAGGTCAACCTCTCGCTGCCCGGCATCGCGGGTATTATACTTACTATCGGTATGGCGGTTGACTCAAACGTAGTCATATACGAAAGAATCAAGGAAGAACTCAACACCGGAAAGAGCACCAGAGCCGCAGTTAAATCCGGTTTCAGCAGAGCTTTCTCGGCAATTCTCGACTCCAACGTAACTACGATAATCGCGTCCATCGTACTTTGGTACTTCGGCACAGGTGCCGTAAGAGGATTTGCAATAACGCTCTTCATAGGCGTTGTGGTCTCTCTCTTCACCGCACTTTGCGTAACGCGCGTTCTTCTCAACTCGGTCACCAACATGGGTGCCGGCAGATGGCTGCTCGGCGCCAGAAAATCGCAGCAGGCGTAACGGAGGTGCGGAAGAATGAAAAATTTCAGCTTTACTAAAAACAAAAATATTTTCTTTATACTCACCGCAATAATGATTATCGCGGGAATCTGTTCTTTCGTTATCCGCGGCTTCAATTTCGACATTGAATTCGTAGGCGGTACCGAAATCAGCTATGACCTCAAAAAGACCGTTGAAAAGTCCGATGAGGACGCTATCAAGAAAATGGTGACCGACATTATCGGTGCGGACAACTTCTCCTCGCTTCGTATTGTCGGCGACAACAAAAACACCGTCGTAATCAGAACCAAGCTTGTTTCGGCTGACGACGAGGGCAAGTGGGACGCTGCTGCTGCCGACGTTGAAGCTGCCGTAAAAGCGCTTTATCCCGATTCTACCACAGTTTCAAGCGCAGAGGGCAACTCGATATTCAGCCTTTACACCGAGGACAGCGGCACTGCCGTTACCGAGGACGATACAAACGCTATTAATGAGGCACTTACCGACGTTGTGCCCGACGCTACCGTTACAATAAGAGATGACGGCACGGTGAACGTTTCATTCGACGTTGCAGGCCAGATCTCCGAATACAGAGAAGCTATCTCAACTCAGATCAAAGAGCTTTATCCCGACGCAGTCTGGGAATCCACCGACACTGTAAGCGCAGAGGTCAGCACAAGCCTCAAGAAGTCGGCTATCGTTTCTGCTGTTGCGGCTATCGCGCTCATGCTGCTCTACATCGCATTCAGATTTGACTTCGGTTCGGCGTTCGCAGCAGTTCTCTGCCTTGCTCACGACGTATTCGTAATGCTCGTTGCGTATTCCATTTTCCAGATACCCGTAGGTTCCACCGTAATTGCAACGGTGCTTACAATTCTCGGTTACTCAATCAACGCGACCATTATCATATTCGACCGCGTTCGCGAGAATGTAAAGCAGATGCCCGTCGGTATTCCTTTCTCCGAAAAGGTTGACGGAGGTATTAAATCTACACTTATGCGTTCTTTGAACACCACGATTACAACGCTTGTTACGATAGGTCTTATATACATTCTCGGCGTTACTTCGATAAAGCAGTTCGCACTTCCCCTTATCGTAGGTATCCTCGCAGGTGCATATTCTTCTATCTGCCTTGCAGGCAACTTCTGGACAGTATTCAGAGGAAAGAAAAAGAAATAAAAACAGCAGTTTGTTTTCATGAGCCACAGCAATGCGGCTCTTTTTTTGCGCTATATTGAACCGTGCAAAGAAAATTTATCTTTTGTCTCTTTACATAAACTCATTTACAATGTATAATGTATAGTAACACAAAAGAAAGGCGGTGCTGTATGCAAACGGACACGCAAACGCAAAACCATGAGGTACAGACTTTGCAAACGAATAATTCCGGTTCAAAATTCCGTTCGGCAAAGAAGATGCCGCCGCCGAAAGAAAAAAGTTCGGGCATTACGCGCGTTTATACCGAAAAAAGCCACGGCAGAGTAAATATAATAACAAATTCGCGCTACAACACCCAAAGCTCGTCGCGTCTCATGTCGCCTCTCGACGCCGAGCAGAGAAATGCGGCGCTTTACGGCGCAACCTCCAACAGTGCGCTGCGCAAAAAACGAAAGCCGTCGCGCAAACTTTCACTGAAAAAAGCGCCTATCGTCCCGACAGCGCCCAAAGATCCGGTTACAATAAAGAAAAACTGGCTCATAAACCAGGTAAAACAGCACGTTGCCTCGCTCGACATTCCGCTTTTGATTACGGCGCTGTTTATGTGCTTTGCAGGACTTATCGCCGTCAACAGCGCAACGCTTACATACGGCACTCACCGCTTTGTTATCGTGCAGTTCTGCGCCTGTGTTCTCGGATTCTGCGTAATGACGCTTCTTTCCGTCGCAGATTACAGGCAGCTTATACGGCAGTACAGGACAATAATCGCGCTGAATGCCCTTATGCTGATAGTGACCTACATTTTCGGCAGCAGCGTTACCGAAAGCTCCAACGCAAACTGGATAGACCTCGGTTTTATCAAAATTCAGCCGTCAGAATTCTCAAAGCTTATGTTTATTTACAGCTTTTCGGTACATCTGAGCTTGGTAAAGGACAGGCTGAACAAAATTTCAACCTTTATCACGCTGTTTATACACGCGTGTCTTATCTTCGGACTTGTGCTGCTTCAGAGAGATCTCGGTTCGCTCACTATATTCCTTATGATATTTGTGGCTATGTGTTTTGCGGCAGGGCTGAGCATATGGTACTATATTGCGGGCGCTGCGATTGCCGTAGGATTATCGCCTTTTATTTGGCGGCATCTCGGAGTTTATCAGCAGAACCGAATACTGCTCTGCTTTGACAGTTCGATAGATCCCGGCGGAACGGGCATACGCTACCAGCAGCTGCGCAGCCAGACCGCAATCGGAAACGGCGGACTTCTCGGCACGGGCTATACTCACGGCACTGTAACGCAGGGTCTTTCGGACAGGCTTCCGGCAAAACACACCGACATGATCTTCGCGACGGTATGCGAGGAATGGGGACTTATAGGCGCGCTTGTAATTCTCGGCGCTACCTGCTATCTCATCTACCGCATACTTAAAATCGCTCTTGAATGTGAAAATCCCGTCGGACGGTACATTTGCGTGGGAGTTGCGGCGCTGCTCATAACTCAGGTTGCAGAAAACGTCGGAATGTGCCTTGGCATAATGCCCGTAATCGGCATTACATTCCCGTTTTTAAGCTACGGCGGTTCTTCAGCACTCAGCACGTTCCTTGCAATAGGCATGGCGCTGTCGGTACGCTCGCATAAAGAAAAAACCTTCTTTTCATAAAATTCACGGAGGAAACCAAATTGAACGACTACACCAACGAAAACGCGGATATTTTTGACGAGCCTCAGAAGAAAAAGGGCTTTACGTTCGGAAAGCTTATTAAATGGATCTGCCTTGCGTTTATAATCGCGGTCTGCGCGATACTTTTTGCGCGGTGCTATATGTACAACGACTCGCCCATTGTCAAAAAGGTGATAACCGACAGCAAATTTACCGACGCATACAACGCCGACAAAGAAAATTTTGAAGTTCTGCAATACGGAATAAAGTCCTCGTGGGTTGCAATAAAGGAAAACCGCCTTATCGAGTTCAACTATCTGTACTATGTTCCCAAAACCGAACAGCTCCAGTTTTCGGTAAAATACAATCTCGATCTTCCCGGAAAAGACGTTGGACTTCCATTCAAGTTTAAGCTCACTGACTCCGACGGGAACGAGTACACGTCATACACATATGAATTTGAAAAGCGATACGGCTACGGATATTACCGACTTTGCTTTGACGGAATTAAACTCGAAAACGACAATACAGCCGAAACCGACAAAAACAAGAGCTACACCGTAACCATTGAAATGAAAGACGCGGACGGAAACTATTCCGAGCTTTGCACAAACGAGATCTACAACGGTTCAACGGTATGCCGTCCTGTTGATTTTTCAAAATACTTAAAGTAAAAACAAAGGAACGCATTATGAAACGTACAACGCTTTCGGACATTGCAAAAATGACCGGATACTCAATAAACACCGTTTCCCATGCTCTCAACAACAAAAGCGACATCTCGGAAAAAACCAAAGCCGAAATAAAAAAAGCCGCGGCAAGTCTCGGATATATCGGAAATTCTTCCGCAAGCTTTTTGAGAAGCGGAAAAAGCCGCGCCGTTGCCGTGATAATTCCCGACATTGCAAATCCTCACTTTTCAATAATGATCAAGGAAATGCAGCTCGCTCTGAGAAATGCAGGCTACACAGCCGTTGTTTTCAACACCGACGAGGACGAGAAAAACGAAACCGACGCTATTATGACATCGCTTCGTCAGAACGTTGACGGAATTATAATCTGTCCCGTGCAGAAAACCGAGTACAACATCGAATATCTCGAAAAATGCGGCGTTCCATTTGTGCTTATAGGCAGATGTTTTGACAAAAACAAGCACAGCTACGTTGTATGCGACAACAAAAACGGCGGGTTTCTGGCAGGCAAAGAGGCTATCCGTGTAAGCTGCGCAAAACCCGTGCTGTTTCTCAATGCAAGCTCATTTATTACGACCTCACGAGAACGTCTTGACGGCATAAAGCAAGCTTTTGAGGTTTCGGACATACCTCTTTCAAACCTCAGAGTACACGAAGTCTCCCCCATGCTGTCCGATGACGGAAATATTGCAAAAATTCTCTCGGACGCAAAAAATTACGGCGCCGTCATATGCTTTTCGGACTTGCTTGCAATGAAAGTCTGTATGCTGCTGCGCGGTATGTCGCTTGAAATACCAAAAGACATAAGCGTTATCGGCTTTGACGACATTGTTTCAAAATTCGCGCTGCCTATAATGCTAAGTTCGGTTTCTTCGTCGAAAACCTTAATGTCATCAAGGGCAGTCGAGTTTCTTTTTGAGCTTATCGGCGGCAAAAAAGCCGAAAATTGCAGGGCAATTCTCCCGACGGAGCTTGTAAAACGCGAAACCACAAAAAATATCTGAACAAATTTCACGGCGGCTATTGACATTCCGCCTTTTTTGTGGCACAATATCATTAACGTTAATGTAATATGTGCGGAGGCAGGTTATGACAGACAGATTATACAATTTCGTACTTCACAAAGAGCATCATAAATACAGAACCCATGCGGACATAAGCATTGATCATTCCGCAAGCCCGATAGAGCGCATGACGGACAGATTTGAGCAGATGTGCGCGCTTCAGACGCCGGTCATATTTCCTGACGAACAGATTGTGCTTATAAGAACGACAGAAAATCTTCCGGAAATAATGACGGAACAGGAGTGGGCTGAAATCAAAAAAACGCATTTCAGGCACGAACTCGGATATATGTCAAACCTCTCGCCAGACTACGGCAGAATAATTTCGACCGGACTTTCAGAGTGTGCAAAGACCGCCGACGAATACGGCAAAAGAGAAATTGCGGCTATAATCTCGCTTTGCGAAAGATACCGTGACTTTGCACGCAAAAACGGACGTGACGACGTTGCGGACGTACTTGAAAACATACCCGAAAAACCGGCGAAAAACTTTCGCGAGGCGCTTCAGTTTTTCAGAATAATACACTTTGCGCTCTGGTTCGAAGGAAACTATCACGTCACCGTCGGACGCTTTGACAAGTATATGTACCCCTATTTCAAAGCCGACATTGACAGCGGCGTTCTCACAAAAAACGAGGCGTTTGAACTGTTGTGCGATTTTTTTCTCTCTTTCAACAAGGATAGCGATATGTATCCCGGCGTTCAGCAGGGCGACAACGGTCAGAGCATGGTTCTCGGAGGCACTGATGAAAACGGAAACGAAGTTTTCAGCGAGCTCAGCGCCATGTGTCTTGAGGCAAGCGGCAGACTTCGCATGATAGATCCGAAAATAAATCTCAGAGTAAACTCAAAAACGCCGGACGAGGTATACATAAGAGCAAGCACACTTACAAAAGCAGGGCTCGGATTTCCGCAGTATTCCAACGACGACGTGGTTATCCCGGCTCTCGAAAAAATGGGATACGACAAAAAGGACGCGGCAAACTATGTTGTTGCGGCTTGCTGGGAATTTATAATACCCGGCGTCGGCGCGGATATTGCAAACATTGCAGCCCTCTCTTTCCCGAAAGTTATAGACGTTTGTCTGCACAAGGATCTTGAAAGCTGCAAGAACTTCGACGAATTTTTAAGCTGCGTTAAAAAGCAGATACACGACGAATGCGAAAATATCTGCGGCAGCATAAAAAAGCCGTGGTTTGTCCCCTCTCCGTTTATGAACGTCTGCATGGACGTAAACATATACGAGGGCGGAAAATACAACAACTACGGCATTCACGGCACCGGCATTTCAACGGCTGCGGACTCGCTGTCGGCAATCAAAAAATATGTCTTTGATAAAAAGAGCGTAAGTGCAAAAGAGCTTATACAGGCAGTTGACGACGACTTCAAAAATACGCCCGAACTTCTTGCTAAATTAAGATACGAAACTCCCAAAATGGGCAGCGACGACGACACTGCGGACGGTTTCGGAACAATGCTTCTCGACGAATTTTCGGCAAGCCTTTCGGCTAAGAAAAACTCACGCGGAGGAATATACCGCGCAGGCACCGGAAGCGCCATGTTCTATCTCTGGCATGCGGACGAGATAGGCGCGTCGCCCGACGGCAGACGCAAAGGCGAACCCTTTGCCGCAAACTTTTCTCCGAGCCTGTTTGCAAAGACGTCAGGGCCTTTCGGAATTATCAAATCCTTTTCAAAGCAGCATTTTATAAACGCCGCAAACGGCGGTCCGCTTACGCTTGAATTTCACAGCAGTATGTTTGACGGCGACGACGGCATTAAGAAAGTCGCAATGCTTGTAAAGGCTTACATGGCTCTCGGCGGAGAGCAGTTACAGCTGAACGCGGTAAATCTCGAAACGCTCAAAGACGCGAAGATCCACCCCGAAAACCACCGTCAGCTTGTGGTGAGAATATGGGGCTGGAGCGCATATTTCGTCGAGCTTGACGAGAGATATCAGAACCATGTCATGAAACGCTGCGAATACAAGCTATGACAGGCACGGTTTTCGACATAAAAGAGGGCGCGGTACACGACGGTCCGGGACTTCGCACCACGGTATTCTTAAAAGGGTGTCCCTTAAGGTGCGCCTGGTGTCACAATCCCGAAGGTTTATCAAAAGAGCCTCAGCTTATGGTAAAGCAAAACCTGTGCGTCGGCTGCGGAACCTGCCGCAAAGGCTGCCATCACCTTGAATGTGCGCCGTTTTCACGCTGCGTTCACGCCTGTCCGAACGGCTGTCTTTCGGTAAGCGGAAAAGAGCACACACCGCAAGAACTTTGTTCGGAGCTTTCAAAAAACCGTCTGTTCTTTCAGATGTCGGGCGGAGGAGTGACGTTTTCCGGCGGAGAACCGTTATTTCAGAGCGGATTTTTACTCGAATGTTTCGATATTCTGCAAAAAGACGGTATAAACACCGCGATAGAAACAAGCGGTTACTGCGATGCGGACTTATTCGGGAAGGTTTGCGAAAAATGCAGCTTTATAATTATGGATATAAAGGTTTTTGACAGAAATACGCACAAAAAGTACACCGGCGTTTACAACGACGCGATTCTCGAAAATGCGAAGTTTCTTATGAACTGCGGAAAGCCGTTTCTGTTTCGCACTCCGCTTATTCCGTACATAACCGACACTAAAGAAAATCTCGGCAAAATACGGAATTTTATAAAAGACTCTCCTTGGGAGAAACTTAAATACAACGATATGGCAGACCTTAAATACAAAATGCTCGGAATGGAATATCCGTACGGCAGCATGGAGGTAAAAAATGAAAATTAACGCTCAAATGTACAATGCAGACGGCGCACTGCCCTGCGCTTTTAAAGAAAAATCCGTTTCGGACGGAGTAACAGCCGTAACGGTAAGTGCAAAGAGCGATACGGCTCTTGACGCTTTATGTGCGGTAAAGTTAAGTCTTATACCCGACAACACTTTCTCCGAATACACCGCGGTATACCGCCATTCAGAGTATTGGTGCAGACCGCAGTTCGGCGAAAGTCTTAAAACCGTCCCCGACGAGACCCAGACGCTTATACTCAAAAACTCAGACAGCGGCTATACCGTAATTCTACCCGTTGTATCTCAGCTTTACAGATGCGTTATCGAGCCGGGAAATACAAAAAACGAGTTCTGCGCGCGTCTGTTTACTTATGCCGACGGTTTAACAGAGTGCAATGCACTTTCTCTGGTATACAAGACGGGAGATAATCCGTTTTCCGTCATGCATGACTGCGTAAATGCCGCGATAAAGCAGCTCGGAAACAAAATACTTCCGGCAGAACAAAGAAAATATCCCGAAATATTTGAATATCTCGGCTGGTGCAGCTGGGACGCGCTTCACATCGAAGTAAACGAAAAAGGCTTACTCGAAAAGTGCAGAGAATTCAAAGAAAAGAACATTCCCGTCCGCTGGGCGATACTTGACGATATGTGGGCGGACGTCCCGAACTTCAAAAACCACACATACTCGGATTTTAACGAGATGATAAAGCTCATGCACTCAAGTTCTCTGCGTTCAATGGAGGCTGATCCCGAAAGATTTCCCGGCGGTCTTAAACATACCGTTACCGAGATGAAAAAATACCTCACATGGATAGGTATGTGGCACCCGACGACCGGGTACTGGTTCGGTATTGAACCGGGCAGCAAGCTTTTTGAAAAGTACAAAGAACATCTTTACAAAACCGCGGACGGCAGATACATATTAAAGCCGGATTACGAAAGCTATCACGCTTTTCTCGACGAGTGGCACGCTTTCTTCAGGGACTGCGGCGCAGACTTTGTAAAGCTTGACAACCAGAGCATTATACGGCAGTTTTACAAGCACACGCGCCCGATAGGCGAAATTGCGCACGATATGCACGCGGCAATAGAACAGTCTGCCGAAAAGTATTTTGACGGTGCGCTTATCAACTGTATGGGCTGTGCAAACGACAACATATGGAACAGACCGTCGAGCGCCGTCTCACGCTGTTCCGACGACTTTCAGCCAAACAACCGCGAATGGTTCACAAAGCACATTCTTCAGTGCTCCTTTGCGTCGTTCATGCAGAGGGACATTATCACCTGCGACTGGGATATGTGGTGGACAAACGATCCTCAGGGCATTAAAAACAGCGTCATACGCGCGGTTTCAGGCGGACCGATATACATAAGCGACGAGATAGGAAAGAGCGAGCGAAACGTAATTATGCCGCTTATACTCTCCGACGGAAAAATACTTCGCTGCGACAAGCCTGCCGTTCCAACTGCCGACTGTCTTACAGGCAACCCCGAAACAAACGGCAGAATTTTCAAGCTTCAGAACACGGCGAAAGGCAGCGGTGTGCTTGCGGTATTCAACATTGACGCGTCAGACGGCGCGGCGCGCGGAAGCATAAGTCCCGACGACATTGACGGACTCTGCGGAGAAGAATTTGCGGTATACGAGCACTTCACAAAACAGGCGTTCACCGTGAAAAAAGGTCAGAGAATACCTCTTACTCTCGAAACACGCGACAATTTCAGGCTGTACAACTTTGTTCCGATTAAGGACGGTTTTGCCGCACTCGGCGATATAAGCAAGTTCATATGTCCTCTCACCGTAAAGAGCGCGGACAAAAATTCCGGCGCAGAAACCGTCGAACATACCGACTGCCTTATCTTTAAGGACGGCAAATTCGAGGCGGTAAAGGCATAAAAGTATATAATGCACGTCTTTTTGCATAAAGGACGTGCTTTTTTATTTTACGGCGCTCTCCTTTTCGGCTTTTGACAGGCTTTTGCACACGCCGAATATCACTGCTGCGGAAATAATAAACGTAAGCGTATCGGCAACCGGCATAAAGTAAAGAATTCCGTAAAGTCCGAAATAAACAGGCAGCACAAGTACAAGTCCGACGCCGAACACTGTTTCACGAAGCAGCGACAGCAGCGCCGATTCCCATGCCCTTCCTATCGACTGCAAAAATATAAACGTACCCTTATTCACCAAAGCAAACGCCGTCATGCACATAAACAGCCTTATGCATTTAAGTGCAAATTCATTATAGTAAACGCTCTCGTGCGCCGCGCCGAATATATTGATAAAAAACTGCGGAAAGCATAAAAATACCACGGCGGCAGCAAATCCGACAGCCTCCTGGATTGCGGTAAGACACAAAAGCAGCTTTTTTACGCGCGAATATTTGCGCGCGCCCATATTATACCCTGCAACAGGTATGCAGCCTGCCGAAAGTCCTACGGATGCTGATATTACTATCTGAAAGAACTTCATTACTATGCCTATTACCGCAGTCGGGATATGCGCATACATTTCTTTTCCGAAGATCTCATCTCTTGCTCCGTATTTGCGGCACATATTGAGTACAGCCGCCATTGTAAACACTATCGACACCTGAGAAAGAAAGCTTGTAAAGCCGAGAGAAAGTATTTTCTTTACACAGTAAAAATCAGGCTTAAAGCACTCACGGCTAAGCTTTACCGATTTAAAGAAAAACACGTAATACAGCGAAAATGCAGCCGATATGATCTGTCCGATTACGGTTGCAACCGCGGCTCCCGTCATTCCTATATGAAAAGTATAGATAAACAGCGGATCAAGCACACAGTTTGCCGCAGCTCCGCAAAGCAGCGACACCATTGCAAAACGCGGACTTCCGTCGGAACGTATTATCGGGTTCATTGCCTGACCGAACATATAAAAAGGTATGCCGAGGCTTATCCAAAAGAAATATTCCTTTGACAAAGCATATGTTTCGGCGTTTACCTGCGCTCCGAACGCGCAAAGAATTCCGTCTGCAAACACAAGATATACAGCCGTCACTACAACGCTCGAAAGCACCGTCATAACAATCGCGTTTCCTATACTTTTTGCAGCCTTTTCGTCCTGTCTTGCGCCGAGAGTCATGCTGAAAAACGCACTTGTTCCGTCACCTATCATTGTGGCGGCAGCCAGAGCTATTACCGTCATCGGAAAGACGACCGAATTTGCCGCATTTCCGTATGAGCCGAGATATTCGGCGTTCGCTATATATATCTGATCCACGATATTATACAGCGCGCCCACAAGCAGCGATATTATACACGGCAGGGAATATTTACATATTAGCTTTCCGAGCTTTTGGGTTTCAAGATAACTGTTTTGTGCGGTATTTGTCATTTTGTTTTTCCTCCTCACCCGTACAAACAAAAAAATCCCGGTACAAAACAAAAGCTCTTGTCACTTTGTCTCGTATCGGGAAAAATCCTTGTATCGTTTCGGGCAAATATTTATTTTTATGTATTTTATCAGAGATTCTGCTTTTTGTCAAGGGCAAAAATCACCGAAATTTACCCGTTTCTGAAGTCAAGATATTTCAGAAATTCCTTTGCTGCGGCGCTCAGAGTTTTTTGGCTTTTAAAAACAACCCCGATTTTTCTGTACGCCGGAACGCTGAGCGGCTTTACGCATATATCATACGGTATTCTCCTTAAAATAAGCTCAGGCAGCACGCTTATGCCGAGTCCGCACTCGACCATTGACATTATCGCGTAGTCGTCCCATGTGGTAAACTTTATATCGGGTTTCAGAGAGTATTTTTCAAGCAGCGCAGAAATATCCGTATTGTTATCCTTTTCTAACAGCATAAACGGCTCTTTGCACAGCTCCTCTATCGGAAACACCTCGCTTTTTGCAAGCCTGTGGTTTTTGGGTATCACGGCGCAGAGCCTGTTGTCCTCAAGAAATATGCTCTCAAAATTCCCCTCCGACGGCAGCCGCAGAAATCAGAAATCCGCCCTGCCCTCCTCTATCCACGTTTCTGTTTCGGAATAATCGCCCAAAAGCAGTTCGTATTCTATTTCGGGATAATCCTTTCTGAACGCCCGTATTATATTCGGCAGCCAGTGCGCCGCAACGCTTGAAAAAGTGCCTATGCGTATAATTCCGCTGCTTGTAAGTATTCCGCAAAGCAGTATTTCCCCTCTCGTCTTTCTCGGATTTATAAATACGGGACTCGGCTGTTTATTATACTTTTCCTCAATATCAGCGCTGCCCGTAAAGACCGTTGCGGTGTGCGGATACATCGAGCCGCTGTCTGCGGTGCTTATGTCATGCATATTCTTACACGAAACACTGACGCCGTTTCAGGCAGCAGGCGCTTTTCTGATAGTCGGCGGCGCGGTATTTGCGGAGCTTAAAAAGAAATAGATAATATCAATAAAATTACCGTCCTGCAAGTTTTTTCATGCGGGACGGTTTTTGCCGTATTTATATGCGGAATATGTGAAACAATAATACAAAGCGTCACATAAACCTTACGTTCTCATATTCGTCGTCAAGATAGCTCTTTATATCGACGTCACTTATCACAATGTCAAGCTCCGAAACTCCGCAGAGCTTATATGCCGAATAGTGGTTGAGCTTGCTGTTATCGCACAGAAACACCTTTTTCTCGGCGTTCTTTATCATGAGCTTTCTCGGCATTATCTCGCTTGAAAAGCAGTCGTAAAGCGTGCCGTCCTTAGTGAGCGACTGAACCGAAAAAAAGCAGAAATCGGTATGGAATGAATTTATAAACTCCTCGGTCTGAGAACCGACGCAGCACGAAGGATTTTCTGTGCTCAGCTTTCCTCCTGTAAAATACGCGTTTATGGAATATTCCGAACATGCAGTCATGCTTGCAAGGCTGTTGGTTATAACGGTTATATTCTTGATATTCTTTAAGTGCTCGACGCAGAAATACGTACTTGTTGAGCTGTCGAGAAACACAACGTCTCCGGGTCTTACGAGCGACGACGCCTTGCTTGCGACTATCGCCTTTTCCTTGGTATTTTTATGGCTTCTGAGAAAGAACGGTATCTGCTTATTTACGGAATTCTTTATTTCGGCTCCTCCGTAGCTTCTCGACACAAGCCCTTTCATTTCCAGCCGTTTCAGATCCCGGCGTATACTCGACGGGCTTATATGTATCTTTTCCGCAAGATATTCCACCGTCGCATACGCATTCTGCGAAAGTATATTCATTATCTCTTTTTCACGCTCGTTACTGTACATATAAAAGCCTCCTTTTGCTTATTCTTGCTCATTTTACATATATAAATATAAAATCTGTCTTATTTTTCGCCGTTGTTGATTTTTGTTGCTCATTAATTATATAATAATAACAGAGATTTGTAAATAGCAAATTTGCATTTTTATAAAAAAGAGGAGAGAATGAAATTGTACGATACGGCGATAATCGGTGCCGGTGTAGTCGGTTCAATGATTGCAAGAGAGCTTTCGCGCTACGATCTTAAAGTGTGCGTTCTCGAAAAGCAGAACGACGCCGCGTGCGGAGCAACAAAGGCAAACTCCGCAATAGTCCATGCCGGCTTTGACGCAAAACCCGGAACGCTCAAAGCAAAGCTCAATGTTTTAGGTTCCGAGCTTATGGAACAGACCGCAAAAGAACTCGGTGTAAAATATAGGAACAACGGTGCGCTTGTTATAGGTTTCAACGACGGCGATTACGAAAAAATTTCAAAGCTTTACGAACAGGGCTTAAAGAACGGCGTAAAAAATTTAAAAATTATAAACTCGGACGAGCTTCACAAACTTGAGCCCAAGCTTTCCGAAAAGGCGGTCTGCGCGCTTTACGCGCCCACAAGCTCCATCGTATGCCCCTATGAGCTTTGCATTGCGGCTCTCGGAAACGCCATGGACAACGGCGCGGAGTTTATAAGAAACTTCGAGGTTAAGTCAATCGAAAAGAAAAACGGCTGCTACGAAATAAAATCCGAAAATTCGAGCGTCTGTGCAAAATACGTAGTAAACGCCGCAGGTCTGTATGCCGACAGCATTGCAAACATGGTATCCTCCTGCGGATTTACCATTCACCCGCGCCGCGGAGAATACATTCTTCTCGACAAGGAATGCGGAAATCTCACCGAGCGCACAATATTCAGAACGCCGACCGACAAGGGCAAAGGAATTCTTCTCTCCCCGACAGTTGACGGCAACTTCTTAACAGGTCCTACCGCAACAGACTGCGGGGACAAGTCGGACAAGAGCACGACCAATTCGGGACTTCTTCTTGTCATGTCGCAGGCATGTGAAAATCTTCCCGGAATTCCTTTCGGCAAGACCATTACCTCTTTCTGCGGTCTGCGCGCCGTAGGAAGTACGGGCGACTTTATAATAAACGCCGCAAACGACAACTTTATAAACGTTGCCGGAATAGAATCCCCCGGACTTTCCGCGTCTCCGGCAATAGCAAAATACGTTGCCGATATGCTGGAGCAGCACGGGCTTGAACTCACGCCGAAAAAAGACTTTAATCCGATAAGAAAGCCGAGCCATTATTTCAGAGAGGCGTCTATCGAAGAAAAAAACGAAATCATAAAAAAAGATCCCTCATACGGCAGAATAATATGCCGATGCGAGGGTATCAGCGAAGGCGAGATAAAAGCCGCTATACACGAAAATCCCGGCGCTGTCGATCTTGACGGCATTAAGCGCAGAACGCGTGCAGGCATGGGCAGATGTCAGAGCGGTTTCTGTCTGCCGTATACGGCGGAAATTCTTGCGCGCGAGCTTAATATTCCGTTTGAAAGCGTTACAAAGTCCGGCGGAGATTCAAAAATTGTCCTCGGCAAGACAAAGGAGGATAAATAAATGACTGAACTTGTTATAATAGGCGGCGGCCCTGCCGGAATGAGCGCCGCGGCTGCGGCATACGAAAGCGGTATCCGCGACATTCTTATCTTGGAGCGCGACGAACGTCTCGGCGGCATTTTAAGACAGTGCATACACAACGGTTTCGGACTTCACAAGTTCGGTCAAGAGCTTACGGGACCGGAATACGCGTACAAGTACGAATGTAAGATGGAAGAATACGGTATTCCCGTAAAGCTTGACACCATGGTTCTCGACATAACGCACGACAAGGTTATTACCGCCGTAAACAAACACGACGGAGTATTTCAGATACAGGCAAAGGCAATTATACTCGCAATGGGCTGCCGCGAACGATCAAAAGGCGCGCTGAATATTGCTGGCAGCCGTCCGGCGGGCATTTACAGTGCCGGAACCGCGCAGAAGCTTGTCAACATGAAAGGTTTTATGCCGGGCAAAGACGTAGTTATCCTGGGTTCCGGCGACATAGGTCTTATAATGGCGCGCAGAATGACGCTTGAAGGTGCAAAGGTTCATGCGGTCTGCGAGCTTATGCCGTATTCCGGCGGTCTTGCGCGCAACATCGAACAGTGCTTACACGATTTTGACATTCCGCTTATGCTCAGCCACACCGTAACTAAAATTCACGGTAAAGACCGTCTTGAAGGTGTAACAATAAGCAAGGTTGACGAAAACAGGCGTCCCGTTCACGGCAGCGGAGAATACATTGCATGCGACACGCTTTTACTTTCCGTCGGTCTTATTCCCGAAAACGAGCTTACGAAAAAAGCCGACATTGATCTCGACAGAATAACCAACGGTGCGGAGGTTGACGAAAACAGACAGACATCGGCAGAGGGTATTTTTGCGTGCGGCAACGTTCTTCACGTTCACGACCTTGTGGATTTTGTGTCTGACGAGGCTGAAATTGCCGGAAAAGCCGCTGCGGACTACATCAAAAACGGCGGAACAGCCGCTGAAAACTGCGTCCGCGTCACGACCGACAGCAAGGTGCGCTACACCGTTCCGCAGAAGATAACCTGCACAAAGGATACCGACGTTTTCTTCAGGGTAAGCGACGTATTCAAGAACGTAAAAGTCGTTGTCAAAAACGGTGGCGAGGTAATTTTCTCAAAGAAACTGAAAAAAGCAGCTCCCGGTGAAATGAACCGCATTACTCTTAAAAAGGAAATTCTGAGCGGCGTCGGGCAGTTAAGTTTCGGACTGGAGGAAGCATGATGAAAAGAGAGCTTACGTGCATTGTCTGCCCTATCGGCTGTCAGATAAGCGTTACCGAAAAGGACGGCAAGCTTGAAATAACCGGAAACAGCTGTCCGAGAGGCGCAGAATATGCCAAAAACGAATGTACAAATCCGACAAGAGTCGTCACTTCGACAATGCTGACAAAAAGCGGACTTCCGAGACCTGTAAAAACCGACCGTCCGATTCCGAAATCAAAAATTTTCGACTGCATGAAGATAATCAACTCATCTGTGCTTGACGACGGCGCAAAAATCGGCGACATTGCCGTAAAAGACGTTTTCGGCAGCAACATTGTCGTATCCGGCTGAAACGCGGTTATTTAAATTTAAGAACAACGGAGATATACCATGACTTTAAAGGACAAACGCTTTTTTCTGCTTGACATGGACGGTACGATATATCTTGACGACGACCTTTTCGACGGAACTCTCGACTTTTTGAAATACGTAAAGGGTATCGGCGGAAAGTACATTTTCATGACGAACAATTCTTCAAAAAGCGTTGACAAATACGTGCAAAAGCTTGCGAAACTCGGAATATGCGCGGACAAGGACGATTTTCTGACCTCTGCCGACGCGACGGCGCTTTATCTGCTCGAAAAAAACTACCGCAAAATATACGTTTTCGGTACGCGTTCGCTCAAAGATCAGCTGCGTCATTCGGGGCTTAACATAACCAACCGTCTCTGCTCGGACATAGACTGTCTCTGCATGGGTTTTGACACCGAGCTTACCTTCAAAAAGCTTGAGGACGCCTGTATTCTTCTCGGACGCGGCGTAGACTACATTGCTACAAACCCCGATCTTGTATGTCCGACGAAATACGGCTACGTTCCCGACTGCGGCTCTGTCAGCACAATGCTTTACAATGCCACAAAGCGAATGCCGTTATTCATCGGCAAACCGCAGCCCGAAATGCCTTATCTTGCAATGAAAAAATACGGTTTCAAGCCGAGCGAAACGGTAATTATCGGCGACAGGCTGTACACGGACATTGCCTGCGGAGTAAATGCCGGAATAAGCACGATTTTCGTTCTCAGCGGAGAAGGAACTCTCCAAGACGCCGAGAAAAGCGACGCAAAGCCTGAGTACATCTACCAAAACATACGCGCATTATACAACGATTTAAAACGATAGGAGAGAGTGAGGAAAACTGCAAAAGCGGCATCGGAAATCAAAGAAAACCATGCCGCAGCAGTATAATCACATTAAAGGGCGGTGCTTTCGCACCGCCCGTATTTTTATGCTGAGTTTTAATTACTTCTTGAGGTTTGCTTCAAGCTTATCAAGCTCGTTCTGCATAGCCTTGGGAAGTCTGTCTCCGAACTGTGCGAAGTACTTTCTGATACCGGTTTCGGGATCTTCGATATCTTCGATCCAGTGTACCTTATCAACTGCAAGCAGATCCTTAAGTGTTTCCTTGGAAACATCAAGTCCCTCAACGTCTATATCCTCAACCTTCGGAACATAGCCTATTGCGGTTTCTTCTGCGCCTACCTTGCCCTCGCATCTGTCAAGAATCCAGAGAAGAACTCTCATGTTATCGCCGAAGCCCGGCCACATGAAGTTGCCCTCATCATCTTTTCTGAACCAGTTAACGTGGAAGATCTTAGGAGCTTTATCGCCGAGCTTTTCGCCCATTTCAAGCCAATGACCCCAGTAATCTGCCATGTTATATCCGACAAACGGCTTCATAGCCATCGGGTCACGTCTTACTACGCCGACTGCACCTGCGGCTGCTGCGGTAGTCTCAGACGCCATTGTTGCACCGACAAACGTACCGTGAGTCCAGTCTCTCGACTGATATACAAGGGGTGCGCACTTTGCACGGCGTCCGCCGAATACGATTGCGGATACCGGCACTCCGAGAGGATTCTCGAATTCGGAAGAAATGCACGGGCAGTTGATTGCGGGTGCGGTGAATCTGGAGTTCGGATGAGCAAGCTTGCCGCCGTTTGCGGTAACTTCCTTACCGTTGACCTTATTACCGAGCCAGTCTGTTGCATCTTCCGGAGGATTCTTGTCAAGTCCTTCCCACCAAACAGTATTATCTGCGTTATTGATTGCAACGTTTGTGAAGATTGTGTTCTTCTTGGTTGCCTGAAGTGCGTTATAGTTGGTCTTTTCGCTTGTACCGGGAGCAACGCCGAAGAAGCCTGCTTCAGGGTTGATAGCGTAAAGTCTGCCGTCGGGACCTATTCTGAGCCATGCTATATCGTCGCCGACTGTCCATACCTTATAGCCCTTCTTCTTGAGGTATTCCGGAGGAATGAGCATTGCAAGGTTGGTCTTGCCGCAAGCCGACGGGAATGCTGCGCAGATATACTTGATTTCGCCCTTGGGATTTTCAAGTCCGAGGATAAGCATATGCTCTGCCATCCAGCCCTCTTTCATACCGAGGTAGGAGGCAATTCTGAGTGCGAAGCACTTCTTTCCGAGAAGTACGTTTCCGCCGTATGCGGAGTTGATCGACCATATAGTGGAATCCTGCGGGAACTGAACGATATATCTTTCTTCGGGATCTACGTCCTTCTTTGCGTGCAGGCACTTTACAAAGTCAGGGTTATCGCCGAGCGTATCGAGAACCTTCTGGCCTACTCTTGTCATGATAGCCATGTTGAGTACAACATAGATACTGTCGGAAAGCTCAATACCGATCTTGGAGAACGGAGAGCCGATGGGACCCATGGAATACGGGATAACATACATTGTTCTGCCCTTCATGGAGCCGGTGTAAAGCTTCTTGAGCTTTGCATACATTTCATCGGGCGCCATCCAGTTATTGATAGGACCTGCTTCTTCCTTTGTGGGTGTGCAGATAAAGGTTCTGGACTCAACACGGGCAACGTCGTTTTCCGCTGTTCTGTGATAGTAGCATCCGGGAAGCTTTTCTTCGTTGAGCTTGATCATCTCGCCGGTTTCTACGGCTTCTTTTCTGAGAGCTTCGAGCTGTTCTTCGGAGCCGTCGATCCAGATAACCTTATCCGGCTGAGTCATGGCTTTCATTTCTTCGAGCCAGGCAAGGACTGTTTTGTTATTAGTCATTTTATCTTACCTCCTGCAGCATTCGCTGTTAATTTAGCTGTTTTAATTGTCCGGAGGAAAGATTTGTTAAAAAATCTCCAACTCCGTCCGATAATAATTATAGCACCTTTTTTATGTTTTGCAACAGACTGCGCGCAATTTTGGCAAAAAATTAAACTCTTGTTCAAATACCCGATACATACAAACAAAAAATGAACAAAACAACAGGCAAAAATGCAGAAGAAGTCGTATTTGATATTATTTTCGGAGATTACGGCGCATTTTGTGAATTGTGCAAGCAAGATTCGTTCAAAACGGTGTGTGTTCCGGAATTTAAAACAAGGCTTTAAAATATACATATACCGAAAGGAAAGGTGTATATATTTTGAGAAGCATATACGATGAAAGATCTCTGAAGTTTGCTCACTACATAATTGACAACAATGCAACAGTGCGCGATACGGCTAAAAATTTCGGGATTTCAAAATCGACCGTACATACGGTTGTAACAAGACAGAAACTTTTTATATAGAAGCGGCGTAATATTGCGCCTTTCAGAGGTTTTACACAGTTCAAAATCTCTCTGCAACAACCGAATAGAAAATGCATAACAAAAAATCCCAAAAACCGCCTAAAATAAGGCTTTCGGGATTTTTTTACTGTTTCGTTATTGTTACATCTGTATTGGATTTTTGAGATATGCGCAGATGATAGTTTTATAGTATAACTCAGATAAATTTATTCCTCATCTTCAAAGTTCATATCTTCAAAAATAATTTTAAGATAATCTCTTCTGCCGCATAAAATGCGATAGATAGAAACATAAGTTTCATCAACTTTATAAAAGACTATATAATTTCCGCTCACTATAAAGCGAAAATCAGTTTCGATATGAATTTTTGCAGAAAGCACCGATCCCATATGTGGAGATGTTTCTAAAAGGCTATAATCTTCTATTATTCTTTTTACTACATTGTTTGCCGCAATAGAATTTGCTAAATCATTTTCAATATAAGATTTTATTTCTTTTAAATCATTTAGCGCAGCAGGAGTAACACGGATTTTCGGCATGGTTATACCCCCAATGCCTTCATAACATCATCATTAGAAAGCCATCCGTTTTCTTTGGCGGATTTTTCTCCTTCAGAAAGCTTGCCCATGAGCTTGATTATAGCTTTTGTCTTTTCATATTCTTCCATATCAACAATCGCATAACGACCTCTTCCATTCTTCGTAAGAAAAACAGGTTCGTCAAATGCAATTTCCTTTAAAACCTCTGCATAATTTCTTAAATCCGAAACCGGCCTGATATTTGGCATAAAACACCCTCCCTTTTGCTTGTTGTAATTATTGTATCATAATTTTAAGTAAAATACAACAACTTTTTTTGAAAAATATAATAGATACAGACATACGCGAAACAAAAGCCTCTCAACCGCCCTATATTACAGGCTTTTTCGCTCTCAAAGGCCAAAAATTTGAAAATTTGAAAAAATTAACCGCATTTGCAAAGGATTTTATAAAACATATATTGCAACAAGATACGAAAAAATTCTGTTGCCTACCTACAGAAAATTGATATAATTTTAGGAATAATACAGAAAGATTGTTTTCGTGATAAAACTTGATTTTATTCCCGAAATGTGATATACTATACACAACAACCCGAAAGAGGTATGATTATGGAATATATTAAGGTTTCACAAGCGGCAGAAAAATGGGGGCTCTCTCCGCGCAGAGTCCGACTTTTATGCGCTCAAAACAGAATAGACGGTGTTGTTCAAAAGGGCAAATTATATATGATTCCCGAAAACGCACCAAAGCCTGTTGACGCAAGAACACTGAAAGGAATAAAAATGTCAAAGGAGCTATCTCCCCTGCTGCTGAAAATTGACGCATTGAAAGCGGAGCTTGACAAAAAGCGTCCGCTTACACAAGGCGAGGCGGAAAGACTGCGTAACGAATTTATGGTTGACTTTACCTATAATTCAAACGCAATCGAGGGTAACACTCTTACATTAAAAGAAACGGCAATGGTTCTGGAAGGTATGACAATCGACAAAAAACCGCTGAAAGATCACCTCGAAGCAGTCGGTCACAGAGATGCTTTTTTGTATATCGAGGATATTGCAAAGGACACAAAAATCAGTGAAACGGTGATTAAAAATATTCACTCGCTTGTGCTGATGAACAGACCGGAGGATAAAGGCGTGTTCCGCAAAATTCCCGTAACCATTATGGGTGCATATACCGAGCCTGTTCAGCCGTATATGATTGAACCTAAAATGACCGAGCTTCTCGCCGAAAACGAAAAACGCAAGAAGAAAATGCACCCTATAGAGAGGATTGCACGGTTCCACCTGGAATTTGAGGGCATTCACCCCTTTATCGACGGCAACGGCAGAACAGGAAGATTGCTGCTTAATCTCGACCTTATCCAAAACGGCTATCCCGCAATCAATGTGAAGTTTGCCGACAGAAAAACATATTACGCCGCATTTGATGAGTTTTATAAAAATAACAATGCCGAGCCTATGATTGAACTCGTGGCAAGGTATGTAATTGAACGAATGAAACAGTATTTGGAAATATTAAAATAAGTTAGGAGAAAAAATTATGGCTTCAAATAATGCCAATATCGGCTTTGAAAAACAAATT
>ERZ857745.1844-NODE-1844-length-24849-cov-6.829677_pt1 | contig 24849 bp, 16 predicted proteins | sample MGYA00519699_ERZ857745 | MGnify/ENA primary metagenome ERZ857745 (study PRJEB31778, sample SAMEA3449357) | human gut metagenome | biome: human gut; feature: human-associated habitat; material: faeces | place: United Kingdom | collected 2010/2012 ...
CAAGCCCTTGTCTGAACCCGTCAGGGTGAGTTAGGGCGACTGCTGACAAATCAGTGCGCAAGCTGAATAAAAAATACATGAATTTTTCTCTTATTGCTCTAATGGCTTTTTATGGTTTGGATTGTTGCTAAATATTATTCCTCGTAAGGAAGAACTGCTCCATCGTAAGTTTCTTTGATGTAGTTCTTTACGTCGTCAGACTTTAATACGTCAACGAGTGCCTTGATTGCTTCGTTGTTTTCGTTGCCTTCCTTAACAGCAATAACGTTTACATAGGTCTTAGCTGCTTCTGAATCATTCTGCTCATATGCAAGAGCATCTTTTCCTACTGAGAAGCCTGCTGCAAGTGCATAGTTACCATTTAAAACGACATACGCTGTCTCGTTTACAACTCTGGCAACCTGTGCTGCCTCAAGTTCAACGATTTCTACATTGTGTGGGTTTTCTTCGATATCATTAACAGTTGCATTGATACCTGCGCCATCTTTTAACTTGATGATTCCGTTGTCCTGTAATAACAGAAGGGCTCTTGCTTCATTTGTTGTATCATTCGGAACTGCGATAGAATCACCATCAGCGATCTCGTCTAAGCTTTTCTTTGTACCCGGATAGATACCGAATGGCTCATAGTGGATCTTGCCTGCAACTACAAGGTGTGTACCTTTTTCTTCATTGAAGCTCTCAAGGTATGGAACATGCTGGAAGTAGTTTGCATCGAACTCGCCGCTTTCTACAACCTCATTTGGCTTTACATAATCATCAAATACTGTAACCTGAAGATCATATCCTTTTTCCTTTAATGCTGTCTTTGCATACTCGAGAATCTCAGCATGTGGTGTTGCAGATGATGCAATCGTAATTGTCTTTGAATCTGTTTTGCTGTCTTTATCTTCTTTCTTGCCGCAGCCTGAAAGGGCTCCTGCTACTAATACGCCTGTTAATGTAAGTGCTAATAATTTCTTAAATGTCTTTTTCATGGAAGATTCCTCTCTTTCTTTATTTTTTCTTTTCATTTTTATATATCGGATGCCCGGTGTGCACTTTCCTGACATCTGTTTGTAAACCGCCAATAACACTCCGGTACTGATCCGGCTGTCATGGTCAGGGTTTATCTGATTATGATTTTCTCCGGTCTAATCGGTTTGCGATCAGCATTCCGACTGACTGGAAGATCTGAACGATCACGATCAGTAAGATAACTGTCACGATCATGATATCTGTCTGGTATCTATAATATCCATAGCGGACTGCGATATCACCAAGTCCACCACCTCCGACTGTGCCTGCCATCGCAGAATAACCAAGGATGGTTCCGATCGCGATCGTTGCTCCGGTGATCAGCGATGTTCTTGCCTCTACAAGGAGCACACGAAGGATGATCCGCATCGTTCCCGCACCCATTGCACGGGCAGCCTCAACAACTCCGTTGTCAACTTCCTTCAAGGATGACTCTACCATTCTTGCGATAAACGGAATAGCTGCTACCGTAAGCGGTACGATCGTTGCTGTTGATCCGTAACTCTTACCAAGAAGAAATCTGGTAAATGGGATCAATAAGATCAACAGGATCAGGAATGGTACGCTTCGAACGATATTTGCGATAAAATCAAGAATCTTATACAAAACCGGATGCGGTTTCAGTCCGTCTTTATCGCTGATACAGAGGAGCACGCCCATCGGAAGTCCGAATACATATCCAAACAATGTAGAAACAACAGTCATATAAAGTGTCTCTAAGATACCATTTAAGATCATTTCTCTAATTTGTTCCGTCCACATGTTCCTCACCTCCATTCACATTGTTACTTAATTCTTCAAGCTCCAGTCCCCGTTCTTTCAGGTACTGTTCCATCGCTGCAACATTTGTTGAACCCTTCGGAAGCTCAAGTATCATTTCACCCTTCGCCACTCCTCCGACATTCTTTGTCGCTGCTTTTAAGATATTGACCGGCTCCTTAAATGTCAGGATCATATTTGCAATTACCGGTTCAAATGCTGAATTCTCCGTGTATACGATTCGGATTCTGGTTCCATTCTTTATGCGGTCAGTTGTCTTTAATGACTTCGGCTCTGTGGCATTTCCTTCGTCCTTCTGTAACAGCTCTCTGGCTACTTCGGACTTTGGATGATTAAAGATATCAATCGTTCTGCCATGCTCAACGACCTGACCATCCTTCATGATCGCTACCTGATTACAGATTTCACGGACAACTGCCATCTGGTGAGTGATCACAACGATCGTGATTCCAAATCTCTGGTTGATATCCTTTAACAGTTCCAGAATCGACGATGTCGTCTGTGGATCAAGTGCACTGGTTGCCTCATCACAAAGCAGGATCTGCGGATCGGATGCAAGTGCTCTTGCAATCGCAACTCTCTGCTTCTGCCCACCGGACAACTGTGAAGGATATGCTTTTGCACGATCCCGCAAACCAACGATTTCTAACAGTTCATATGCTTTCTTTCTCGCCTCTGCCTTTGATTTTCCCTGAATGAACAGTGGAAAACATACATTATCAAGAACCGATTTCTGCATCAGCAGATTAAAATGCTGGAAGATCATACCGATATGTTCTCTCTGTTTACGAAGCTCTTTATCTGACAGATCTCCAAGCTCCTTATCCTGTACCACAACCGTTCCCGATGTCGGCACTTCTATATGATTGATACATCGTACCAGAGTACTTTTCCCTGCACCGGACATTCCGATGATTCCATAAATGTCGCCAGCTTCAATATTCAGTGATACATCCTTTAAAGCATCGATCGTTCCGTCTTTGGTCTGAAACGTCTTCGACACATGCTCGATCTGAATAATTGCCATATTGTTCTCCCCTTTCAAGTTCTTTTCCTATTATAAATCAGACAGTCTTCTACTTTATCCATGTAATAGATACCATCCTGCCGCATAACAAAAGGCAGTCATCATATGCTTATGACAACTGCCCTTTGTTATATGATAAACAATACTACATATCTAACAAATCAGGTGTTCAAAGCATATGAAATAAACGCCATACAATCACACATCATCCGGCAGCAACACATATTGTTCTTTGCAGTTGTCATGATTCTTTCTGAGCCCATATGCTTATCCTCCTTGTAAATTCTCTGTGATTTATTCTCAGGAACTTTTCATACTATATTGATATGTTTTATCTGTTTTGTTCCTTTCATGTTTCATGATTATAGCGTCCGTTTTTCCGGTTGTCAACCATTATATCCTATTTAAGTTATAGGATATATATTTGACTGGCTATAAGTTTTTCTTATAGCCAACAAATATGCAGTATGATTTATACTCCCAGTTCTTGTTGAATCAGTAGAAAACTACACTTGTCTTCTCTTGTTACACGCAATGATGTTGACACATATTACGTTTTCAGTTAAACTATACAGATGTAAATACTATTGTTAGGAGGAAGATCGGCTTAACATTACATATTTACTTCCATGTTTTACTAATCTAAAGTTATTGCCGGTATAACTGCATGTCTTTTCATAAATTATTAAATTCAATTATAGATTCACAACCTGTAACCAAAAATTCTCTGATCAATGAAACCGGGATCGACCGTTCAAGCTTCTATCAGATCTTGAGCGGCAAACGTATTCCCACAAAAGATCAGATTACAAGTATTATCCGCCAGCTTGATATATCTGCTGCCGATGAGATGGCTTTATATGATGCCTTTTATCTGGAACGGCTGGGCGAGACCAATTATCATTACCTGAAATTCACAGAGAAATGTCTAAATGTCATTGGAGCATCAGGTGTTGATGCAAAAGTATCCAGCCACCAGATACTTCCTTTATCACAGGAATTAAAAAATAAACTATCTGACAATCCGGTTGATACAGCTCAGTCACAGACTGCCACAGGGACTATACTTTATCACTCCACGGATGAGATCATCTGTGGTCTGACTAAATTCTTAATACACGCCAGTAAAAAAGAAAACAATCATTTACAGGTATCACTTCCGTTCGACCTGTCATCACGGATCAAACTGTTTTCCAACATTCACTCACTTATCACTTCTGGGAAATTTCAAAATGCAACAATTTCCCAGATACTGCATTTCCAAACAAAAAATCCGGATGACATCACTGAAAAACTGGACGGATTTGCCACGCTGTTAGAATCGATTCTTACAAAAGAACCCAACATCACCTATAACATTTACTATTATTCCAATGAACAAAAAGTCAGCAAGAACTCCGGTGTACTTTTCCCTTTCTATATCATAACGGATGACACCTGTCTGCTGTTGAATGCCGATGCCAACAAAGGTTGTCTGTTGACCGATCCGAGCCTTATCGGATTTATGCGTAAAGAATTTGCTTCCGTATTTGACCATGCGAAACCATTTCTTTCCAGCTTCAGCCAGAAGGAGCTTCCACAGTTTCAGGCAAGATCCATTCCTGCAGAAGAAGTGATCTTTATCCAGAAGCATCCCGGTGCCTGCCTGATGGTGACCGATGATCTGGTTGAGAAATATGTTCCTGAAGAATTCAAGGAAACCCTAAAACAGCATTTTCATTTCATGCAGCAAATGAATGCCAGTGAGGGCATCACACTGGACGGCATCCGGGAATTTGCAAGAAATCATGTGATTTACGAATCCGGGTTCTATGTGGAAGCAGATACGCCGGATATTATCAATGCTCTGGAACAGTTAAAAGCACGGCTTGACCGGAACCTCTTTGTCCTTGATACCGAAAAAATTCCGGTATCGGATAACTGGGCATTTCTTTTATATACGGATCAGTACGCCCTGCTTGTTCCAAATAAAGAACTGGATTTTATTATCTGTGTATCTGATCCAGATATTATTCATGCTTTAACCTATACCTTTCACTCGGTAGATTTTGAAGATTATGTTTTAGATAATACCCTTGTCAGAAATGAGATACAAAAGCTGATTTCTGAAAATGAAAATCGAGTGGCAGATTCAACTTTATAAATGCCACTTCTGGTTTTTTGTACATCAGCATGATAATATTTAATTGTTTTTATTGTTACATCATTTGATGTTCACTTTATTCATATGAGGGGTAATTTATAGACAGGCGGCTGCTTCTTACAGGTCAAAGAAGCAGCCGCCTTTGTAGTCTTACAATATTATATAATGTCACTACAGACTTTCGTCTGTCTGCTCAACACAATTCTGCATACAGAAAATCCCTAGATCGTGCCTTTTACAACCAATGTACTGACACCCGGATCCGCCGTCCATACACCGGTAGCCGGATTCTGTGTATAGGTTGCAGCCGGAACTGTGATCTGACCCGCAATCGTTGTAAACACTCCTGTTGTCTCATCATAGGTATAGTTTGTTGTCTCTGCCCATGCCGTTCCATTAAAGGATACTGCAAGGTTTGACAAAAGCGGATTAAAGGTATCCACTATCACCGCATCGGTTCCGATATCTGCCGGTGCACTTCCTGCATTCTGGATCAGGAAAGTATAGGTCAATGTTCCGTTTTCTGTTACAGGAACCGGACTTACAGACTTCGTGATTGTAAGGATCGGCGTACTCTCTGTACCGATCGTCTCTGTTACCGTGATCGGAGTAATGCCACCACCGGATACAACTGCTGTATTCGTGATCGTTCCTGCTGCATCCATCGGTGCAAATGCATTCACCTCTGTCTCATAAGCAACTGTGATATTGCCCCCTGCAGGAACTGTCAGTCCTGAAATTGCAAGTGATGGTTCCGCAACAACAACCGGTGTTGACTGAAGCACTCCATTTACATAATATTTCACACTATCAGCCATATAAGTGAGCGGAGTCAGTGTTTCTGTTCCAAATGTGTATGCGCCCAGATTATCTGTAACTGTCAGACCATTAAATGCAGTCGTACCGGAATTTACAATCGTTATAATATACGTTACGGTATCATTCTGACCATATGTCTTTCTGACTGCGGTCTTGCTTGCTGACAATACCTCCAGCAGTTCTCCGACTGCTATATTGGAATTTGCTATGGAATTACCATAGCGAAGCTGTGCCTGATTGGTAAACTGTGCCATAAATTGCTCTCTTCCTTTCTTATATTCAGGTATAGTACAATATATGACAGAATTATTATTTTGTTATTTTTATTAATTATCTTTCTCCCGGAGTTTTACGACCAACTCATAAACCTCAGGATGTTTTTCTTTCAAATGCTCATCCAGCAAATGTCTTCGTTCTTTAAACTTCTCCGCAAGCTCCGGATGTTCCTTTGCAATACGGTCATGGATCTCTCTACGATGCTCCTCGAAGCGTCTGGCAATCGTTTTCTCATCCTTACCTGATATATGAACGATCTCCTTCAGATGCTCTTCCAGATGCTCTAACCACTCATCCTCATCCATAGCTTCCATATGTGACCAGCTTCCATGCAAAAGCTCATCAACATCTCCGGTCTGTTTCAAATGCTCGATCTGAAGTCTGATCTGCTTCTCTATCTCATCTTCACTCTCCGCTCCAAACGCCCAGACAAATTCCTGAACCCTGTTATCTGCACGCTTTCTGGACGCACTTCTCGGCTGATTGTCTACATCACCCTCTAATGGATATGGTCGCTTAATTCCCATATCCTTTAAGGCAATATGTACTGTTCGTCTGACACAGCCTTCCTCAATCAGATAACCAAGTCCCAGCTTACGCAGCTGTTCATTCACATCTGCGATATGCTCTGTCATGTAGAAACGGATTCCCTTATCCTTTAACGACTGATATAACATGGCGATCCTGTCAGCCGCTGTTATATCGATGCTGCCGATTCCACTGGCATCTATGATAACCGCCTTTGTCTCAGGCGTGATATGATCTTCAATATCTCTCTGGAGGATCTGTATATTCGCAAAGAACAGATTGCTGCTGAACCGATAGATCAGTACACCGGAGATTGCATGGATCTGGCTGCTCTCCTTCAGATCCCGGAAATGCTTGTGCCCCGGCTGGATTCCAAGGAAACATCTTGCAGGCTTGGCTGTCCGTATGATCATCTCTGTAAACGAAAGGAGAATGCCGATCAATACACCGTTGATCGTGCCAAGTAACAGCACACCAAAGAATGCCCCGAAAAAGATCAGGCATTCTGTACGGCTGACTTTAAAGAGTCTTGCCGCAAGATCAAATTCCGTTGCTCCAAGCAACGCTGATATCACAATGGCTGTAAGCACAGGGACCGGAAGATAACCGATAAATCCGGTTGCACAGACCAGAACAACGATCATGGAAAGACCTGCTATGATAGCGGTAAGCTGTGTCTTTGCCTGATACTGTTCTCCCATTGCCGTTCTTGATACCGAGCCATTGATCGGACAACAACCGGTAAATGCCGCAAGGAAATTCCCCATTGAAAATGCCAGAATCTCCTGGTTATCATTGATCCGGTAACCATTCTTCTGCGCAAAATTATTCTCCGCCAGAAGTGTCTCTGCCATTATAACGACTGCTACCGACAGGCTGATCGTTACAGCCTCACGAATCGATATCACACTAAAATCCGGAACCGCCCAGCGTGGGAGTCCGGTATCAACAGATGCAAGTGTCTGTACACCCCAGTCCTCTATAGGAAGCAGGTATGTCATGCCTGCACCGGCTATCATCAAAAGAACCGCCATCGGAAATTTCGGGATCAGCTTCTTACATACCAGCAATAGCACAAGAGCCGCAAGTCCCAGTACCACCGACTGCCAGTTGATATCTTTGGCTGTCTTTATAATATGTTCTGCCAGCTCAAAAAACTCTCCGGTTCCTGCCGATCCTCCCATCAGCTTCGGTACCTGCATTAGTATAATAGTCGTACAGATTCCGGTAATGAATCCGCCCATAACCGGTGCCGATATATAGTTGACCAGTTTTCCTGCTTTCATAATATAAAACACCAGAAGCCACAATGCCACAAAGAAGGTCAGTACCGGAACAACCGCCATTGCCTCCTCTGATCCACTCTCTATATGAAGGCTTAACAATGCCGACCCAATGAGGGCTGCCGGAGCTGCATCCACTCCAAAAATAAACTGAGGCGATGTCGAGAACAGAGCAAATATCAAGATCGGAAATACCGAACCATACAGTCCATAGACCGCAGGAAGTCCGGCAATCTGCGCATATCCCATGGAGATCGGAATGGATACTGCCATGATAATAATACCTGCAAGAAGATCCTTTATGAAATTTTTCTTATCATAATGACGTAATGTAGCCGCTAATGTTATCTTCATCTCTGCCTCTTATATCTGTATATTATTATACTGCCATTATAAAAGAAAAGTGGAGCTATGCACAACCATTATCTTCGCCTTTCTTCTAAGTTAGCCCCCTGTTATCAACCATCTGATATATGACATATATCAATTTCACCATCCGTCGTCTATCTCCGGCCGGATCTCCGCCAAATCTTTCTTGCTTCCGCTTCCCTGATCAATTCATCTCTGAAATCAGGGTGTGCGATCGATACCAGAGCCTCTGCCCGCTCCCATGTTGAACGGCCTTCCAGATTCACAACCCCATATTCTGTTGCCAGAAAATAAACCTGACTTCTTGGAGAAGTAACGATATCTCCATTAAACTGTGGATGAATTCTTGAATGAACCACCCCTTTACTGTCCTTGTACACAGAACTCATGCAGATAAATGCTTTACCTCCCTTAGATGCAGATGCACCAACGAGGAAATCCAGCTGTCCACCGGTTCCGGATATCTGTCTGACACCTGCACTCTCCGCTGCCACCTGACCATACAGATCAACAGCAACACAGCTATTGATGGAAACCATGTTATCAATCTCACCGATCACTCCGGGACGATTCACGTACTCTAACGGATATGCCGCAACTCCCGGATTATCGTCAATCCAATCATATAGGTTCTTGCTTCCGACCGCACAACCAAATACTCCTTTTCCACGATCGATCTGCTTGTATTTGTTCGTGAGCTTTCCCGCCAGATACATTTTCAGATATGCATCACTGCAAAGCTCCGTATGCATACCAAGATCCTTCAGATCAGACTCCGCAATGATATCACCCAGTGCATTCGGCATACTTCCAATACCGATCTGCAGGGTTGCTCCATCCACGATATAAGGAATGATCAGTTCCGCAATCTTACGATCAACTGCAGTCGGCTCCGGCATCAGCATATCCGGATACGGTTCATGCTCTCCTTCCACGATATAATCAATATCCGAAATATGGATACACTCATCATAACCGCCGCGAACCTTCGGAAGATTCTCATTGATCTCTACGATCACGATATCTGCCGCACGCACGATCGGTGCTGCCACTCCGGTATTGACCGAATAATTAAAATATCCATGCCGATCCATCGGTGACACACTGAGCATAACTACATTTACCTTAAGAAAATACTCATAATATGCTGCATTATTATGAAATACCATCGGAATATAATAACAGAGTCCACGATCGCATAACGACCGCTCATATGCTGAACAATGCCAGCTGTGATAAGTAAAATGCTCCTGACTCTCATCACATTCTGCAACTGCGATCGGTCCTGAGATCAGATTACCACGGATCTTAACATCAAACAGCTCGTCTCTACGTTTCGCCAATGCACGATCCAGGATCTCCGGCTTTCCAAGTGAACAGGTATAATCCACCCAGTCACCATCTTTTACAACGGAAACCGCTTCCTCCGGTGTGCGGAGTTTTCGTCTGTATTCCTCTAAAAAATGTTCGTATGTCATACTGTTCCCTCCTTCGCTTATCCGTCCCTGACACAAATTATGCCTGTAAAACCTCTGACAACTTCGTGTCTGACTGCAATACTTCTATCGCTTTCTTTCGGTACTGTTCTTCGTGAAGATAAGTATACCGGAATGGTTTTATAGCCGGTGCTTTTTCGATCGCACGGATGAAATCTTCCCGCTTCATGCCGACTGTCTTCACATAATCCCAGAATCCGGTATCTGTAAATACCGTATTGATCCGCTCATATCTGTGATCCTGAACAACACTCATCAGATATGTTGCAACTCCGACCTGAATACCATGAAGCTGCGGACGTTCCAACATCTGATCCAATGCATGTGATATCAGATGCTCACTTCCACTGGTCGGCGCACTGTCTCCTGCAATCTCATTTGCCACACCGCTCATGGCAAGAGAATCTAATAGTTCTTTGATAAACCGTTCATCGTGAATGTCTTTAAACGGTGTCCGCACAAAGCTGTTGACCGCCTTCTTCGATATCATCATCGCAAAGTCATTTACCGAACCATGTCCATGTGCTTCTTCAAAATTCCAGTCATAAAGTGCCGTGATCTTCGATACCATATCACCGATACCGGAAAACAGAAATGCCTCCGGTGCCCCCTTTATCACATCGATATCTGCAAAGATTCCATATGCGATCCCTGCCGGTACGGATTTGCGTCGTCCCCCCACGATCAGAGATGCGCTGGCACTGGAAAATCCATCACTGGATGCCGATGTCGGCACACTGATAAATGGCAGTTTTCTTAAGAAGCCACAATATTTGGCCGCATCAACCACCTTACCGCCTCCGATACCAAGCACTGCCTGTGCTGTATTCGGGAATGAAAATGCAAGCTGCACCAGATCGTCGATCCGAACGGTATCCATCTCCATATATTGGAGCACCTCAACACCGCTGTCTGACATACCCTCCATCACCGTATGTCCAAACATATCGATCAACCCATTGCCAAACAGGATCACAACCTTGTAGATTCCCTCATCTGCAAGATAACCCCCGATCCGTCTGAGCAGATCTTTCTCCACCTTTAATATCGATGGTATCTGTATCTCCCTGGTATCAATCTTCGCCATAATCGCCAACCTCCTATAGCCCTGTAATTTATTATACATTCTTTTATTCAAAATTTCTGCATTACTCTATATTTTGCACGATTCTATATTCAACATACCCTATTTTAACCCAAACTGCAACTTATTCCATTCAGACCAAAACTAACATAGAGCAGTGGAAATACAAACGATTGGTATGATGAACTAACGCCTAAAAAATTTGAAGCCGGAGGGATATATATTTTATGAAGCAGACCTATTATTACGTCGGTCCTTAACGAATCACCATCTGGTGATGAGTTTAGTACCGCTACGTAATAATCGAACGAAAGTGCTCTGCGTAATAAATATATATATATCCCACTGGCTTCGAATTTTTCACAGCCTTAATTGTATTTCCACTGCTCAGACTGTAACTGGAGGTCAACCATATGCTTGTAGATGCCGTTCCTGGCTTTCAGATCCGCAGGTGTTCCCTGCTCCGCAACTACGCCATCCTTCAACACAACGATCTTATCAACACCATCTACCGTACGCATTCTATGTGCAATGATAAGTACCGTCTTATTCCGGATCAGCTTGGAGATAGATTCCTGAATAACCGACTCATTGTCTACATCCAGAGATGCGGTTGCTTCATCCATCAGAATGATCGGCGCATCCTTTAAGAACGCTCTTGCGATCGAGATTCTCTGACGTTCACCACCGGACAACTCGGAACCGTTTTCACCGATCATGGTATCCCATTTATCCGGAAGCTTCTCGATGAAGTCTGTACAGTTTGCAAGCTTTGCTGCTGCCATAACTTCTTCATCGGTCGCATCCTTTTTACCGATCCGGATATTCTCCATAATTGTATTATTGAACAATGTAACATCCTGAAATACGATCGAATACAAGGACAATAACTGCTCCGGATCAATTTCCAGAACATTCATTCCGCCGACCGTGATCGTACCGGCATTGTTATCCCAGAATCTTGCTGCCAGTCTGGAAACCGTTGTCTTACCCCCGCCGGATGGTCCGATCAGGGCTGTGACCTCACCCTGCTTTGCCGTAAAGCTGACATCGGAAAGCACCTGTTCTCCGTCCTTATAGGAGAATGCCACATGGTCAAATACGATGTCATATCCCTTATTATCCGGATTTTCTCTTCCTGTCTGTTCATCATGAGACAGGATCTCATCCATACGCTCACAGTTCTTATTGATACTGATAACGGCAGCCAGATTCTGAAGTGAGATCTGAAGCGGCTCATACATCCTGGTTACAACCAATAGAAATACAAAGAATGTCAGTACACTGATCTTGCCATCAACCAGAAGAATACTTCCAACAAGTGCTACTGTCCCGATACCAAGCTTTAAGATCATCTGTGCGGAGCAGACAAATGCTGCATTTGCAAATTCGGATACGATCGCATAATGCTCGACATCCTTGATCTTTTTATTCAGGCCCTCCATATAAGAATCAGCCATATTATTGGAACGAAGATCACGGATCGTTTCCAGACCTTCCTGTATCCCATCCAGACATGCAAGCTTATAGGTTATTGTCTTCTCATGGACCTTACCCATAACTGTCTTTGAATAACCAACGATGGCAAATGCTACCGGCATAACCCATACAGCCGCCAGCGCCATTCTCCAGTTATAGAAAAACAAACCGATCACGATCAGTGTTGTAGATATAAATGCACCTACAAGCTCAGGAATCCAGTGTGAGCTTGCTGTCTCGATCAATGCACAGTCGGACATGATCGTATTTGTCAGATCTGCAAGATCCTTCTTGCCAAAGAAAGAAAGCGGAAGCTTTCTCAACTTTTCTGCAAGTGTTCTTCGACGGACTCCACTCTCTACATAGGTCGAATAGAAAGTCGAATTATATTGAAAACTTGTTGATATTACAATTAACAATAAAGTTACAATGATTCCAATAATAAAGAATGCCAGTTTATCCTTTGGAACACGGTTCTCCAACAGGTAGGAAGCTAATTGATATAACAGTCCCACCGGGAGCATCAGCACCAGATTGGAGATCGTAACTGCTGCAAAGGCGCGAACCATAGCATTTGCACCCTTTTCGGACAGAGCATATTTGTGCTTTAATTTTTCTATCATGCTGTTTCACCTTTCCTTCCTACCTGCCAGTTGACAGATTTGTTATATTCCTTCCACATATGGGTATAGGTTCCGTCCTTTGCGGACAACTCCTCATGTGTTCCGTTCTCTGCGATCTTACCATCCTTCAGCACATAGATGCAGTCCGCATCCGTTATGGTTGACAGGCGATGCGCGATCATGATAACCGTCTTATCCTTTGCCAGATTCTCAAATGCTTTCTGAACCAGACGCTCATTATCCGGATCGGCAAATGCCGTTGCTTCGTCTAAGATCAGGATCGGTGCATTCTTAAGAAATGCTCTTGCGATCGATAACCGCTGTGCTTCACCACCGGATACATAGATTCCCTTGGAGCCGATCATCGTATGTACCCCAGCCGGGAACTTCTCTATGATATCCATACACTGAGCAGCGGAAAGTGCCTGCATAACTTCTTCGTCAGTCGCATCCGGTCTGCCCATTCTTATATTTTCCAATATGCTGATCTTTAACAGCTTGCTGTCCTGGAATACATACGATACCTCTTCCATCAGCTTCTTAGTGTCAATATTTTTAACATCCACACCACCGATCTTTATGCTGCCATCCTTTACATCCCAGAATCTTGCAACCAGAGATGCCAATGTCGTCTTACCACCACCGGATGGTCCAACGAGAGCGATATGTGCGCCGGCCGGAATCTTCATGGATATATCGTCAATTGCATTTTTCTTTGCTTCGTCATAGGCAAATGTAACATGCTCCATCGTGATCGATGCATCCTTTGGTATCTCCTGCTTTTCTGTATTTACCAGAGGCTTTGCATTTAGAATATCATCCATTCTCTGTAATGCATCCTCCACCAGCATCTGGGATTCGCCTGCATAGGCAATCTTCATCAGTGTAGTTGTTAGAACCGAAGTGATCAGGATATAGAAGATCAGGTTTAATACAAATGTATTACTTACATGATTACCACCCAGAATGTAAGCAACAATGATCAGTGCTGCAAAGATTCCATTTGCTGACATTGTAAACAGAACCATCGGCTTCATCATCCCCTTGGTGTAATCAAGCGTCCATTTCTCATAATCATCGATCGCCGCTTTGAACTTCTTGAATGAGTACACCGTCTGTCCAAAGGTCTTAACAACCGGAATACCTCTTACATACTCAACTGCCTCGGAAGACATGGTCTCAAGTGCATTCTGATACTGCTTCATATCCTCTGCCATCTTGGGTCCCATCATCAATGTTCCCATCATGATAAATGCCAGAACCGCAGGAATCAGACTGGCAATTCCCAGTCTCCAGTCAAATACGAACATCACCACTAACAGTCCAACCGGCGTTGCAACGGAAACTACTTTATCCGGAAGGTTATGTGCGAGGAAAGTCTCCGTTGCTGCACTTGAATCATTTACAACCTTACGGAGCTTTCCGGTTCCTTCTTTCTCAACGTAGCCAAGCGGCAGCTTCATGATATGTTCCATCATAGCGGTTCTCATATTTGCCTGCACACGAAAAGCTCCAATATGGGAGCACATTAGTGCGGCAATATAGACAACCATTGCAAACAGAGCAAATCCAACGGCCTGCCAGCCATAGGTTTTGATATGTGTCGCATCTGCGAAATCCGGTCGAACCTCAAGGATCTCTTTCATAATACGCCAGATATCATAAAATGGTATCAATGCGATCCAAGCAGAAAGGATCGCAAGAACACAGGACGCATAGGTAAAATACTTATGCCCTCCTGCTATGCCCATGAGTCTGGACAATGCACTTTGTTTCTTTTCTTTCATAGTTAACCTCCTGTTACTAAAGTTAGTATTTGCTAACCCATATTTATTTTTATAGGACTGATGCATGTTGTATTTCATGCAACAGTCCCTATTATCAGAACTTCATTCCGATCACCGCCTGCCAGCCCGCATAGTTAAATGCTCTGACATTTGCCATAAATTCTTTTGCCTCTTCATAGCTCTTATCATGTGTGATGAGTTCATACACATACTGCCATCCGTTCCTGCAATATACATGGATAAAAAAATCATCTATCGGATGTCCTCCATTCGAAAACTGCTTCGCAAACTGTTTATAATAGTGTTCTTCCTTTGCCGCAAGCCTGTCAAAATATGTCTCATATTCTGTTCCCACCGAACAGCAGAAGATCAGTTTGAATTCTACCAGATGTCCATAAATATATTCCAGTACAAGATCCGTTCCTTCATCTCCGGCATCCTCCGCCCGGCTGATATCTGTCGCTTCTCCTGCTTTCTTTATGCTGTCAGAATAAATCGCCATTAACTCATCTGCGGCTTCTTTTACGATCGCTGTAAATAAGCCGCTCTTGTCACCAAATCTTGTATAGATCGAATTCGTGCTGACACCACTGTCTGCCGATATTCTCCGCAAGCTGGCATCATGAAATCCATATTTTAAGAATTCCTTCTTGGCACCCGCAAGTAAATTTTCCGTTACACCTTCTGATTCTTTTCTCATAAACCACACCTTGATCAGTATTTGCATTTATATGCAATATAAAATAACAGCGTTATTATAACGCTGTTATTTTATAAAAGTCAAGATTATTTACACAATTTGTTCTACATTATTTTTCAAATAAGAGAACTACTACTATACCTGTTACCAATACCAGATTACCGTTTTCGGATCGTATACAGACATCCCATTCCTGATACTGCAAGCAGAATATAAAGCACAGCCAGATTCATATCATCTCCTGTCTTGGGTGATGCTGTCTTATCATCTTTTTTCACTTCTGTTGTATCTCCATCACCACTCTGTGTCGTGCTGCCTGTTCCATCTTCTGTACGGTCTGTTGTTGTGCCCTCTGAAGAATTTTCCGTCGTAACTTCTGTTGTCTCTCCGGTTGTGGTCTCTGTTTCCGGTTCTGTTGTTTCTTCTGTTGAAGCTTCTGTTACATCCCCGGTCGTATCCTCCGATGGATCCTCAGTCGTTGCTCCTGTCTGATCCTCTGTTGTCGTCTCAACCTTCTTATATGCGATTGCATAATTTGAAAATCCATCTGTCTGGAACATCACCATTTTAGTTGCCACATCAAAAGAAGCAGGAATAATCTCATAGGTTCCATCCTTTTTCTCATGAATAACTGCCAGCTCACTGTTTGCAGGTTCCCAGTCGGCTTCTATCTGAAGGGATACCTTTGCCGGTTTCTTCAATGTCTCTATATTATTTACCCACAAATTTGCTACTGTATTCTTATACAGGATCTGTGCCAGCTTGATATCAAAATACCCGGTGATGTGATAATCACCTGCTGCCTTTTTAAAAGCCTCAAGCTGTTGCTGTGTGAGAACTGCATCCTTGATCGTCAGTCTATTGTTTCCTGACGTGATCTCATTTTCTGCAAGCTGGATCAATGCTTTTTTCACTTTATCTGTCTTAAGCTCTACCTGATCTTCTGCCTTTGTAAATATGCCGCTGATATGTACATTTTCATCCGGCATTGTATATGAAAATGTAGATGCATCTGACAAAGGCGTTAAAGACTGACCATTTATCGTTATCGATCCAAGCTGATATCCATATTCCGGTACTGCCCGGAGAATAATTTCTGAACCCGGTATAACACTTGCCCATCCATAATTGGTGTCCTGCTCAACACCATCTAAACCAATCGATGTTCCGTCCGGATTTTTGATCTCAAGGATCTCAAGCGTTCCATTCTTTAACAGCTCATAATCTTTCAATCCATTATTACCTGTTTTATCTTTGGCCCATATAATAGTTCTTGGTATGATCGTCGGCTTCTTTGTAACTTTGATCACATATTCACTGGCAGGCGCAATCGTGAATTCCACTGTATCCTTCGTTCCTTCCGGCAATGTGATTGCCTTTCCATTTACTGTGACCGTCCCGATATCTCCATCTCCAAATGCCAGTTGGATCCTGAGCAGATTATAGATTTCACCGGACGCATATCCCTTGCCAGTTCCCTGTATCTGACTGCTCTCAGCTCCGATCTTCGCTGAATTCAGATAAATTTCCATTCCAAATCCATCATAGGTTCCCATGATCTGAATATCATCCGGGTAACCGGGGTTCGGAGGCGTTGATACTTTTTCTATTCTGAAATTCAGATTACCGCTAAAACGGTTTGTATCCAATTTTACATAAGGATTCGAGCTGATATCATACGATTCATCATTGATATATAACTGAAGTTTCACACTTGAGATTCCAAGCAGGTCATCTGGCGAGGAAACATCCAAAACGGTAGTTGCTTTCAGATAATATTCTTTATCTGACAGATCGATCTGCATGTTATTTCCATTGATCGGACAATTTGTGTAACTGTCCATAACAATATCTCTCGTACATAATGTCAGCCTTACTTTATAGGCATCATCAACAGCAAAGGTCGCTTTTCCATTTTCAATAGATGCCCCGATAAAATTCAATGTTGCCATGTTGGTTTCTGCAGCCCTTACCTGTGTGCTGGCAAATGGCAACCATATCATACTGATACACAGCCATAAACTTAGAAAAATCCCTAATTTTTTCCTCATAATTTTGTCCTCCATCTGCTTCCCTCCCCAGGGAAGTTATTTGCAGTCATTCTATCAAAAAGCACCTGATTCCACAAGCGTTTCAGACAAGAAAAATCATGAAAAAAGTCAGGAAAATAGCGAGTTTGAGGCGTTGCGGCAAACACCGGAACGCAGTGCTATATTTCCTGACTGATATAATTTTTATGTCCGTAATTTGTCTTAGAATTTCTTCTCCATACAAATGAAATGTTTGTCAAACAGATCACATTCCCCGACAGTTCTAAACCCGATCTTTGCATATGTCGAGAGTGCTACCACATGGCCTTCCCGAACCAAAATATGGATTCCTTTCATGCCCCTGTTCTTCAACACATCACCGGCATAATTCATCATCTGCTTTGCGATTCCCTGTCCCTGCATATCCTTTCTTACACAGAGTCTGGACAATTCTCCCGACGGTGCCTGATCCTCATGCCAGCAGGTGAGCGACTCCACGGCATCGTCATGGTCGATTGAGATCGTCGCAATGATCTCTCCCGCATCGTTCTTCATCACAAACAGGTCTTCATTCTTAAGGTCAAATGCGATCGTGTTCTCATCCGGGTATGTCTCGCTCCACTCACATGGTCCCCCGATCATCGCATGGTATAAAGCCAGCAGTTCATCTTTATCTTCTTCTGTTGCATTCATTATCTGCATGGTAAGTCCTCTCTTTTCTGTCTTTCTTCGTTTACTTATTCACTCTGCATCAAACAGGTCTTCCATTTCCTCTACGGCTTCATAGTATTTGTTCATCCACTCGCTCATCCGGTCAATTTGTTCTCTGTCCGCTTCCACCTGTTCAATATCCTCCGGCCATTCATCACCCTCATCTATGCCCTGTTGCAGGAGCCAGTTCTCCGCACACTCAAACCGGCACATTCTGCCATCGTCACTTTCGATTGTTACCAGCACCAGAAGCGGTTCCCCGGGCATCCGCTCCTCGCAGCCATAATCTGCTTCATCTATTCTGGTCACAGACCACATGTTATGCATCTCCTTTTTCTTTTGCAACTATAAATAAATTAATATTCATTATAACACAGGTCATCTCAAAACTGAAAACAGGTTCTACCAACATTTCATTGTCGGTAAAACCTGTTTAAATTTATTCTGTAGTATTCTTTATATTAACAGATATTTTTACTTGTTATGTTTCCTTTTCCTGTCCAAAGTTACCACAGCCCCTGTAAGTGATGCCATCAGGAGAATTATACAAAGCGTCAGATTAAAATCATCCCCTGTCTTTGTCAGCTTATCATCTGTATCCGATGCATTCTTAGCTATTGTAAAACTTGTACTTGCTGATCCATCTGTCCAGATAATCTCAAATGTATGACTACCAACCGATAATGTCTTAAGGTAATCTGCCTTAAATGTAATGATCGTCGACCCTTCTGTAACTGTATAATTCTTTTTATCTACAACCACACCGTCTACTTTCACATTCCGAAACTTCGAAATCTCTCCATCACCTTTGATCACAAGACCTCCATCTGAATTCTGTATCCAGGAGCTATTTGCTCCTTCAATAATCTTGTACTGAACCGGTGCCGTCTCCGGTTCTGTCGTCGGTTCCGTTGTCGGTTCCTCTGTTGGCTCTGTTGTCGGTTCCTCTGTCGGCTCTGTTGTTGGTTCCTCTGTCGGTTCCTCTGTCGGCTTTGTCGTTGGCTCTGTTGTCGGTTCTGTCGTTGGCTCTGTTGTCGGTTCCTCTGTAACGGTCAGTGTTACCGTATCTGTTGTAACAGCACCGGCTGAATTGCTTACCATACATTGATACCGGAATCCGTTACAAGTCTTATCTGTCATACCTGTTATATAACTTGCATTATTTGCTCCGCTAATATCTACAAAACCATTTCCATCGTTTCTGTCTATTTTCCACTGATATGTAACATCAGTACCGGTTGCCGTAATTGTAAATGTTGCTTTTTCTCCGGCTTTCACAGAGGCTGACTGCGGCTGTGCACTGATTATCGGAGCTTCTACAACCGGTGTTGGGTTCGGAATTGCGATCGTATAAGTAAATGCTTTTGCTTCACTATCCTGCATATCAGATCTTACTGCAATCGCTGTAATCGTCATTGTAATACTCTGTCCTTCCACTCCTGTAACGGATATTGGATCTGTATATTCCAATGTTGTTCCAATCGGTGCCCCATTCTCGATTGCCGGTGTACTTCCGTCTGTTGTATAGTAAATCTTTGCCCCATCTGTCGTAGATGTAAGTGCTACACTCTGATTCTTTGTATAAGTTCCGACTTCTACCGATGCCACAGGCGCTCCAACGATACCGGCCGCACTGATCGTAATCGTTATACCGGTTGTAAGATCCATACCATTCGGATCCACTTTATCCGGACAGGTAACCATGCCCTTTAATGTTACGGTCTGCTCTGTCAGGACTGAAGGGTCATAGCTTCCATCTACAGGTGATTCAGTATCCCATGTAACAACTGCCTGATCGGCTGTTCCCTTCTCTGTCACTATATTGACATATGCCGGGAGCTGCATATCTGCATATGCAGTACCATTTGCAACTACAATCGAGCCCGGTGCGGTAATGCTTATAAGTTTATCTTTTGCTTCCGGTTCTGTCTGCACGGTTAATCCTGCCTCTTCTGTCATTACCGATCCGGCAGAATTACTGATCACACACCGATACCGGAATCCATTACAATCCTTATCCGTCTCGCCTGTTGTATAACTCGTGTTTGCAGCTCCGGTAATGTCTACAAATCCATTTCCATCGTTCCTGTCGATCTGCCACTGATATACTAATTCCTCACCTGTTGCTTCCAAAGTAAAGGTTGCTGTCTGCCCTGCTTTTACAACGGCTGTCTGCGGCTGTGTAGTGATCACAGGTACCGATATCGGAGCAGCATTAGGTTTCAGAAGCAGTCTGGTCATGTCACTGTTGTCATGTATAATGCTGTAAGCCTCATTATCACTCATAATAATTCCGCTGTAATCCTTGTCTGCATCTACACCGGTGGCCACAAGAACCGGCATATCTGCATCAGAAGCCCCTTTATACGTTATACCGATCTTCCCGGTCATATTACCTCGAACCTCGATTACCGAATTAGCCATTTTTCCGTCATCTGCCGCATTTACCAGGCAGATGTTATCAGCCTTGCCATTATTTCTGTTATCAATAATCGTTGCTGTTCCGGAGACATCCGTTTTCGCCGATGCTGATCCGGCATAATAAGCATAAGCACCGGCATACACGCCTGCTCCTGTATTATCAGATGTGTTTCCGGTTATGGTTCCTCCGGTCATATGGAACGTATCACCCCCACTGACATATACTCCGCCGCCATGTCCGAGGTCACTACCCAGACCAAACGTACTGTCGGCAATATTTTTCGTAATACTTCCACCATATACATTAAATGTTCCACCGAAGACACTTACACCGCCACCGATTTTACATTTATTTACGCTGATCTCGCCCCCATACAGATTAAAGGTGCCATCTGTACTGTGGTTTCTGCCTGTACGAATAACTACACCACTTCCACCAATATCATATTCAGATGCATTTTCGGATATCTTTCCACCATACATATCAAATGTACCGCCCCGAACATCAATCGCTCTTCCCATCTTGTTGCTTGCATGGGCGATTTTACCCTGTGCATCTCCTGCCTTACAGTCTGTAAGCGTGAAATGATGTTCAACATCTATCGTATCTACATAACCATCATAATATTTATTGACTTCCTGTGTTTTATCAACAGCACTTTCCTCCGGATTCTTCATTGTAATGCTGTGTCCGTTCAGACAGAGTACTGCATTATCCGGAGCAACCCATCCATAACATGTGTAACTGTTATCATCTGTAATATATCGATCTAATACAATATCTTCTGTCAGATAATAGTATCCACTGCCCGTAATCTCAGCCAGATCAGAAACACCAGTCCAGGTCCGGGCCGTATCACAGGTATGATCACCCACGGTCATATTATTTGTTCCGCACACACAATGCTTATGTTCCGGTTCAGATGGTGTCTGCGCAGCGGTTTTCGGAAATGTGTATGTCAATGTCAGTGTTCCGTCGGAATTCTTTTTCACATTGGCCTTATTTCCATTGACCCTTCCCGTCACAGATTCCGAAAAATTATAATGCTTCTTTGCAGCAAGCGTTATACTTGCTGTATAACTTGTGTTATATCCTGCCGTCGTATCATTCGGTGTCCATATAACAGCCGGCGTCGTCGTGCTTACTCCTGACGAGCTGCATGTGGCTGAAGTATCTAACAGCACTCCCGCTTCCGGTTCATCAATGTCTCTGACGCTTGCAAATGCAATCTCGGAATCCAGATTTTCTTCCGTCTCGGTTGCTGCAACAGCATATGTCATGTTATAAAACCAGCCGGTTGTTTCCAGCCAGATCTTGCAATCCTTTAAATCGATATCACCTGTCTCAACACCTCTTTTTGCCAGCTCGGATTGGATATCTGCTGTATCTATATATTCCAGTCCTGTGATATATTCTCCGTAACTCCATGGATCAGTGTCATCTCCACCCTGTATAACCAGATATACATGATAGTAGGAATCTCCATAGTCAACGCCCCCATAATACGGATCACCATATCCATCATACTGGTTTCCGATGGTTCCTTTCTCTGCTTTTATCACACCCTGATCAGGATTGTATTCAACGGTACCAATATCCATTCCTTTCGATTTTCCATCTAATCTGAGTGTCATTGCATCATAATCTTTTAAATCTAATGCTGCTCCATAGCCCGCCGGAACCGATGATGCAAAAAAGACATCGGACATATCCAGATTCGCCGCCGGACGTATCGCATATGAGCTGCTGTACAAAGCTGTAATATTCTGGCTATAACTAACCTGCGACCCCATGCTTGCAACACTTACCGCCACCGGTATTTTATCTGTACTGTAAGCGGAACGCAGCCAGAAACTGCTATAGCGACCATATTGCCAATACGGATCCATCGCCAGTACTTTATCATCATTACTTCCGACCCGAAGTGTTGTATCGCCGACTTCCCCTTTTAATGCATAAAGCTCGTCTGAAGTTGTATAATCTTTATTATTCTTTATATCCTTTGTCGTTACCGTAGTTTTCTGTAATAATTTTCTCTCTTCTCTGGTAAAATATGATTTTTCATCACTGTAACTATCTTCGCTCATTTCCTGTAGGACTTCCCGCAATAAGCTTGCCCCATAGTGGCTGGCAGATACCGTTCTTGGGTTTTCTCCGGTATAGGTGCCATCTGCTGCATAATAGCTTCTATCCTGCTTATCTCTGTTAAATTGAGATCCAACAAGCATCGGTTCTGCAGCAAAAACAACTGTATTATCCCCCTCTACACTGCTGTCGGCACCAAGAACATACCATGTCTGTGGCATCCAGCTTTTTCCTTCTTTTCGGTTGCCAAACTCCAGTTTTCCGATATTTTTGGGTTTTCCATCAGCATCCGGTGCAAATGTGTCATCCATCAGCTGTTCCTTTGTCGCATAATACGCCACAGCCGGTTTACTGTCAGCTGTATCATTCTCTGCCTGTACACGCGATACTCTTCCCGGTATCATTCCTGCCGCCATACTAAATGTCAATGCTCCGGAGAGCATAACGGCAATTCCTTTTTTCATTCTATTTTTCATCCTCATACGCATTCTCCTTGTAAAGCTCCGAACAATTTGTTATGATTATTCTAAATCGTACCCTGGGGGACGAGTCAAGCAAAGGAATATTATCACAAGTCAGATTTACAGAAAATGGGGTTATATATGAAAAAGCAAGACGAAAATTTATTTAAAATAGGGGAAATCGTAAAGATTTTAGGAGTAACCAGAAAAACTATCTTAGGCTATGAAGAAATGGGTCTGCTGGAACCGGCCATCAAGGATGAAAGCAGCGGATACCGCTATTATACTGCGGATAACATGACACAGATCCGCTCCATCCGTTCCTTACAGACCCTTGGTCTTTCCCTTGCCGAGATCCGGGAATATTATTATGATACGGAAAATCTTGATCATCATTTGGAACGTCTGATGGACATGCGTGCCACATTAGACCGAAATATACATCTGCTTCAATTACGGGCAGCTAAGCCGGGAGATCTGAGCATCCATCAGGTACGTCTTCCGCGGCAGGTCTGTTTCTGTCGCAGATATCAATGTGCAGACGTCAGGGATGCCGCAGTCAAACTGCGTGATACATACATCGCTACAGCCCGAACCGGAAAGCTGTCCATGTCTGCCCGTATGTTCACCGTGCGAATGGATAAGGAAGCTACCGGTCTGGATCTGCTGTGCTGTATTCCTGTCGAAGAAGATTTCATCGGAGAAGAACGCACAGAATTTGCCGAAACCTCTGCTCTGTGCATCTATTACCGTGGTGCTTATGAAGGAATCGGCTCTGCCATCACGACTCTAAATGAATATGTGCAGACAAATGCCATTGAAACCACCGGTAAATTCCGTAGTATCTATTTAGAAGGGCCTCCAAACCGTGGTACACATATGTCAGACTATATCACACAGGTCGTTATACCAATTCTGCCTTGCTGTAAATCTTTATAGAAATAATGGAAGATATTATTAAGATTACCGCACTTATAGTGAAGCTCCCAATCAGCAGAAGTGCCGGGGTGATATTTGACAGAAATTCTATATTCAGATTTTCTGTCATTTTCAAATCCCTGGCTCACAAGTGTTTCACATGTCTTATCCAACGCTTCATCTATTCTATCTGCCAACCGGTCATAATGTTGCATAGCGACTCTCTCTCCCAGTCCAACCTGCGCTGCTTCCTGTCTGAAGCTTTCCCGGTTAATCTTATGAATATCGTACTCATGCCCAATAGAAAATGCCATATCTGATGTACTGCCAGCGTATATCACTGTACTCACAATATCATATGCCGGAGCTATAAATGTAACAATTTGTTTTCTTTTTCAATTCATTCACTCCCTCTACTGTGGTAAAATCAAAGTTGGATTTTTCAACAGCGTTGCAATCACCGGGGTATATTTAAATACTCCATAGTCTTCAACAATACTGGTTATTCTAGCGCCTGCATCCTTTGATGAAGCACCACATAAGAAAACTCTTTCATCAGCAGTTCCGTAATCCAACACTATAAATCGATCATGAAATATGCCACCAGTCTTTTTCATTGACAATTTTACTGTTGGATACTCCTTGCAGAAATCTATAAATTCTATGTTGTGAAGTTTATTATTCCCAACATTATCACTAAATAGAATAATATCAACTCCTGTTGGAGAATTCTTAAGGTGTACCAGCGTCCTTAAGCCAATATAATTGTCAACGACATATATTGACGACTTTGCCTGCTTATAAATGGACT
>ERZ857745.1848-NODE-1848-length-24837-cov-4.787790_pt1 | contig 24837 bp, 19 predicted proteins | sample MGYA00519699_ERZ857745 | MGnify/ENA primary metagenome ERZ857745 (study PRJEB31778, sample SAMEA3449357) | human gut metagenome | biome: human gut; feature: human-associated habitat; material: faeces | place: United Kingdom | collected 2010/2012 ...
AAGATGGGTCCTGTTACACAAAAATTATACGACACACTGACAGGTATCCAGATGGGCAGAATCGAAGCACCGGAAGGATGGTTAAAGGTAATCGAATAAACCGGTCTGTTTTGGAAAATAAAATACAAAGAAAAATGAGGAACCTTTGGCACTTTCGCCAAAGGTTCTTTTGCGTTATGTAAAAAAATATCTGATATCCTCTTGACAATTCGGAAAATTATTGTATGATTGTATTATATCAATAGTACAATAAGACAAAGAAAGGAGAATGCAATATGGCATGGAAACTGGATAATGACAGGCCAATCTATGCACAAATTGTGGAGAAGATCAAACTCAGGATCATATCAGGCTTTTATCAGCCGGGCAGTAAGCTGCCGAGTGTGAGAGATCTTGCCTTGGAAGCCGGTGTAAATCCTAACACAATGCAAAAAGCATTTGCGGAGCTGGAAAACAGTGGACTTCTGATTACAATGCGGACAAGCGGCAGGATGGTGACGGAAGATGAGGAGAGGATCAGTATGGTAAGAGAAACGATCGCACAGGAAAAGATAGATGCATTTTTGCAGGATATGAGGGAGCTGGGCTTTGGTCCGGAACAGTCATTTCTGCTGATCAAAAATAGTGTAGAGCAAAAGAGGGAGGAAGAGTAATGAGTGCTTTAGTACAATGCATGAATCTGACAAAATGCTATGTAAAAGGAAAGGCTCCGGCAGTATCAGACCTGAATCTGACGATTGAAAGAGGTCATATCGTAGGGCTGCTTGGACCCAACGGAAGTGGTAAAACAACGCTGATCAAAATGATGAATGGGCTTTTGAAGCCGACAGACGGTGTGGTGCTGATCGGAGGATCAGAGCCGGGCGTAGAGACAAAAAAGCATGTTTCTTATCTGCCGGAACGGACATATCTGGAGGCGCAGAGAACAGTGGAAGATCTGGTGGATTTTTTTGCTGATTTCTATGAGGATTTCAAAACAGACAGAGCGTATGAGATGCTGCAATCTTTAAATATCCAGCCGGGCGACAGCATCGAGCTCAAGGTTCAGCTTAAGAACTCCGACAGTACGGATACCGATTGGTACATGACCAACGAAGTGATCCAGACGCTGGAGGATGCACAATCTTCCGCAGAGGGTGGTGCTTACGAATACAAGCTGACTTATGTTGGAAGTGACAATACCGAAAAGGTACTCTATAACAGTGATACCGTCGGAGGTGAAGGTTCTTCTAAGACCGGTGAAGGTCTGAAGGAGCTTGGAAACTCTACCGAGAAATATTTCTACCTCGGTCGTCTTGCTTCCAATGGTACCGGAACCGTACACCTTACCATCGGTATCGAAGGTGAGACACAGGGCAATGGTTATCAGAACACGCTCGCAAAGCTTCGTATGAACTTTGCAGTGGAAAAGGTAAAAGTAAGCAATACCATTACCAAGACGAAAATCGTCAAGACTACCAACACCGTTAAGACCGGTGATACCGCAAGAGTTCTTCTCTTCTGTGTGCTTGCACTCATCAGTGGACTGATCCTTCTGGCATACGGAATCTACACATATAACAAGAACACAAAGAAACGCAGACGGAAAGGAGAGTAAGCAGATGAAAAGATGGAAAAAATTACTGGTTTCTCTTCTGACTGTATTAATGACGATCGGTGCATCCACGATGAGCGTTATGGCTGCTAACGGGTATACCTATAAGGTAACTTTATCTGCAGGTAATAAAGGAACGATAAACGGCCAGGCTAAGGAGGAGCGGGATTCTCTTGTCGCCGGTTCTACTGTTACTTTTAATCTGAAGGACGTTCAGGTAACCGATGACAAATACTATGTCAAAGGAATCCGTCTCAGCGGACGTGACAATGAAGAAGCTCTTGCTTCTCCTGTATTAGACAATGTAACCGGCGATGCCGACTATGTAGTAGCCTATGGAATCAAAAAGGACATGGTTGCCTACACCGTAAACTATCAGGATGCTTCCGGTAAGGCGCTTGCAGAAAGCCAGACCTTCTACGGAAATGTCGGTGACAAACCAATCGTCGCTTATCAGTATATCGAGAATTATATTCCAGATGCTCTTGCACTTACCAAGACTTTGAGTAATAATGTATCTGAGAATGTATTTACGTTTACCTACAAACCGGGTGCTACAGACCGTGTTGTTACAACAACAACCACCATCACAACGACTGTTCCTGGTACAGCAACTCCTGGCACAGGTACCGGTAATGCCGGTACAGCAGGTGGCACGACAGGCGGCACAACCGGTGGAACTGCCGGAACTACCGGTGGAACTACAACCGGAACTACCAGTGGCACTACAACCGGAACTACCGGTGGCACAACAGACGGAACCACAACCGGTACAACCGATGGTACAACGACAGATAACAATTCTCAGGATACGACAGCTAAAGATAAAGATACTGCAACATCTGAGGATGAACAGACACCAAAATCTCTGGTAGATCTGGATGATGAAGACACTCCAAAAGGAAATATCGATGCGAAAGACAAGACGAGCAAAACTCCGATCGCAGCAGGGATCGGCATTATCGTTGTTGCGGTAGCAGCTCTCGCAGGACTGATCGTATTCTTGAAAAAACGTGCAAAATAAAAAAAGCGCGGCACTAAAGGAGAAGTCTTTTTTGAAGAGAACGAAGAAAAAGAAAAGCCCGGTGGCTGCATTTTGCAGTGCACTGGGCACTGTTTTACTGACAGTACTGATTCTTGCCTGTATTCCGCTGACGCTTCCGAAAGCTTTTGGTTTTCAGATGTACACCGTGATCAGTGGGAGCATGGAACCGGCAATCCCGACGGGAAGCCTGGTCTATGTCCGGTATGAAGAACCAGACACGATCGTCAAAGATGATGTCATTGCTTTTTACAGCAACAATGCAGACGGCTCGATCATCACCCACCGTGTAGTATCCAACAGCCCGGCGATGGGACAGTTTATCACCAAAGGGGATGCCAATGAGGAAAAAGATATGAATCCGATCCCTTACAACAACTACATCGGAAAAGTAAAGCTTTCTGTTCCGGTTGTCGGCGGTATCGCACAGGCTGCAACCGGCACTGCCGGAAAGATTGCCGCTGCATCTATGATCGGTCTTGCTGTGATTCTTGAAATCGTTGCTGCCATGCTTGACAGACGCGATGACGGAGACGAATAAGAGAGAACGTTTTTCATTTTAGCTTGCTAAAGTGTAAAACATTTGCTAAAATAATATCAGATTGTATTGTCAGAAGAAGATGGGGGAATTTCACAATTCTCCCATTTGTCATATATTGAAAAGAATGGAGAGGTGAATGGATTGTTATCCAACCAGATTTTACAGAGAACAATCAATGAAATAGGGGATATCATCGAGTGTAACTGTTCCATCTGGAACACAGACGGAGTGATGCTCGCAGCTGTAGGTAAGGAGAAGCCTGCAGTAAAAAAAGCTGTCTGCTCATTTTTAAAAGAACTGGAGGTTACCGGCGTATCGGAGGAGCACCTGGATGAATGCTATGGTCTGTTTCCGGTTTATGATGATGATGAACTGACTTATATTTTCGTGATCGAGCACAATAATGAGATTGATGTGCATACCAGCGGACGCTTAAGTGTCTGCCAGCTGGAGAGTCTTTTAAGATCCGGAAGCGAACGTCTTGACCGTAACCGTTTTATCCAGAACCTGCTCCTGGATAACCTGCTTCTCGTAGATATCTACAATCAGGCGAAAAAGCTTGGTATTACAGTTGAGCAGCGCAGAGTCGTCTATCTGATCGAACCGAAGAATCCGGATGACACGATCGTCCTGGATATGATCCGTGGGATTTATTCCTCGGGAACCGGTGATTTTGTTACTGCCGTAGATGAGGGACATATTATTCTGATCAAGTCCCTTGACAGTACGGATGATTATGATACGATCCGTTCGACTGCCGATATGCTGGTGAATGCGATCAACACCGAAGCTATGGTCAATGTCCGGCTTTCCTTCGGAACCATCATTCCCGAACTCAAAGAGGTCTCACAGTCTTACAAAGAAGCTGGCATGGCTCTGGATGTGGGACGTATCTTCTATCCGGAACGCAATATTTTATCCTACCGCGAACTCGGTATCGGACGGCTGATCCACCAGCTTCCCGTTTCCTTATGCGAGATGTTCCTGGAAGAAGTATTTGCCGGAAATACCGTTGATCAGTTTGACGAAGAAACCTTATCCACAGTTGATAAATTTTTTGAAAACAGCCTGAATATTTCGGAGACAGCGAGACAGCTTTTCGTCCACCGGAATACGCTCGTCTACCGGCTGGAGAAGATCCAGAAGCAGACCGGGCTGGATGTCAGAGTCTTTGAGGACGCCCTGACATTTAAGATCGCTTTGATGGTCGCAGACCACATGAAATTCATAGAAAACAGAAAATAGGAGGACATGATATGGTGAAATTATACAAAGGCGGTGCCTATCTTTTACACGGTACTGAGGTAATTGCAGATGCACCCGATGCACTTGCTGCTGTAAAAAGCAAGACAGGGATTGAGACAACAAAAGAAGCTGCTGCAAAAGAGACAATGGCTTATGGGATCTTAAATGCGCATAATACTTCCGGTAATATGCAGCAGCTTCAAATCAAATTTGACAAGCTGACTTCGCACGACATTACCTTTGTCGGAATCATCCAGACTGCAAGAGCATCCGGACTGGAGAAATTCCCGATCCCTTATGTTCTGACCAACTGCCATAACTCTCTGTGTGCAGTCGGCGGTACGATCAATGAAGATGACCACATGTTTGGACTGACCTGTGCGAAGAAGTACGGCGGTGTCTATGTTCCGCCTCATCAGGCCGTTATTCACCAGTTTGCCCGTGAAATGCTCGCAGGCGGCGGCAAGATGATCCTTGGTTCTGACAGCCACACCCGTTATGGTGCACTCGGTACCATGGCAATGGGAGAGGGCGGACCGGAGCTTGTAAAACAGCTTCTGAACAAGACTTATGATATCAAGATGCCGGGCGTTGTCGGAATCTATCTGGACGGCGAACCGGTGAAAGGTGTCGGACCGCAGGACGTTGCCCTTGCGATCATCGGCGCAACCTTCGGCAATGGCTATGTCAATAACAAGGTCATGGAATTTGTCGGACCTGGCGTTGGCAAATTAAGTGCAGACTTCCGTATCGGAATCGATGTTATGACGACAGAGACAACCTGCCTTTCTTCTATCTGGAGAACCGATGACAAGATCAAAGAGTTCTACGATATCCACGGAAGAAGTGATGACTTCAGGGAACTGGAGCCTGGCGCAGTCGCTTACTATGACGGTCTTGTATACGTCAATTTGAGCGAGATCAAGCCTATGATCGCCATGCCGTTCCATCCGTCCAATGTCTACACCATCGAGGATGTCAATGCCAACCTTGCAGATGTTCTCCACGATGTAGAGCAGCGCGCGCTAGTAAGCCTGAACGGTGCTGTGGATTACTCTCTTCAGGACAAGATCGTAAATGGTAAGCTTTATGTCGATCAGGGTATCATCGCAGGCTGTGCCGGCGGCGGTTTTGAAAATATCTGTGCTGCCGCAGACATCATCCGTGGCAAATACATCGGATCAGATGAATTTACCTTCAGTGTTTACCCGGCAAGTACACCGATCTACATGGAGCTTGTGAAAAATGGTGCGGTTGCTGACCTGATGGAAGCCGGTACGATTGTGAAGACTGCCTTCTGCGGACCGTGCTTCGGTGCAGGGGACACTCCGGCAAACAATGCATTTTCCATCCGTCACTCTACCCGTAACTTCCCGAACCGTGAAGGAAGCAAGCTGCAGAGTGGACAGATCGCATCTGTTGCCCTTATGGATGCACGTTCCATTGCCGCAACTGCTGCGAACAAAGGTTTCCTTACTCCGGCAACAGATTTTGATATTGAATACAAGAACCCGACCTACCACTTTGATTCCAGAATTTACGCCAACCGTGTATTTGACAGCCACGGCGTTGCTGATCCTTCGGTTGAGATCAAATTCGGACCGAACATCAAAGACTGGCCGGCAATGAGCGCTCTTCCTGAGAACCTGATCCTGAAGGTCGTATCTGAGATCCACGATCCGGTTACAACGACAGACGAACTGATCCCGTCCGGCGAGACTTCTTCTTATCGTTCCAACCCGCTTGGACTTGCTGAATTTGCACTTTCCAGAAAGGATCCTGCCTATGTAGGACGCGCGAAAGAGGTCCAGAAAGCCCAGAAAGCGATTGAAGCAGGTACTTGTCCACTGGATGTACTGGATGAATTAAAACCGGTGATGGCCGCAATCCAAAAGTCTTATCCGGAAGTCGGCAAAGGAAATATCGGTGTCGGAAGTACCATTTTCGCGGTCAAACCTGGTGATGGTTCTGCCCGTGAGCAGGCTGCTTCCTGCCAGAAGGTCCTCGGCGGCTGGGCGAATATCGCGAATGAATACGCAACCAAACGTTACCGCTCGAACCTGATCAACTGGGGCATGCTTCCGTTTATTACCGAAGAGGAACACACAAAGCTTTCTTTCAGGAACGGTGACTATCTCTTCGTGCCGGATATCCGCAAAGCAGTAGAAGATAAAGCTTCCACGATCAAGGCTTATGTCGTAGGCGATGATCTGAAGAAGATCGATCTGAAGCTCGGTGATCTGACGGATGCAGAACGTGAGATCATCCTCAAAGGATGTCTGATCAATTATTACAGAGGTTAATTTTTCTCAGACAATGATATGATTTCAAAGGGACGGAAATTTTTCTGTCCCTTTTTGCAACACTTCCGACTTTTTTATACTCTTATATACAAAGAACCTGTTATGAGAGGAGGGACTTTATGATCGATGCAATTGCATTTAAAGAATTATATAAGACGGTTTATCAGGATCTGTATCGTTTTGCGCTCTGCATGATGCATCATCCGCAGGATGCAGAAGACGCCGTCAGTGAAGCCGTTCTTTCCGCCTATGAGAACATACATAAATTACGCAAAGAAGAAGCATTCCGTTCCTGGATCTTTCAGATTCTGGCAAATGTGTGCCGCCGGAAGTTAAAGAGCCGTGAACGGACCGAGACCGAGCTGAAAGAAGATCATGCTTCTGCCACATACTGTGACGGACTCCGCACAGATGTGGAACGTGCTTTTCTTATTCTCGATGAAGACGATCAGCTGATCATCGGCTTATCCGTCTATGGCGGTTACAACAGTAAAGAGATCGGAAAAATGCTAAGGCTGAACCCGAATACAGTCCGCTCCCGCAGAAAGCGTGCCCTCGAAAAGATGAGCTGGCTTCTGAAAGAGTAGGATAAAAGAGTAATAGGAGGTGTTTCATATGACAGATCACGAAAAAGAAATACTGGATATAATAAAACAATCTACGGAAAAAACTCCTGTTCCGGAAAGCCTTGCACCGGATCAGATTATGAAAATGCTGGAAGAGCATAACCGCACTCAGGCTTCCGGACATATCCCGAAAAAGCATGGATTTTTCCGCGGCTACCGGATGCGCGGAGGACTTATCGCTGCCGCACTGGTACTGGTTGTCGGCATTGGCGCCCACATCCGCCAGCAGAATCTTTCTTCAGACTCAGCCACTTCTTCCACAAAAGGCAGTTCTTCAATCGATACATCCTCCGGTAAGCTTGCCTCTTCCGATACTTTAGAGACGGCAACCGATTATGATGAAGTCTACACATACCTGCAATCTTATCAGGATGAGTTGGATTCTTCATCTGTTACCGGTTCAACCGACAACGGAATTGTTATGTATTCAACTGAAACAGCCGACAGTGGTGCACGTACCGATAGTTCCAGCTCCTCTTCGGATTCTTCAACAGCCTCTGCACGTGCTGTGGATACTTCATTTTCCGATACCAACATCCGCACAGAGGGCGTCGGTGAAGCAGACATTGTAAAAACGGATGGAAGTTATCTTTATACACTGAAAGCAAACTCACAGGAAATTTCCATTGTAGATATCCGGTCTGATCAGATGAAGGTTGTTTCCGGTATTTCGCTGAATGAGAATTTTCAGGCATCCGAATTTTACCTGAGTGACCAGAAGCTTTTTGTCCTTGGCAACATGCAGAACACACAGGTTGATTCTGACAGTAAAACCTTGTACCGCGGCAGCTGTACCCGTATCCAGACTTATGATCTGGCAGATATCAACAATCCGAAATCCATCGGAACCGTGGATCAGAGTGGTTACTACCGCACTTCACGTTTTAAAGACGGATATCTGTATGTATTCAGCGACTATTATATTTACGATACGATCACCAAAAAAGATTATCCTTCCTATGTTCCGCTTGTTGGTGACAATCTTCTGAAGCAGTCGGATATCTATCTCCCGACGAACCATGCAGCAGACCAGTACCTTGTTGTCAGCTCCGTTTCCGCTTCCAGTCCGGATAAGGCAGCAGACCAGAAAGCAGTCATGTCTGAGAATGGCGAAGTCTATGTGAGTGAGAACAACATTTATATTTACGAGTATGCGAACAGCAGTATCCTCGCAGATAATCTTGCGGCAAAGAATCAGACGATCCTCCGCAAGCTGTCTTACAATAAAGGAAAACTTTCCGGCTCTGCCCAGGGCAAAGTAAAAGGATATCTGAACGATTCCTTCAGCATTGATGAGTATGACAATACGTTGCGGCTGGTGACAACGGTTACGCATAATGTCGGAAGCTCTTCACAGTCCAATTCAGTCTATGTGCTGGATGCAGATTTGAAAACAATCAGTAAGATCGAGGATCTTGCCAAAAATGAACAGGTCTATTCCGCAAGATTTTTGGGCGATACCGGTTACTTTGTAACTTATGAACAGACAGATCCTTTATTCTCCGTAGACTTTTCCGATCCGGAGAATCCGAAGATCCTTGGCAAGCTGAAAATTCCCGGCTTTTCGGAATACCTGCATTTTTACAGTGATAACCTGCTTCTTGGCATCGGTATGGATACCGATGAAAATGGCATTACAAACGGGGTAAAGATCTCCATGTTTGATATCAGTGATCCTTCGGATGTGAAGGAAGTCAGCAAGTACACACTGGATCAGTACTATTACTCGGATGTCTTTTCTGACTACCGTGCAGCACTGGTTGATCTGGAAAAGAATCTGATCGGCTTTCCGCTTTCCGGATCTGCCAACCAGTATGTGATCCTTTCTTACGATAAAGATCAGGGCTTCCAGGTACAGATGCAGGAGGAAGTCAACGGTAATTCTTACCTTGGAACCCGCGGTGTGTATGCAAACGAAAAGTTCTATGTGATCAATGGAAATGCAATTGAAGCATACCGGATGGGAGACTATGTGAAAATAGATGATCTGCTGCTATAGTGCAGCTTTGCAGAAGGAGCTGCCGCTCCGCATACTTTGTACACCATTCCACATCACCTTATACACCAAAATCGTATATACAAAAACAGGTGCCCACTGGGATATATCACTAAGATATACTTACGTGGACACCTGTTTTATATTTTCATTTACCTGTTATTCCACACCGTTAAAGCAGTAGGTACATACCTGGCATGCATCAATCCCGATTGATTTGATCAGATCATCCAGTCTGTGATAACGAAGTGAAGTGAAATTCTGTCTCTTGCGGATTTCCTCCAGCATTGCTGCATACCGGTCACTGTTCGGATCCGCATATTCACCCAGTACATTGACATCATTGTCGCCTTCCCACTCACGGATGATCCTTCTTGTGATCAGATCCAGATCTGATTTGGAACGGGAGAAGTTCAAATATTTGCATCCGTACAAAAGCGGTGGACATGCCGGGCGGACATGCACTTCTTTTGCGCCACTCTGATACAGGAACTCTGTCGTCTCACGGAGCTGTGTGCCACGCACGATAGAATCATCGATCAGCAGCAGGCTCCTGTCTTCGATCAGACTATGTACCGGGATCAGTTTCATTCTGGCGATCAGATTACGCTGACTCTGTGTTGTCGGCATGAAGGATCTTGGCCAGGTCGGAGTATATTTGATAAATGGTCTTGCATACGGAATACCTGATTCATTTGCATAGCCTATCGCATGAGCAATACCCGAATCCGGAACTCCTGCAACAATATCCACGTCGATCGAATGGTCATCTCTCTGTGCTAAAAGCTTTCCACAGTTGTAACGCATTTCTTCTACACCAACCCCTTCATAAGAAGAAGTAGGATATCCATAGTATACCCACAGGAACGAACAGATTCTCATCTTTTCACATGCAGGACTTACAGTCTCCACAGATTCCGGTGTCACGTAGACGATTTCCCCAGGTCCCAGCTCTTTGTAATCTGTGTATCCAAGGTTGATATATGCAAAGCTTTCAAAGGAAACGCAGTATGCATTCTCTTTCTTTCCGATCACAACCGGTGTACGTCCGAGAAGGTCTCTGGCTGAATAAATTCCATTCTCTGTCAGAAGCAGAAGCGTCATCGAGCCTTCAACTACTGACTGCACATAACGGATTCCCTCAACAAACGAATCCTTTTTACAGATCAATGCCGCAACCAGCTCTGTAGAATTGATCTGTCCATTGGTCATAGACTGAAAATGTGTATGTCCATTTTCATAAAGATTCCGAATCAGCTGATCCGCATTATTGATCTTACCTACTGTCGTAATTCCAAAGCACCCCAGATGCGACTGGATCAGAATTGGCTGTGGATCATAATCTGAAATACATCCAATTCCAATATTTCCCTTCATTGTATCAACATCTTTTTCAAATTTTGTACGGAACGGCGAATTTTCAATATTATGAATCGCTCTCTTCCAGCCATCACTTCCGTAAGTAGCCATACCTCCACGGCGGGTTCCAAGATGCGAATGATAATCTGTTCCATAAAAAAGATCCAGATTACATGCTTCTTTTGATGCAACGCCAAAAAATCCTCCCATATCTGTAGGTCTCCTTTCTTTATCCCAATGCCATAGCCTGTATTTTTCATCTATTTTTTAGTGTATCATGCATTTATGGACGGAAACAATAGCAAAACCCCGAATATATTGCAAATGGCTATAACTATTTCTAATCGTATTTATAATTGTTTGAATTTTCTGATATATATATTACAATTTCAATTATTTCTAATTTTATCAAAATTATTTTAAAATTATATTGACAAATAAGTATTTGGGTGTTATTATTAAGTCAATCCAAAAGAAAAGAAGTTCCTGACGAGAAAGGGAATTTCAAAAAGATATTTTTTTAATCTGTTACATAGTTTCATATATACTCGCCAAGAGTATAAGATGAAGAACCAGATCAGAAAAGGGTAACAAGAATAATTGTTATTTGAAGGTTAGAAAGTTTTTAAAAAGCAACTATACATTTTAGTTATGAGCGTTTTGTAAGTGGAGTGTGTAGAGAACAATTTTTAAAATTGATAATTTATAATAATAAGAGAAAATTGATATCTGACTTCTGAACAGAAAAAAGTATAAGAGAAAAAGAATATCCGGATAAAATTTTGGAACGAGAACGAAAGGAAGGAGGCTTTGACCGTTGGATATTTCATCATCTAAAACTCAATATGTTAATGGTATGGCAAATGTAAATTCCTGTGAGATGAGCCTTAACCATAGATTATAATCCGGTAAGAGAAAAGTTAATGATAAAAAAGGTCGGAGTAGTAGATAAACCGGAAGCGATTATAAGATATAAAAAGATTCAGCATTTGTTGACATATTGAAGTAAATACCACAGTAATTCAAGATCAGAAAATGTGTAAAGAAACATTCATTGATAAGTAAATTTAACAGTGACGAGAAAGCTGATAAATACCAAAATTGGATTACCTGATTATATAAAATAACGAACGATCAGAATTGATCAAAATCGATTCATATGATTTCATTTTTATAAATTTTATAAAATCTGAATATCATATGAAATGCTCAAAGAACTTACAGGAATAAGAATTACTTAATTCCTCCGATATAAAAATAAAAATTACAATTGAATATTCCGAGACAGCCATTCAAAAGATGGCTGTCTCCTTTTTTTCTGTTACCAGCTCCCAATTTGTGAATTTTTTGTAATATTTTTTTAACATTTCTGAAAAATATCAGCCGTAATTTTTGACATTGACAACGCTCTATGATACACTTAGTAAGTAAAATTATAAGACTTTTGTTTTCCGTTTCTGGTACAAAAGTCAGACTTACTGAGGAAAAGTAAAATAATTAATAATAATCATATGAGGTGAGAAACGTTGGATAAATATGAATATCGCGCAAAGACAGAGCAGATGCTTGCGTATGCCGAACAGAAGTCTTACCAGAAAGCGATGTCGATTGCAGATACGATCGACTGGCGTAAAGTAAAAAATACCGCCATGCTCTCTACCGTAAGCGAAATCTATGAAAATGCGGGGGAACTTGGTAAAGCACGTGATACCTTATTTATTGCGTATGATAAAGCACCTTCCAGCAGAAAGGTTGTATACCGCCTGGGAATTATTTCTCTGAAGCTGGGACATTTCGATGAAGCAGCTGATTGCTACGAAGAATTTGTCAAGCTTGCTCCGAAAGATCCAAACCAGTACATTCTCCGGTATAAGATCTTAAAAGCACAGAAAGCGCCAGTCAAAGAACAGATTGAAGCTCTTGAAGATTTCAAGCATTCTGAATACGTTGAAAAATGGGCATATGAACTTGCCAGATTATACGCTGAAGCTGGTATGACTTCCGAATGTCTTGATGAATGTGATGATCTGATTCTCTGGTTCAGCGAAGGTACTTATGTATACCAGGCAATGGAACTTAAAATGAAATACAAACCGCTGACTCCACTTCAGCAGGAAAAATACGATCATCGAAATGATGGTATCGGCCGTAAGGATTCTTCCAAGAGAAAACCTTCCTTCCGAAAATCCAAAGAACGTCCGGAACCGAATCCACGAATTGCAGACAAGGTCCGCAAAGATGTACATGTCACAGACAGTATTGATCTTCCGGATCTTCCAGAGCCAATGGCCCGGACACATGCTTCCGAACCAGAAGCTGAGTCACAGCCAAAAACCCGGATTCGAAGCACTTCCGATATTTCCACAACCATTTCCGGTGCTTCCCTTTCAGATGCCCTGAAAGCCGGTGTTGCCGTTGCAAGTGGTGCAGTTGCTCCTGAATCTGCTTCAGACGATTCACAAATGACCGGTAAGATGAAGATTGAAGAAATTCTTGCCAACTGGGAAGCAACCCAGCGTGAAAATGCAAAGATTCTTGAAAAGAGCCAGGAGGAAGCTGAGAAAGAAAAAGCCCTGCGCGAGAAGAAGAAAGAAGAAGAAGAGGAAGTTCTTGGAGCTACAAAACCAATCCTTTCTGATGATATCCGCAAACTGATGGAACAGCTTGAAAATGGTGAAGAGCCTGAAATCACCAATGAAGATGCTGAAGATTTCGTTGATGATGAAGAGGATGAAGCGACTGAAAGCCCGGAAGATTCATCCAAAGAAGCTTCAGACACTGACGAGGAAGATCCGGAAGAAAATGATTTTGAAGAAATCGTTGACTCCGAAGAAGATGATGAATCGGATGCGGTTTACGATGAAGAAGCTGAATACGAGGATGAGGATGATTCCGAGTATGACGATGACGAGGAATACGAGGATGAAGACGATTCCGAGTATGACGACGACGAGGAATACGAGGATGAAGATGATTCCGAGTATGATGACGACGAGGAATACGAAGATGAAGACGATTCCGAGTATGACGATGACGAGGAATACGAAGATGAAGACGATTCCGAATATGACGATGACGAGGAATACGAAGATGAAGATGATTCCGAGTATGACGATGACGAGGAATACGAAGATGAAGATGATTCCGAGTATGACGATGAGGAAGAATACGAGGATGAAGACGAAGATGACTACCAGATCGATGATGAATTAGATGAAGATCATAAAGAGGATTTTGATTTTGAAAAAGAATCTGCTCTCGATATCGATGATCATGATTCTGACGAAGATGATAGTGATTTTGCAGACCTTGATTCCTTTGAAGATGAAGAAGAATTAGATAGCAGTGATGATTATCTTGATCTTGAATTTGACGAGAAACCGGCTCCTGAGCCAGAGAAAGAAACTTCAAAATCAGCGCCAACTCCTGATATTGACGAAGTTCTTGAAATCGAAGAACCGTCAGAAGATGAAATCACTGAACGCATGGGTAAATTCGATACCGGATTCGTTGTACAGGGTCGTTACGATCTGAGTGCAACAAGTGAGATCGGACTGAAGCTTGGACTTACTGAAGAGCAGAAGCAGCTGTTCTCTTACTTTGTACCGATCCGTGGTGTCAGTGAACAGCTTGTTGAAATCCTTGATAACGACAAACGTTGCCGTAACCGTTATGGAACTTCCCGCACAGGCAACATCCTGATCCTTGGCCGCAAGGGAAGCGGAAAAACAGTCCTCGCAGTTGATATTGTAAAAGCAATCCAGAAACAGCGCAGACTCAAACAGGGTAAAGTTGCAATCGTAACCGGTGATTCTCTGAACAAAAAGGACATCGGAAGTATCATCGATAAACTGAACGGTGGCGCACTGATCATCGAAAAAGCTTCCAAGATGAATGACAGAACCATCCGTGAACTGAATGACATGATGGATGAACAGACCGGCGAACTTCTCTTCCTTCTGGAAGACCAGAAGAAACCGCTGGAAAGAATGTTTGCATCCCATCGCGAATTCAAACGTAAATTTACTTCCAGACTGGAGCTTCCGGTATTCATCAATGATGAACTGGTTACATTCGGTCAGACCTATGCTAAGGAAAACGGATACCGTATCGATGAAATGGGAATCCTTGCATTATACAGCCGGATTGATATGATGCAGAGAGAAGATCATGCGGTTACTGTTGCAGAAGTAAAAGAGATCATGGATGAAGCAATTTCACATTCCCAGAAAGCAAATGTAAAACATCTTGTGAAACGGGTATTTGGAAGAAGCACTGATAATTCAGACCACATCATCCTGAAAGAAGAAGATTTTAAAGCATAAGATTTCTACAAAGAACGCGCTTCCGGCGCGTTCTTTTATATATGCAGACAAAACCGATAACTATAAAGAAAGAGTTTTAGACATCTTACATAAGAAATGTATAAGTTGTCCAAAACTCTTTCTTTTTATCGCTATTTCTAGTATAATATTCCTAAATATCTTTGATAGAAGGTGAATGGGATGGCAGTAAAAAAAACAACAGCACAACAGACCAACACGACCCGCAAGACGGCCGTAAAAAAATCTACTGTAAAAAAACCGGCAGCTGCTAAAACTGCTGCTAAAAAGTCTACAGCTAAAAAGTCTGTAAAAACTGTAACAACAGATAAACCCGCTGATTATAGAATCGGCGAATTAGATCAATATTTATTCGGACAGGGAACCCATTATGAAATCTATAAAAAAATGGGTGCACATTTTGTAAAAGATGGAAAAAAAACCGGCGTATATTTCGCAGTATGGGCTCCACACGCCAGATCAGTTGCCGTAGTCGGTGAATTCAACGGCTGGAGTGAAGATGCAAACGTTATGAAGCGTCAGGAACCACTTGGAATCTATACCGCATTTGTTCCGGAAGCACAGCTCGGACAGCTTTACAAGTACTGTATCGAGACACAGACCGGAGATAAGCTTTACAAAGCTGATCCATTTGCGAACAGTGCAGAGTTGAGACCGGGAACTGCCTCAAGGATTGCTGATATCTCCCATTTAAAATGGAGTGACAGTGTCTGGATGAAGCACCGGGCAGAATGGGATTTCCATTCCTCACCGATTTCCATTTATGAAGCACATATCGGTTCCTGGATGCGCCATCCGGGACGTGAAGATGAGGGGTTCTACAGCTACCGTGAATTTGCGCATGCAGCTACAGACTACATAAAAAAGATGGGGTATACTCATATCGAACTGATGGGAATTTCAGAATACCCATTTGACGGCTCCTGGGGATATCAGGTGACCGGATATTATGCTCCGACCTCCCGTTATGGTACGCCGGAAGATTTCGCATATATGATCAATTATTTCCATAAGAATAAGATTGGCGTAATCCTTGACTGGGTACCGGCACATTTTCCACGCGATGCACACGGACTCGCTGACTTTGACGGCACAGCTACCTTTGAATATGCAGATCCTAAGAAGGGGGAACATCCGGACTGGGGAACCAAGATCTTCGATTATGGTAAAGCAGAAGTTAAGAACTTCCTGATCGCCAACGCACTGTTCTGGATCGAACATTATCACATCGATGGTCTCCGCGTAGATGCTGTTGCTTCCATGCTGTATCTTGATTACGGTAAAGAAGACGGTCAGTGGATCGCCAACAAATACGGCAGCAATGAGAATCTGGAAGCAATCGAATTTTTCAAGCATCTGAATTCCGTTACTACCGGACGTAACCCTGGCGCACTGATGATCGCAGAAGAATCCACTGCATGGCCAAAAGTAACAGGAAAACCGGAAGATGATGGTCTTGGATTCAGCCTGAAGTGGAACATGGGATGGATGCATGACTTTACCGAATACATGAAGCTGGATCCATATTTCCGCAAAGGCGACCACTACGGTATGACATTTGCCTTAACCTATGCATACAGCGAGAATTATATTCTTGTATTATCACATGATGAAGTGGTACATCTAAAATGCTCTATGCTCAATAAGATGCCTGGTCTAGGATTTGAGAAATTCGCCAACCTGAAGGTCGGTTATGCTTTCATGATGGGACATCCTGGAAAGAAACTTCTCTTCATGGGACAGGATTTCGGACAGCTCCGCGAGTGGAGCGAGGCGCGTGAGCTTGACTGGTATCTCCTTGCAGAGCCGGAGCATCAGGCACTCCAGAATTTCTACCGTGACCTGCTGCATCTTTACACACACAACAAAGCCATGTATGAACAGGATACCTGCATGGAAGGCTTTGAGTGGGTCAATGCAGATGACAGCTCACGAAGTATTTACAGCTTCATCCGTCATTCAAAGGGCGCAAAAAAGAACCTTTTATTCGTATGTAACTTCACACCGATCGAACGACCGGAGTACCGTGTCGGCGTACCACGCGGCAAACAGTACCGCCTGGTACTAAACAGTGATGAATTGCAGTATGGCGGAAGCGGAAAAGCCCGCCCGGCAGTATATAAAGCAAAGAAACAGGAATGTGATGGAAGACCATATTCATTTGGTTACGATCTTCCGCCATACGGTGTTGCTGTATTCGAATTTTAACATAGCAAGTCAATGCAATCTGCGCAAAATATTCATCATACGAATAATTGATTCCACCAATTATTTTCTTAACATTTCCCGGATTCGTTCTTCCAGAGTTTCTTCTGGAAGAACTCCGGTTGTATATCCACAGATTTTTCCATCTCTGTACACCACAAACGTCGGTACGATCTCAATGCCTATATACTCTGCAATCTCTTTCGATATATCAATATCAATCTTATAGAAAATCCATTTTCCCTGATACCGGCTGGCAATCCTTTCCACAACAGGATACATCATTCCGCACTTTGGACACCATGATGCGTAAAACTCCACAATTACCGGCATCCTCTGCTTTCCGACTGTATTTTCATAATCCTTCGTGATCAATGCGATACCCATACACTTTCCTCATTTCTGCCATCTCAGGCTATGTAAAAAGGACTGGATTTAGTGGCATCCGCATTTCGGGTTTAAGATTTTATAGACTTCCTGAAAAGAATTTCTGAAACAGATCAGCTTTTTATTAAATCTTGGATTCTTATAGCAAAACCCCCGCATACAATTCTGAAAATGATGCTTTTTCCGCATATCTGTTCCTTCCTGACTTCCTCTTTCTACAATATATGCAAAAAGACAGCCGATGTGCGGATTGCTCCGTATCTGCTGTCTCTTATATTGCCAGGGATCATCTTACGCACTCAGCGCCTTTATGATCTGCCTGTTGCATTTTATTCAATTGTCTTACTGGCGCATTGCGATCAGTTTATGGATCGGATGTCCCTGCCCGGAAAATTTCTCCTCGTACTCAGTCATAACATTCCCTCTGCTGAGTGTCGGATCATTGTGAAGATCATAGGTCTTCGCCAGAAGTACCCAGCCTGCCAACTCCACCTGCTCCAGTGAAAAGTCAAACAGCTCTCTGTTGTCTGTCTTAAATTCAACGACTCCGTCAAAGGCAAGGATCTTGTCATACCGCTCAAAAAACTGCTTGGAAGTAAGTCTGCGCTTTGCATGACGTGCTTTCGGCCACGGATCTGAAAAATTCAGATAAATCTTGTCAATCTCTCCGACAGCAAAAACCTCCGGCAGATTTGTCGCATCCATACAGATAAAACGAATATTGTTGACATCCTTGTATTCCTCGTCATTGTCAAAGCGTTCCAGCGCCCGAAGCAGTACGCTTGAATAACGTTCGATACCGATATAGTTGATGGATGGATTCTCCTTTGCAAGTGTCAGAAGAAACTGTCCTTTTCCCATCCCGATCTCAATATGGATCGGATTCTCCGGATTCTGAAAAGTCTCTTTCCAGGTGCCGCGATATCTGGTCTCATTTTTAATTACAAGGGGATGAGCTGTCAGATAAGCATCTGCTCCCGGTACATTTCTTAACCTCATATATCTTTCTCTTCCTTTAATGAAAATATGTATAACCTTATTTATTTTATACTATTCTGAAATATTTGAAAACCCAAAAATATATTTTATAAGTTTTGTATAAAATATTCTTATGATATTCTCTTATTATTTAGTAGATTTTTCTAATTTAAAGTAGTAGAATATGTATGCATTATTAAAAATGTATAAATAATTTCTAAGAAAGGAGTCGGACAATGGATCATATTGTTAAAAAGCTCTCCGAAATCGAACACGCAGCCGAAGCTGTTGTGGAACACGCGGAACTGGAAAAATCAGAACTGGAAGAACGCATTCAATATGAACGCAATCAGTTCGACAAACAACTTGAAGATCACACCCAAAAGGAGCTGAACGATATCCACAAAGGATTAAACCGTCAGATGGATGAGATTCTTGCAAGGCAGAACCGTAAGAACCAGACAGCGATCGAAGAACTTAAAAAAGATTTTGAAGAGAAGCATACGGCATATGCCGAGAAAATTGTCAGACGTATCATAGAGGGATAGCATATGGGAAATTTACTTGCATACAGTGGCATCGTAACAAAAGTACGCGCCATGCAGGCGAAACTGCTCACTGATGAAGATTTCCGGAATATCGCCGCATTTCATACAGTAACCGAAGTTGCTGCTTATCTCAAAGAACATCCCGGATATCGGAATGTCCTTGCAGATATGGACGAAAACCGTCTTCACCGCGGTGAGATTGAGAAGCTTCTTGTGCAGTCACTTTACAGTGATTATACACGCCTGTACCGTTTTTCCGGAATGGATCAGAAAAAATTCCTGGAGCTTTATCTGAAGCGCTACGAGATGAATCTGATCAACTATTGTCTGCGTATTGTATTCAACCACTATCAGAAGCCTTTTGATCTGGATCATAAGAAAATATTCTTCGACAAATATTCGGATCTCTCCATCGATAAACTGATCACTTCGGGGAATATCGGTGAGCTGGTGGAAAATTTAAAGGGCACAGAATACTATGCGCCGTTAAAACGTCTGGAAAATGCGGAGAACCCTACCCTTTTTGATTACGATCTGGCACTGAATCTGTACTATTTTACAACCATGTGGAAGAAACGCAAAAAGATTCTGAAGCATAAGGAACTGGAAATTTTCACCAGAGATGCCGGAGCAAAGATCGACCTGCTGAACCTGCAGTGGATCTACCGTGCAAAAAAATATTACAACATGCTTCCGCCGGATATTTCCACACTGCTGATCCCGATACACTACCGGATTCATGTAGATCAGCTGAAGGATCTTGTAGAAGCACCGTCTGTCGATGAATTTTTAAAGCTGGTTACCAGAACGCCTTATCTGCGTCACACCGATACTCAGACACCAGCGTCCATCGAGACGATTTACAAAGACTGCCTGTACCGTCTCTACCTGGCAGACAGAAGAAGTAACCCTTATTCCATCGCAACCGTGAATACCTATCTTTTTCTGAAAGAGGAGGAGCTTGATAAGCTTACAACTGTGCTCGAATGTGTTCGCTACGGACTTCCTGCACGTGAGACATTAACTTATATAGGAGGAACAGCGAAATGATTGTTAAGATGAAGTTCCTGAGCATTACCGGACCACGCGCCGACATCGACCGCATGACAAACCGGTATCTTTCCAAATATGAGATGCAGCTTGAAAATGCACTCACGGAGCTCAAGACAGTAGATAATCTGATGCCATTTCTGGAAATGAACCCTTACCGTGATCCACTCGCAAAAGTGACACAGTTTCTGGGATATATGAAAGACATGCCAGCAGCGCCATCCTTTGATCAGAGCGAAGACGAGATCCTTGAGATGATTCGTTCTATCAATCATGACTACATGGATCTGCAGCAGCAAAAAGAAGAACTGAAAAAAAAGAGAGAGCATATCCAGGCACGTATGAAAGTCCTGGAACCTTTTACTTCTCTGGATTTTGACCTGCATGAGATCATGCAGTACAAATACATCCGCACAAGATTTGGAAAAATCAATGTAGATTATTATCACCGGCTGGAAAAAGCGCTTCTTGAAGACATTGATGCATTATTTCTGGAAGGCTCCAGAGATGCCTCTTATGTCTATGGCGTTTATTTTGTATCGGATGCTGATGCAGGAAAGGTCGATTCGATCATGCGGTCTCTCCACTTTGAAAAAATCGATCTGCTGGAAGACTTTGGCGGAACCCCGCTGGAAGCTTACCGGAGCCTGGATAAAGAAGTCCAGAATCTGACCGATGAAATCCAGGCAGTGAAGGATAAACGTCAGGAGATGTTTCGCAAGAACGCTTCCAGACTACTCGGTGCAAGAATTCAGCTGGAACGTTTTTCCGATAACTTTGATATCCGGAAATTTGCGGCACGAACCGAGACAGACGAGCAGGAAGAATACTACATCCTCTGCGGCTGGATGTCCGAAGAAGATGCAAATGCATTTATCAAAGAGGCACAGGGAGATGACAAGGTTTATATCGTAGTAGAAGAGGACCGGGAACAGTATTTTGGAGAACCTCCTACCAAGCTTGAGAATCCAAAGCTTTTCAAACCATTTGAAATGTTCATCAAGATGTACGGACTTCCCAAGAGTGGTGAGATGGATCCGACCATTTTTGTAGGTATCATGTACAGCTTTATCTTCGGCGCCATGTTCGGGGATGTCGGTCAGGGGCTGCTGCTCTTTATCGGCGGTGCGATCCTGTATTTCACAAAGAAAATGAACCTTGCCGGAATCGTATCACTTGCCGGAATCTTCTCCACCTTCTTTGGATTTATGTTTGGAAGTGTGTTTGGATTTGAAGACATTATAGAAGCCAAATGGATCCGACCGATCAATCATATGACTACCTTACCGTTTATCGGAAAGCTGAATACCGTATTTATCGTATCGATTGCTTTTGGTATGGGAATCATCCTGATTTCTATGATCTTCCATATTATAAACGGCATCCGTGCCAAAGATACCGAAGCAACCTGGTTTGATGCAAACGGCGTGGCAGGGCTGATATTCTACGGGGCAGCAGTTACCTGCATCGTTCTTTTCATGACAGGTCACTCTCTGCCGGGTGGAATCGTTCTTGCAGTGATGTTCGGAGTACCGCTTCTTCTGATCGCACTGAAAGAACCGCTGACGAACAAGATCAAAAAGAAAACCGAAAAAATGGAACAAAGCAAAGCAATGTTTGTCACCCAGGCATTCTTTGAATTATTTGAAACCCTGCTCAGCTATTTTTCAAATACGCTTTCCTTTATCCGTATCGGTGCATTCGCAGTCAGCCACGCTTCCATCATGGAGGTTGTACTGATGCTTGCCGGTGCCGAAAGCGGGCATATTAACTGGGTAGTGATCGTACTCGGCAACCTGTTTGTATGTGGATTCGAAGGACTGATCGTTGGAATCCAGGTCCTGAGACTTGTCTATTACGAGATGTTCAGCCGTTTCTACAAAGGCAGCGGCCGCGAATTTAAACCTTATACAGGTACTGCAAAAAATTAGTTTTTCATTTTAGGAGGAAATTATCATGACTTTAGCAACTAAACTTATTCTCATTGCCGCACTGGTTTTAAGCATTTTCATTCCATTCGGATATTACCTGCTCGGAGAAAAAAATAAAGGACGTTATAAATGTGCACTTGCCTTCAATGTTCTTTCTTACTTTGGAACCTTCCTTGTAGCAGGGATCATGCTCTTTGGAAGTGTACCGGTACATGCTGCAGACGCCGCTGCCTCAGGCGCAGGTCTTGCAACCGGTCTTGGTTACATTGCAGCAGCTCTTGTTACCGGTCTTTCCTGCATCGGTGGCGGTATTGCCGTAGCAAGTGCAGCAAGCGCAGCTCTTGGAGCTATCAGCGAGGATTCCAGCGTCCTTGGTAAATCCCTTATCTTCGTAGGTCTTGCAGAAGGTGTATGCCTGTACGGTCTTATCATCTCCTTCATGATCATCAGCAGACTGTAATCATGAAAATGTATCTGATCAGTGACAACGTGGATACTTATACCGGAATGCGGCTTGCCGGCGTGGACGGTGTCGTAGTTCATGAAAAGCAGGAGCTGCGTGATGCGCTGGAAACTGCCATGAACGACAAGTCGATCGGTATCATTCTTCTGACGGAACGCTTTGGAAGAGAATTTCCGGATCTCATCGATGAGATCAAGTTAAAAAGAAAGATGCCTCTTCTGATCGAAATTCCGGACAGACACGGAACAGGACGTAAAAAGGATTTCATTACCTCATACGTCAATGAAGCGATTGGACTGAAACTTTAACTAGAAAGGCATAGAAGGTGAGACAATGACGCTTGAAGAGAAAATAGCGCATTTACAGGAAACGGTCATGACTGAAGCCCGTTCTGAAGGAAATGCGATCATTGACAATCACAAAAAAGCGCTTGAATCTTTATTTGAAAAGCATAAAAAAGAAGCGACCGCACAGTCTGAGGTCCGTATCAAATCCGAGACCTTAAGAGCCAGAAGGCAGGTAAATCAAGCTGCGGCAAAAGCCGAAACCGAACTGAAACGTGCTCTTGGCCAAACACAGAATGAATTAAAAGTCAGGCTGTTTGATGAAGTAAAGGAGCTTCTTTCTGACTTTACAAAAACAGACGAATATCTGGACTATCTCTGCAGCAAAATCCGCGAAGCCGCACGCTTTGCAGATGGCGAGGAGATGACCATTTATATTTCTCCTTCTGATAAGGAGAAACAGACAGAACTGGAAAAACGTACCGGCATGACGATCACCATCAGTGAATATGATTTTATGGGCGGTATGCGTGCTGTAATCCGAGGCCGTAATATTCTGATCGATCACAGCTTCCAGGCTGCAGTCGATTACGAATATCATCAGTTCAGTTTTGCAGCAGGAGGTGCAGGAATTGAATAAGACAGCAACTATTTATGGAATAAACGGTCCGGTCATCTATCTGAAGGGTGACACCGGATTCATGATGTCGGAAATGGTCTATGTGGGAAAGGAAAAGCTGGTTGGCGAAGTCATTTCCCTGGACAAAGACATCACGACTGTTCAGGTCTATGAAGAGACTTCCGGGCTGAAACCGGGAGAAATCGTAGAGGCTTCCGGAAGTCCGGTATCTGTAACTCTGGCACCCGGAATCCTGAACAATATTTTTGACGGAATCGAACGCCCGCTTGAGCAGATTGCAAATGTAGGCGGCGGTGCATTTATCACCCGCGGCGTCAGCGTTGATTCGCTTGACCGCGACAAATTATGGGATACCCACATCACCGTGGCCAAAGGAGATTACCTTCATGGCGGAGATATTATAGCGGAGGTTCCGGAGACCAGTGCGATCGTACACAAATGTATGGTTCCGCCGGATGTGGAAGGTGAAGTAATCTGCTGCGCGTCGGACGGAGATTACCGGATTGAAGATACACTTGTCACTCTGCGGCTTTCCGACGGAACAGAAAAACAGCTCAACATGATACAGCACTGGCCGATCCGTAAGGCGCGCCCAACAAGCTACCGTTTCCCGGCAAGTGTCCCTCTGATCACCGGACAGCGGATCCTGGATACCATGTTCCCGATCGCAAAGGGTGGAACTGCCGCAATCCCAGGCGGATTCGGTACCGGAAAAACCATGACCCAGCACCAGATCGCAAAATGGTCTGATGCCGATATTATCATCTATATTGGCTGCGGCGAGCGTGGAAATGAAATGACACAGGTGCTGGAAGAGTTTTCAGAGCTTGTGGATCCAAAGAGCGGCAATCCGCTGATGGACAGAACCACTCTGATCGCCAATACCTCCAACATGCCGGTAGCTGCCCGTGAAGCAAGTATTTATACCGGACTTACCCTGGCTGAATATTACCGTGACATGGGCTATGACGTAGCGATCATGGCAGACTCTACTTCCCGCTGGGCGGAAGCCTTACGTGAGCTTTCCGGCCGTCTGGAAGAGATGCCGGCAGAAGAAGGTTTCCCGGCTTACCTTGCCAGCCGTCTGTCTGCTTTCTACGAGCGCGCAGGCATGATGCATAACTTAAATGGCAGTGACGGATCCGTGACCATTATCGGCGCCGTATCGCCTCAGGGAGGCGATTTCTCCGAGCCGGTCACACAGAACACCAAACGTTTCGTCCGCTGCTTCTGGGGTCTGGACAAGAGCCTTGCCTACGCAAGACATTTTCCGGCGATCCACTGGCTGACCAGCTACAGCGA